>OLOJ01002033.1_pt1 | contig 17374 bp, 13 predicted proteins | sample 1672251 | NCBI WGS metagenome assembly OLOJ01 (sample SAMEA3136664, study PRJEB25190) | human gut metagenome | biome: human gut; feature: human-associated habitat; material: faeces | place: Austria | collected 2013 | reverse complement strand
TGCGTCCGCAACGATTTTTTCTTCCCTGATGAATCTTGATGTGAGCCATCTGTTCCAGAGCCTGTTTATGGAAGGCGGCAAAAACTTCTATTGTTATAATGGAGCCACACCACTTTCTTCCTCACTTTTTTCTGTAAAATATATGCTGTCAGACAGTGCTTTGGAAGAAAGTCCATATCGTACATTGATCGGTGGCAGTGGAAGCAGTTTCCTGTATCGCAACAATTACAGCCTTCCGCTTGGTTTTGTTATGGATGAGCAGGCGATTGCAAATTGGACTTCATCGACTGCGGACCGTATGGCATCACTCAATTCCCTGACATCTGCACTTGGTGCGGAGGGGCAGATGCTTTACCCGGCGACGTGCGTCGCCGATGCGAATGCGGGAGATACAACAATTGATATTGCAGAAGATGGATATTATTATGCGGATTATGTAAGTTGCACTTCTGATACGTTGACGGTAAACCGCAGCGATGGATGGACAAAGCAGTATTCGAAGACATCCCATCGTTATCTGATCGAACTGGGAGAGTGTAAAGCCGGAGATGAAATACACATCCTTAACTCCAATATGGAAAGTATTGAATTTCAGGTGTACCAGTTAAATGAAAAAGTCGTGCAGCAGGCGTTTGATACTTTGAATGCACAGACCATGCAGCTTACGGATATGACGGACCGTAAGATCGAAGGAAAAATTCAGGTACAGAACGCTGGAAGACTGATTTTATCGGTTCCGGCGGATGAAGGATGGACGCTGTATGTGGATGGAAAAGAGACAGAAATCGAACCACTTGCAGATGCGCTTGTCGGGGTGCATCTGGAAAAAGGCAGTTATACGATAAAACTCTGTTACACAACGCCTGGACTGAAGGTGGGAGCCGGCATCAGTCTGGGGGCAGTTATATTGTTTCTTATCAGTGCATGTGTAAGAACAGGAATAAGCAGAAAGAGAGAATTGCATGAGTAAGGGGAAAGTAAGTATTGTTGTTCCAATGTATAACGAACAGGAATCTTTGGAGATTTTATATCAGGAACTGAATCGGGTCACAGATACGATAAAGGACTACGAATTTGAGTATCTGTTTGTCAACGACGGTTCGAAAGACAATACGTTGCAGGAAATTCAAAGGCTTGCAACAGCAGACGATAGAGTGCGCTATGTTTCGTTTTCCAGAAATTTTGGAAAAGAAGCTGCTTTATATGCAGGATTATCAAATGCTGATGGCGATTATATTGCAACGATGGACGCAGATTTACAGGATCCGCCGTCTTTGCTGCCACAGATGCTTGCCATGATAGAAAGTCAGGATTGCGACAATGTGGCAACGCGGCGTGTCAACCGCAAAGGCGAACCGCCGATCCGTTCATTTTTTGCCCGTTGTTTTTACAAGCTGATGCGCCGGCTGTCAAACATTGATATTGCAGATGGGGCAAGAGACTATCGTCTGATGAGCAGAGCGATGGTGGATTCGATACTCTCCGTCAGCGAATATAATCGCTTCTCCAAAGGTATATTTGCCTGGGTAGGTTATGAGACCAGATGGCTGGAGTTTGAGAATGTAGAACGCTCAGCCGGAGAGACAAAGTGGAGTTTTTGGAAACTGGTGCGATATTCGATCGATGGCATTATAAACTTTTCCAATACGCCGCTTCAGATATCCTCTTATCTTGGAATGATCCTTACCATTGTTTCGTTTATTGCTATTATCGTCGAGGTGATCCGTGCGCTTGTGTTTGGTGATCCGGTGGCAGGATGGCCGTCACTGGTGTGTATCATCACATTTATTGGCGGTATAGAGTTGTTCTGTATGGGCATTATGGGACAGTATATTGCAAAGACTTATATGGAAGTAAAGCATAGACCTCATTATATTGTAAAAGAGAGCAATTGCAAAAATACAAAGAAAAATAATTAAAGCCAAGGAGAAGAAGTAATGGACAACAAAGCAAACAAATTTCTGATTATCGGAGCTGTGGTAGTGATCGTAGCGGTAATTATTGTGGCAATCGTAACATCGGGAAAGGATTACAGCAGTCCGGACGATGCGCAGATGTACAATACGGAAGGCGGTATGACAATTACAGATGAAGATGGAAATGAATACGAAATCAGTGACTGGACGGAAGTCGGAGAAACGGAGTATGAGGATTAAATGATCATGTGAAGGACACCTGTATGAGAGGTGTCCTTTTTATGTCTCACCATATTTGCGACAATTCTCTTATCAGAAAATGGAACAAACAAAGAGAAAGAAGGAGAGACATATTATGAATCATCACGTATGGAAAAACAGTCATTTAGACAAAGAAACATTACTGATCCTTGCAATTATTTCAGTAATGGCGGCAATCGGAACGCTTGCGTTTATCGGAGGACTGGTAAATATTGAAATTATGGATGTGGGAATCCGAAATCTGATTGGTATGACAAGTGGCCTGTCCGGTGGAATTTTTGGGGTCCTTGTTTGGAAAAGCATGACACGCAAAAAGCACTAAATACAGTATCTGTGCCGTTTGTGCCCCTATATTTTGATTGACTGGCTATGTAAAGTTTTATATAATGAAAACTAGCATATTATGTCTTGAAAGGGGTATGCACAAATATGAAAAACAAAAGAAAGCGCTTGCTGAGTATTGTGTTAAGCTGCACGATACTGATTTCAGGCGGAGGTCTTTTTTCGGATATAGATGTTGCAAAGGCAGCAACAAATGCCGCTTTTTCTACGGAAATGAAGGCGGCAGGATTTCCAGACAGCTATATAACCGGACTTACGCAACTTCACAAGCAGTATCCGCAATGGAAGTTTGAAGCTGTAGATACCGGACTTGATTGGGGGACTGTGATCACCAAAGAGAGTGTAAATGGTGTCAATCTGGTTCCCAAAAGCGTAGACGATGCAAGAAAATCTACTGCAGCCGGGGCGTATGACTGGAATACAAATACATGGACAATCTACGATGGATCGAACTGGGTTGCGGCGAATTCAGGATACATTGCTTATTATATGGATCCGAGAAATTTTTTGAACGAGACAGATATATTTCAGTTCGAAAGTCTGAGTTTTAATAAATCACAGACAAAATCCGGAGTGAATGCAATACTTTCCGGAACATTTATGGCAAAGACAGTGAAAGATGCGGATAAGACAACGCTCAATTATGCGGACTCATTTATGAAAATCGGCGAACTTACCGGTGTCAGTCCGTATCATCTGGCATCCCGTGTGCGGCAGGAACAGGGGTTAAATGGAACAAGTTCTCTCATTTCAGGAACATACAAAGGGTATGAGGGATATTTTAATTATTTCAATGTCGGAGCCGCCGGAGTGACCTCTACACTGGTTATCCGGAATGGACTTGCCTATGCGAAGAAAGCAGGATGGAATACGCGTTATAAAGCATTGCTCGGTGGTTCACAGCTTCTTGCAAAGAATTATATTGCGGTGGGACAGGATACATTATATTTTCAGAAATTTAATGTGGTCAATGCAAAGAATCTGTATGGACATCAGTACATGAGCAATCTGACAGCTGCTTATACGGAAGGACGAAAGCTTGGACAGGGTTATACGGACAAGCAGCAGGCATTTGTTTTCCGAATTCCGGTGTACAAATCCATGCCGTCATCCGCAGTGACATTCACAGCGACGGGCAATCCAAATAATTATCTGAAGAATATTGCCGTGGCAGGACAAAGCCTGACACCTGGATTTAAGAGTGCTACAACAAAATATTCAATGGTTGTTGAAAACACGGTTTCTTCTATTTCTGTAAATGCGACAGCAGTGGCTGCAACTTCCACGATTACAGGAACAGGAACCAAAAAACTGAGCGTGGGAACAAATATCATCAATGTCAAATGCAAATCAGGAAGCGGATCCACGCGTACATACAAACTAACTGTTGTACGGAAAGAGGCGGCAAAACCGACTGGAACGCTTTCATCTGCAAAATATACTGTGGGTGATAAATATATTACCGGAATTGTACCGGAAACCAGGGCGGCAGATTTCCTGGCAGGACTTTCCGTAGACGGAGGAACCGCAAAGCTTGTCGGAACGGATGGCAAACAAAATCAGGGACTGGTAGCGACCGGAAACAAAGTCAAAGTATATGTAAACAACAAGAAGAAAACTTCCTACAAAGTTGTGATTTATGGTGATGTTAATGGAGATGGGGAAATCAATGTCCTGGATATGATAAAAGTCAATCGTCATATTCTTGGATTGGATAAATTGTCCGGAACCTATCTGGTGGCAGCCGATGCAAACCACAAGGGGGATGGTCTGAATGTGTTGGATATGATTTACATCAACCGTCACGCATTGGGCCTAAGCACCATAAAACAGTAATAAAAGCAAGTAGAAGAAAGGTATGTGTAGCAGAATGAATTCGATAAAAGCACAACGGAAAACAAACAGGGGCAATCAAAGAAAACATAACCGGAAAATTACGATGAGATTTCTGACCAATATGATGGCAATTGTTTTATTGTTTGGCTGCCTTTTGGTTCCGGATATAGAGGCAAAAGCAGATAATCTGTACATTGCGTTGAGTGACACTACGGTCAAAATCGGAGACACCATTACAGTATCTGTAACCGTACCGGCTGGTGTTTCGGCAACGGTTAATTTGACGTATCCAACGGATTTACTTACATATTCGTCGGCATCCGATACCGCAAGTGCGAATGCGGGAACGGTTTCTATGACAATCGGAAGTTATGGAAGTTCCAATAAACGTTCGGTTGGTACCGTAACTTTTCAGGCAAAATCATCTGGTAAAGCAACCTTTTCAGCCGCTGCTCCAATTGCAGGAAATCAGGAAGGGGATCGTGTCAGCGTCACAGGTGCAAGTGCATCCGTAAACATAAAGAATGAAACAGGTGATGATGAAGAGAATGGGGATAATGCCAATAAATCTTCGGATAATTCCCTTTCCTCACTTACTTTATCGGCAGGAAAGCTTTCACCGGCTTTTAAATATAATATTACCAATTATACGGCAGAAGTTGAAAATAATGTGACATCCGTTGTGGTAAGTGCAAAGGCAAACAATGAAAATGCAACGGTGGAATCTGTAAAAGGCGGGGAAAAACTTGTTGTTGGCTCCAACAAAATCCAGATTGTCGTCAAAGCGGAGAACGGAGTGACTGCTACTTATGTGGTAAATGTGACACGAAAAGCAGCGGGAGATGATGACAAACAGAAGGATTCGGAGAAAGACGAACAGCAGGATGGTGATTTAAGCCAGCAATATTATGAAATAAACGGACAAAAATTATATCCGGCAACTTCGATTCCTGAGGATGTCGTTCCACAGGATTTCGAACAGGGAACCATGAAACTCTGGGAAAAAGACTACCCGTATTTATACAATGACAAAATCGGCAGCCAGATCTGTCTGCTTTATCTTGTGGATGAAAATAAAGAAAACGGAGCATTGTATATGGTAATGGACAGTGCACCGTACGAGGCGTACCCGTATGTGAGCTTTTCGTCCGAGTTCGGCTATATTGTTGTCGTTCCGGATGCGGATGAGACAACACTTCCGGCAGGTTATAAGGCCGGGACACTCGATATTGAAGGCAAAGGAAGCATTGGTGCATACTATTATGGCAAAGACAAAGATGTTTGTCTGGTCTATGCCGTAAACAATGAAGGAAATTATGGCTGGTATCTCTATGATGTGAACGAACGCACTTATATGCGTTATCTTGGAAACAGTGAGGCGGACAGAGAAGAGATTCAGGTTCCGGACACAGAGGCACAGAGCGGGGATGTACAGAAATTAGAAAGCCAGAACCGTATGATTTTCTGGGCGTTTCTGATTGTTGTGCTGTTCCTTCTTATTGTGATCGTAATACTTGTCCTCTCTCGCAGAAATCGTCTGGAACATCCGGAAGAAGAGGAATTTGATGAATTTGATGACTTTGATGACTTTGATGATGAAGAAAATGCGGAAGATGATTCCGATACACTGGAAACAAACAGTGAAGATGTCGTGAAGGAAGACGAACCGGATGGCTGGGGAGATACAAAATCGATTCCAAATGAAAATCTACCGGAAGAGACAGAGACGGAAGAAGCTGATTCTGAAGAATCAGATGATGAGGAAGAATGGGAAAATGAAATTCCTAAGAAGAAACCAAAAAACATCATTTTTTTGGTAGAAAGAAAAAGTCTTCTGCGGAAGAAGAAAGTGGAATAGAATTTATTGATTTATAGGAGGCTTAAAAAGTGAGACCATATACAGATAAGGCGAAAAAAGCAATGAATTATGCAAACCGCCTGTCAAAATCAATGAACTGCAATTATGTGGGATCTGAACACATTCTTGCAGGCTTGTTAAAAGAAGGAACAGGTGTTGCTGCAGAAGTACTTACAGCAAATAATATTCAACTGGATAATCTGTTACAACTGATTCAGGATCTTGTTGCGGCTGGAGAAGAAATTGAAGTACTTGACAGAGATGGATACACCCCGCGCACGCAGGCAATCCTTGATCGTGCATCTGAGATGGCAGAACGTTTTGGATGTGAGGAGATCGGAACAGAACATTTACTTCTTGCAATTATGAAAGAAGGAGATTGTGCTGCCTGCAGGCTTTTGAATACGATGGGGGCAAGCATACAGAAATTGTTTATTGATATTCTTGGGGCAATGGGTGAAGACCCGGCAAAATTTCGTGATGAGATTCAGAGGGGAAGAGGTAATGCTGCCTCATCAACTCCGACGCTGGACCAGTATTCCAGAGACCTGACGGAGCTGGCACGGGAAGGTCTGCTGGACCCGGTAATCGGAAGACAGCAGGAGACGGAACGCGTGATTCAGATTCTGTGCCGCAGGGGCAAGAATAATCCGTGCCTGATCGGAGAACCTGGTGTGGGAAAGACAGCAATCGTAGAAGGTATTGCACAGAGTCTCGCAAATGGAACCGTTCCGGAGATTGTTGCAGGAAAGCGTTTGGTTTCCCTTGATATGTCCGGTATGGTGGCAAAATCCAAATATCGTGGAGAATTTGAGGAACGTATCAAGAAAGTAATCAGCGAAGTGACGGAAGCCGGAAATGTGTTACTTTTTATTGATGAGCTGCATACCATTATAGGCGCAGGTGGCGCAGAGGGCGCATTGGATGCATCCAATATTTTAAAACCGGCGCTGGCAAGGGGCGAAGTGCAGGTTATTGGCGCTACAACGATAGAAGAATACCGGAAATATATTGAAAAAGATGCCGCATTAGAGCGCCGTTTTCAGCCGGTTCAGGTCAATGAACCAACGGAAGAAGAATCAATCGAAATATTGAAAGGTATTCGTCCACTGTATGAAAGACATCATAATGTAGAAATTACGGACGAAGGCCTAGAGGCAGCGGTGCATTTGTCAGCCCGGTATGTTAACGATCGCTTTTTGCCGGATAAGGCAATTGATCTTATGGATGAAGCAGCAGCAAAGACAAGGCTTGGTGTGCTAAAAGGCAGTGACGAATTAAACAGATTAAAGCAGGAAATGCATCAGACAGAACTTTTGCTTGAAGATGCTTTGCGTGAGGGCGACATCGAAAAAGCCCGTATGTTAAAAAATACCAAAGAGGAACTGGCCTCTGAATGGGAAAAACAGAACAAGAAGAACCAGCGCGCAAATAAGCGGAAAGTTCCGGTTGTCGGAGAAAATGAGATTGCGGATGTTGTGGCCGGATGGACAAAGATTCCGGTGAGCAGACTTACAGAAAGTGAAGCAGCGCGCTTGCAGAAATTAGAAGAGACTTTGCACAAACGTGTCATTGGACAGGAAGAAGCTGTATCTGCAGTGGCGAAGGCTGTACGCCGTGGCAGGGTTGGATTAAAAGACCCAAAGAGACCAATTGGCTCTTTCTTATTCCTTGGACCGACAGGTGTTGGAAAAACAGAAGTATCCAAGGCACTTGCAGAAGCTGTATTTGGTAATGAAGACGCAATGATCCGCGTTGATATGTCGGAATATATGGAAAAACACAGTGTTTCCAAGATGATTGGATCACCGCCAGGATATGTAGGACATGAGGATGGGGGACAGCTTTCAGAAAAAGTGAGACGGAATCCGTTTTCTGTTATTTTATTTGACGAGATTGAGAAAGCACATCCCGACGTAATGAATATTTTGCTACAAATCTTGGATGAGGGAAAAATCACAGATGCTCACGGAAGAACTGTCAATTTTGAAAACACTGTGATCATTATGACCTCAAATGCCGGAAGCGACCGCAAAGATGCTGCTCTGGGCTTTGCGAAGACCGAATCTGAAATCAGCAAGGAAAAGGCGTTAAAGGCTCTTTCTGAGTTTTTACGGCCGGAATTTTTGAGCCGAATTGATGAAGTTATCGTTTTCCGCCCCTTAGAGGAAAATGATTTTGTCAGCATTGCGCGCTTAATGCTTTCAGAATATGTGGATAGCCTAAAAGAAAAGGGCGTGCAGTTTACCTTCCAGGACAGCGCTTGCCAGTGGCTGGCCCATCATGCTATCGGTGGAAAAAGCGGAGCTAGAGATTTGAGAAATTTAGTGCGTAGAGAGGTAGAGGATCGGATTACAACCGCTTTTATTGATGCGGAGGACACTCAGATTCTGGGAATTGATCTCTTTGCCGAAGGCGATCAGTTGAAAATTAATGCGCTATAAAATTTTTTAAACGAATCAAAAGAATCTGCTTGACGAACGGCGAGTTTTATGGTAATATATAACTCGCCGTTGAAATGCGGGTGTAGTTCAATGGTAGAACCCCAGCCTTCCAAGCTGGTCGTGTGGGTTCGATTCCCATCACCCGCTCCACATTTATTTCACCCCTGAGCGGGCAAAATAATGACCCATGCGCCAATAGCTCAGCTGGATAGAGCACCTGCCTTCTAAGCAGGGGGTCAGGGGTTCGAGTCCCTTTTGGCGCGCCATATGGTGGATGTAGCTTAGTTGGTTAAAGCGCCAGTTTGTGGCACTGGAGACCGTGGGTTCGAGTCCCATCTTCCACCCCATAGCTGTAAGCGATATGCGGACAACCTTGTATTGTCCGCATATCGCTCCTAAATTCCTTTTTATTGGGGTGTAGCCAAGCGGTAAGGCAACGGACTTTGACTCCGTCATTGCGCTGGTTCGAATCCAGCCATCCCAGCCAGTTATTAGACCATAGATGGTTTTTTATAAATATTTATAGGAATCATTAGCTCAGTTGGCAGAGCACTTGACTTTTAATCAAGGTGTCCGGGGTTCGAATCCCCGATGGTTCACCAATAAGGCCGAGGAAAGTACAACTATTCTTTTCTCGGCTTTATTTTATTTGATAGTATTTTTGACAATATCTGATTGTTATTAATATGAGTTTTGAAACAAAAATTGTTTAAAAAATGTCCGATCACTTCTAGTGAATCGGGCATTTTTTGTTGTAAATGTTATTTTTGTATAAATAGAACAAAAATAGCAAATAATAAATGGAACGTATAAAACATAAATAATGAATTATTTGTAAAGTCTGATAAAATATTGACAATGTATTAAGAAAGTAGTATTCTTAATACAAAGATTGTTTGAGACTTAAACAATTAAGGCGAGCGATAAGCTGTTTCAGCGCTACAGAATCTAGTCATGGAGTGAGGGCTATGAAATTCAGGTATCACTGGTGGGGAAAAGGGGATATCGATGCATCCTTTGGCGTATTCTTTGATGGTTTCTCCAAAATTCTCTCAGCTACAGGAATTATGCTGTTTGTGTTTGGTATGCCAGCGAATATTGTTCTTGGGAAAATTGTACCAGGAATTGGGCTGGCAATTTTTGCTGGAAATCTATGGTATTTCTATGAGGCAAGATCATTAGCCAAGAAGGAGAACCGGCAGAATGTGACAGCTCAGCCCTTTGGAATCGGAGCCTCACAGTTGACGGGCTGGCTGTATTTAATTATGGGCCCTGTTTATTGGCAAACAGGAGATGCCGAGCTTGCGTTTCAGATTGGCCTTGCCGCGGCGTTGATCGGCGGCTTTGTGGAGGTTTTAGGCGGTTTCATTGGCCGCTGGCTGGTAAGCGTAATTCCTCACAGCGCGCTGATGGGGAATATGGCGTCTTCTGCCATCGTCTGGCTGTCCTTTGTAGGGATCGCCATGGTATTCGACCGCCCGGTATACGCTTTGCTTCCCTTATTCATCATTATCATCGATTATCTGGGAAAAGCGGATAAGCGGTTTCAAAAAATTCCTTCTGGTTTAGTGGCGATTGTCTTAGGTGCCGCTATCGCTTGGGGCACCGGATACCTTACACCTGATAGCTTTACTTCGGCATTCTCCAATCTTGGCTTTTATCCGCCGACCTTCTGCGGTATAGACATCGCCAAGGGCTTTAGTGGGATTTTCCCGTTTCTGCCGATTATTATTCCGCTGCAGATCAATAATTTTCTTTCTACGCTTCAGGGCGTGGAATCTGCTAAATCCGTAGGCGATGTTTATCCTGAAAGAAGATCTATGATTATGGACGGATGCTCTACTATATTAGGTTCTTTGTTCGGAAATCCATTTCCAACTACTGTTTATTTCGGTCATCCCGGCTGGAAGGAGCTGGGAGCAAGGGCTGGTTTCTCTTTGGTCAATGCCTTTGCTTACCTGCTGATCTGTATGACTGGCTTGACCGGTGTTCTTATGGCGCTCATTCCTACAGAGGCTGTTATGGTACTGCTTATTTTTGTCGGCCTGTCTGTTACGGCAAACACTTTCCAGGAGTTGGACAAAAAGTATACCAATGTAGTTCTTTTGTCGTTAATTCCGATTTTATTCCAATATATCCAAACACTGATCAGCTCTGCGGTTCAAGCGGCTGGGACTACGGTGGCGGATATTGGAGCTTCAAAATTTGCCGAATTTTCAGTACCCATTACGGGAATCCAATATTTAGGAAACGGCGCGTTTTTGTCCAGCCTTTTGCTGGCGGCGTTGTTAGCTTATATCGTGGATAAAAAATATTTCTTCGCCGCAGCAATGGGAGGCGTTTTGGCTTTCTGTTCCTTTGTTGGAATGATTCATGCGGAATCTGTGGCACTTTTCCCGCCGGAGGGAGTAATCTTCGGAATCATTTACTTAGTTGTCGGCGCGTTTTTAACGCTGAAAGGTTTTCTTTTCCGCGGTACCGCTCAGAAAAGAAAACCCAGCACGGAATCGCCCGTAATACCATAAATACTGTCTTCTGAAAAAGCGAGGTGAGGCAGAGACAGCATATGTAAGCCTATCTAAGGGAAACGATTTATTTTAGGAGGAAATGAAATTATGGGTAATGTGAAAATCCCTCTGTTTAAAAAAGCTGACCTTGACGCATCAATCGGCGTATTTTTTGATGGATTCTCTAAGGTCATTGTGGCCATCGCCATTTTGGTCGGAACCTTTGGCTTGGATGGCGGCACTGTATTTGGCACGATGATGCCTGGCGTGCTGGTTTCCGTTATCGTATTAAACGGCGGCCTTTGGCTTTATTATCGCCATATCGCTAAGCAGCGCGGCGATTCCAATTTAACCGCGATTCCCGCCGGCTTGCAGGCAGGCCGTATGTTTATCTGGCTGTTCAGCATTATGCTGCCGGTATTCAACAGCACCGGCGATGCCTTCATGGCCTTTAAGGTCGGCGTGCTGGCTCACTTTATCGGCGGCGCCGTGTTTATCATCGGTGCGTTTGTGGTCCCGAAGATTCTGAAGATCGTTCCTGCCGGCGCTTTGTTTGGTTCCTTGGCCGGCGGCGCTATGGCGTTCTTAATTCTGCAGTCTATGGACGGCACCCTGAAAATGCCTTTGGTAGGCTGGCTTTCCTTAATTGTTTTGTTTGTGATTTATCTGGGGAAGGTAAACACCAAGCTGCCCGCGGCTCTGATCGCCATTGTGGTGGGAGCCGGCATTGCCTGGGCCACCGGCTCTATGAGTTTTACCACTGTGACGGATTCCTTGGCAAACCTCAACTTCTACATTCCTAATTTTACCTTCTGGATTTTCTCTGGTGACGTAATTTCCAATACCATTCCGTTCCTGCCCATTGTCATTGTTTTCTCTCTTAATGAGGTAATTACTGGCATTCAGGCTGTGGAGCAGGCGAAAGAATGCGGTGACACTCATTTCACCACTACCAAGCCTCTGGTCCTTGCGGGAGCCGCCAGCATGGTGGGCGCGTTGTTTGGCAATCCTCTGGCGGTAGGCCTTTATTGGGGTTATCCTGGCTGGAAAAAGATGGGCTCCGGCACCGGGTATCATCTTGGCATCGTCGTGCTGTACGCTATCGTTGGTTTGACAGGACTTTCCGCTATCATTACCGCTTTCATTCCCGAGGCTGTGGTTCTGCCGATCCTGGTATTCGTCGGAATTTCCAGCTACTCTCAGGCTTTCGAGGTTGTCAAGAAGAAGTACTATCCCGCTGTGATTATGGCCTCTCTGCCGGTTGTCATGGACTTTGTCGTGGATAATATTGCGGAAGGAAAGCTTCAGGGATTCTTAGCGTTTGATCCCGGTTCTGCCTTTGTTGGCCTGCTGGTCGGCTGTGTGTTCGTGTTCATCATTGACAACAAGTGGCTGAACGCCGCAATTACTAACGTGGTTGCGTTAGCGCTGACCGGTATTGGTATGATCCATTCTCCCGGCTTGCTGTTTACAGATACCTATTCACCGGATTTCGGCTTTGTAGCGGCTTATTCTGTACTGATCGTCGCTTTCTTGGTGCTTCACTTTATTAAATTCAACCACAAGTCTTTTGAAAAAGCGTCAGAAGAAGAAAAAAAGATGGAAATGGCTGAATTTATGGAAAATGCCAAGGCCGCCGGTCTAACCTTTGTTCCGGCTGCCGGAGAAGCACAGGCGGAGGAAGCAATGGAGAAAACTGCTGAGGAAGCGTAACAAACCGTTTTTTGGAGGCAATAAAAATGAAAACTCTCGTAATTACTGGCGCGGCCCGTCAAAAGGGCCACACCAACCAAATGGTAAAGCTGTTTTTAGATACTCTGGGCGGGGATTATGACATTATCGACGCTTATCGTGTGGAGAATGTGGCGCCTTGCAAGGATTGCCGGTACTGCTGGCACAAAAAGGGATGCAGTATCAAAGACGGAATGCAGGAGATTTACGATAAGCTGGAAGCCGCGGATAATATTGTGTTGGCGTCTCCGATGTATTTTCATTCCATCACTGGTAAAATGAAGGCTTTGATTGACCGCTTTCAGGTGTATTGGGCTGGGCATGTCCGCAACGATATGCCAGAAAAGCCCGTGCGCAAAGGGGCGATTCTCATGGTGGGAGGAGCGCCTAGCTTTCCAAATCAGTTCCTAGGCGGAGAACTGGTGCTGAAAAATCTGCTGAATGATTTAAGCGCCGAGTTTCTTGGCGAGGTCTGCCTTCCTAACAGTGACCACGACTCTTTGGAGACTCGTCCTGACATCGCGCAGGAGGTCAAAGAGTTGGCGGAAAAGATGAAGGCTGCCAACAAAGCCGAATAATTATTTTGTTAGCAGTTAGATTGTTATTCGAAAATATTAAATATTTTAATGCAATTTAATGCAATTTTAAGGAGGATTTATCATGCAGGGTTACACATTTGTAAAAGGCGAGCATTATCCGGTAGAGCATCTGGTGTTTGAGACCGCTCCGGAGTTTGTTGAGGAGTTTTTAGAGGTGGACCATGAGGTTTGGACTTTAGGCGAGGCGGAGAGCGACCTGTTTGACCATATTCCTTTTTTGTACAAGGAAGTCTGGATCAATGAAAACAAGCCCGGCGAGATGCATTTTATCTTTATTTGGGAGAGCATGGAGAGCTGGAAAAAGGTGGACGATAAGGACATTCAGGCTGCCCTGATCGCACGTTTTGAATCTAAGTTTAAGCATCCTTATAAGCTGACTCGCTGCATCCAGAACGAGGAAAACTTTGGACTGCATCGCTACAGCCGTTTTGAGCGCATCTAAATAAAATCGAATTTATTACGGTAATTGCAAGAAAGGAAGCGTCACAATGAAATTTGAGAATAAAGTTGTCGTCGTTACCGGCGCAAGCTCCGGGATCGGCGAAGGCGTGGCAAAGATGTTTTTGGAGGAAGGCGCCAAGGTCGTTGGCTGCGGAATCGAACCTGAGATGAAAATCCAGGACAGCAGCGCTATTTACGTTCAGGCAGACCTGACCAAATTTGACCAGGCTGAAAATGTGATCGCCAAGGCGGTACAGACCTTTGGCAAAGTGGATAAGCTGGTGTGCTGCGCCGGCGTTACCTTTATCGGTTCTCTGGAAACCACGAACAGCGAAACCTTTATGCGTGAGCTGTCCATCAATCTGGGCGGCGTGTTTAACATGTGCAAGGCTGCGGTTCCGGAGCTGAAGAAGCAGCCGGATGCTACCATTGTCACCGTCGGCTCTGATTTGGGCGTGCGTCCGATTCCGGAGCGTATCGGGTACTGTCCTTCCAAGGCCGGTGTGATTATGCTGACCAAGTGCATTGCCTTGGAGTATGCTCCGGCGATTCGGGTAAACTGTATTCTGCCCGGACTGGTACGGACTCCAATGATCGAGCAGCGCTTCCAAGAGGCGGAGGATCCGAAGGCTTTGGAGGAATCCTATGCCTCCTTGTATCCGCTGCATAAAATGGGCAAGGTAGCCGATATGGCTAATGCTGTAAAATTCCTGTCCAGCGAGGAAAGCGGATTTATTACCGGCGAAATCATGAACGTGTGCGGCGGAAGCCTGATTTAACGGAGGATTTTCACTATGGCTACTTCTCTTTTTAAAATGCCCTTCGATGTAGACCGTTTGAAGGTTCAGCGGATTTACGCCAGCAAGGAGCTGGAGCATTGCACCGCGGAAACCATGAGCTGCGATAAAATCCGCAAAATTTACGGCGATTTAAAATTTCTAGAGCTTCATGAGGATCGCCCGTGCACATATACTTCTTTGGTGACCTCTCTGGATGGCAGAATTGCCTTTACAGACGCGCCTCAGGGTCCGTTGATCGCCAAGCTGAATAAATATGATCCCGCCGGCGCCGACACCGACTGGTTTATTCTGAATATGCTTCGGGCGGTTTCCGACGGCGTGATGCTGGGAGCCGGCACTATGAACGCGGAAGCTGACTATACCTGCCACGTGTTCGACCAGGATATGGAGGACATGCGGATTGAAGCCGGAAAAAATCCTGTGCCGTGGAATATTATCACTTCTCTGGATGCCACGGATATCCCTTTTGACCATGTGCTCTTCAACACTCCTGAGGTTCCGGTTATGATCAGCACCTCCAAGCAAGGCGTGGAATTGGTCAAGGATAAAATTAAGAACAATTACTTCGTTGTAACCGCTTCCAGTATGGAAGATGTTACGGATGAAATGATTGCCAGGATGAAAGACAATGGAGATAAGGTTCTGGTGATCGGTACCGGCGACAAGACACCGGATTCCAAGGTGGCGCTGTATATTCTTAAGCGCTTTGGAATTGACCGCCTGCTGGTGGAAACTCCCTCTTATATGCATTACCTGGTGTCGCAGAAGATGATGGATGAGCTGTTTTTCAATTACTCCTGCATTTATGTAGGAGGCCAAGCCCTGACGATCGGAAAATTCGGCAAGGAGTTTGGATCTAAGGATCATCCTCATACCCGGATGCTTTCCATTCACAGCCACAGCGACCACTTCTTCTATTTCCGGCATAAGCTGCTCTATGATTAATTTTTAAACTAAGATTCCTCAAAAGACCGTATCATAAGCGAAAAGAGGAGCCCTGATACGGGCTCCTCTTTTGTCACAGCAGATCTGATAAAAATCAAGCTTCCGGTTCTGTATTGGCGATCTCTTGGAAAAAATGGTCGATAGTTTGTCCGGCCGCACCTAAAATGGCGCCGTTTTTGCCCAAATGTGATAGAACCACTTGCTCCGAATGAGTAATGGGCAGGATCATTCTCCGCAGAACCTCCGGAAGATAATAGGGAAGAGCACTTAAAAGCTCTGAACTCAGGGAGATCACCTGGCAGTCGAAAATAAAAATAATATTCGTCAGCCCGATGGCCAGATAAGAAATAAACCGGTCCAAAACCTTTTGGGCGGTAGGATTTTGATGCTGAATTAAAACTACCAGCTCTTGAATAGTTTTAATGGGGGCGGGAAGAAGGCTGTTGGCATAAGCGATTACCGCACTGTCGGAGCAGTATTGCTCCCAGCATCCGAATTTTCCGCAGTGACACTGCCTAGGTTCGTCGAAATTGATAGTGTGGTGGCCAATGGCGTTTGCGAAGCCGTGATATCCCCGGAGAAGCTCGCCGTTAGTGATTAGTCCGGCGGAGATCGAATCGCTGATGTTTACGGCCGCCAAGCTTTGATAAGCGGCCTTGGCAGCTTGCCCATCCTCTTGTTCACTGGGAGCTATTTCAATATTCTGCTGGGCGATAGCCGCAAGATTGCCGTCGTTATCGATATTGATTGGAACGTGATAGCGTTCTCCCAGTAGAGTGCAGATATCGATATTCCGCCATCCAAGGCTGGGAACAAAACGGATCAGTCCGGAAAGGTCCACAATGCCATGAACGGAAATTCCAATTCCAACCAGTCCGTAGAGCGTTTTCGGCTGGCCATTCAGCATTTCATCCAATGCGCCGCAGATTTGGCCGTATACTGCGGAAAAGTCTGGGTTTTTAATGGAAAATTTTCTTCGGGACAAAATTCTCTCTCCGGAAAGATCAGTGAGAATAGTCTGAACGTTGCGTACGTCAATATCCACGGCTATCACATAGCCTACGCTTAGCACAGGCTGAAGCAGAATGGGCTTTCTTCCGCTTGCTGATTTTCCGAGCTCGGTTTCAGTCAGAAGGCCGGCGTCAATCCACTCCTTCACAATGGTGGAAACCGTCGCTTTATTTAGTCCAGTGAGGCTACAGATATCAACGCGGCTGATAGGATAATTATGAAGAATTTGCTTGATAATTTCCCATCGATTAGCAGCGCGGATATCCTTTGTCTGGGTGATTTTCATGTGAGAACACTCTTTTCTTGTTGAGAAATTTTATAATTATCATAATAATAGAATCATTATACAATAGAAAATGATAATTTTCCAGTTGTCGGGGATTTTAATAATCGTGATTCATGTTAGTAAACGATAAAATGTGAAGGGAGAATCATTTTATATGCCTTGTATTCAAATTAAAACCAATGTAAAGGTAAATGAAGAAACCGCGGAGGCCATTAAAAGCCAATTGGGTAAGGATATTGCCCTTCTGCCGGAAAAAACGGAAGACTGGCTGATGGTTACGTTAGAGGATAGCTGCCGCATGTGGTTTCGGGGAGACGCCTCTCATCCTCTGGCGATTGTAGAGGTTAAAGTATTTGGAGCTCAAATCGACTCTGCGGCCTCAGAAAAAATGACCCAG
>OLOJ01002008.1_pt1 | contig 17522 bp, 26 predicted proteins | sample 1672251 | NCBI WGS metagenome assembly OLOJ01 (sample SAMEA3136664, study PRJEB25190) | human gut metagenome | biome: human gut; feature: human-associated habitat; material: faeces | place: Austria | collected 2013 | reverse complement strand
TAAGACGTCGCCCTCTCACGGCGAAAACAGGAGTTCGATTCTCCTACAAGCTGCTTCTTCGAGGTGTGGCTCAGTTTGGTAGAGCGCTGCGTTCGGGACGCAGAGGTCGCAAGTTCAAATCTTGTCGCCTCGATTGCCTATAGGCAAAGAAAAAATAAATATGGCTTGTTGGTCAAGGGGTTAAGACGTCGCCCTCTCACGGCGAAAACAGGAGTTCGATTCTCCTACAAGCTGCTATGTGTCCTGCGAAAGCAGGACTTTTTCTTTTTTGTTCGGATTTTTCCTAGAAACAGATTCTTTTTTATAATAGTTTGCAACATTTCTTAAGGCAGCTGCATGATATAGGTGAAAGGAAATAAAACACAAGTAGAAAATTCAATGCATTGATCGTTACAAGGCGGAGGTGATAAGGGATGAAACACGAAGAAAGAGAGGTACGTCAAATCTATAATGACTACGGTGATGATTTGTACCGACTATGTTATTTTTACACTGGAAATGTACATGATGCAATGGATGCGGTGCAGAATACATTGGTACATTTAATGGAGTACACAGGAACTCGACGTCAGGAGAGGTTCTGTGTACGGATAGAGATATTAGTAAGTAGTATATGTTTATAGAGTTAATTATATTTAATAAATATACCTATTAACGCGCGCGTAACAAGTAGGTTGAGAAAAAACCATCGTTCACGCGCACAGCGTTTTACGGACATTACCTACCCTCCTTAAACAACAAATGGGCGACCTTCACAGGCTACCCATCCATCCGAATAACTTGTTTCGTATTGATAAAACTTGTATATTCGCAGCAAATAAAAAAAAAAATCATGGAAACAAAGGTAGCACTTTTACAGAAAATGAAATCAAATTTCGATAAGATTCTTACCGAAGCATATATCCCAAAAGATATACAAGCAAAAAAAGATGAGCTTGGATGTCTAAGGCTTCCAGCAGGATCACTTGTCTGTCCAGTAGATTACAAACCTGTAACTAATAAGGACGGGAAGAAGGTTACGGCCGTAAAATACTCGAACAAGAAAGATAATATAAGAGGTTCCGGTATGGTTATAGAAAAGAAGTGTAAGCAGGTAACGGCTTATCTTGTTATCATAAATGTACAGAAGCATGTATTTTTAAGAAATAGGATGAGAGATGGTTACCGTGACCGTATCGAGATCAATACCGATGATTTTATAGATATCCTATCCGATGGCATAGCTTATTTCTGCTACAAACATGTTATAGAGAACTGCCATGAGGATATAGACTATCAGCTAAAGACGCTTAAGGCCTATGCCGAGGGCGAGACAAGAATAGCTTTATCTGATATCATGATCTACTCGTATAAGGCTAAGAAGAATGAGGATACGAAAGAAATATTCGTAGGTAAGAAAAGATCCGTATACAAATGTCTGGATAAGAATTTAAGCTCAGACGAAAGACGGAATATGGCTAACAAAAGCCGGAAACTTGATCGGGTAAGAATCCTTTCCAAGATAATATTCAGGGCCAGAACCAGAAACGTACATCATATATACAAAGTAACTAAAAGAAAGACAGTTAAGTTCAATGTAGCATACCTTCTTAATGAGTTGAATAAGAAGCTCATAGGCATAGGTATGCGTGAAATATCTCAATCCACTATATACAGATACATAAGCATGTTCTTAGACATGTGTAAGAAGAGTATATCCGATTTGTATGACGAGGTAAAAAAAAACAATGGAATAGCGAATACCAAAGACAGAAAGAACGTAACTATCGGATGCTTAAGACTATTATACAAGGGGAAATATATGCATATCCTTATATCGACAGAATACATAAGAGATGTATTTTTAGGAGAAAAATCTTCTGAGATGAGTAAAGCTGGATGATTTGAGTATCAGATATAAAATTTAATATTTACATATTATTCACATTTATTTTTAATAGTTAATTATAACTATTCGTATCTTTGTACCATAAACTTAAAAGATATGGTAAAAGAGGATTTTAGAAATGAAAACGACCTCCTTCGTCATATTATGACGGTGGATAAAAACGTAGAGCAGGGTCGTGCCTTGAAGAAGATTTTCACCACTAGGGAGAATCTGTTTATTACCGGTAGAGCTGGTAGTGGTAAAAGTACGTTCATGAGACGTATCGTAAAGTTCTTGGGTAAATGTGTTATAGTAGCCCCAACTGGAGTAGCGGCGTTGAATGCCGGTGGACAGACCATTCATTCGTTCTTCTCTATAAAGAACGATCCTTATATCCCTTCTATCGAGAGAGGTATGTTGTCTAATAAGGTGGATGTAAGTCCGTTTATGAAGAAGAAGATCAAGAATCTTGATACTATCGTTATCGACGAGATCAGTATGGTAAGACCTGATTTGCTTGATGAGGTGGCTGACATACTTAGACAATGCAGGCGTAGCAAGGAACCTTTCGGTGGCGTTAGGTTGATTATGTTTGGAGATCTATCACAACTACCGCCTGTGGTGACGGCGGATGATTTTATCGACAAATATTATGAGAGCCGGTTCTTTTTCTCATCAAAGGCATTAAGAGCGTCAGGATTCTCGGTCATTACCTTCGAGAACGTATTCCGTCAAAAAGATCCTCAGCTTCTTTCCGTACTTGAGGATATAAGATGTGGGGTTATTACCGATGAGTCAAGACAGATATTGGATAGTAGGGTCAAGTATCCGGATAATATGGATAATACTATAATTATATGCTCAACTAACAAAGAAGCTTATGAGATAAATAAGACTAATCTTGATAAGATCAATAATAAGGTGTTTAAGTTCGATGCTACTGTATTCGGGGAAAAGCCTGTAGCTCCCTGTGAGGATGAGCTTATAGTAAAAGTAGGAGCTAAGGTCATAATAACCAGAAACGGCAATGGGTATGTCAATGGTTCGATGGGTATCATAACCAGCATAGATACTGTTGATGAGACGATATATGTTCATCTAGATAACGATACTGAGGTGGAGATAACCAAAGAGAAGTGGGAGAAGATGAAGTATAAGCAGGTAGATGATTCCCTTGAAGGCATTTCTTGCGGCTATATAATACAATATCCATTGAGGTTAGGATACGCCATAACCGTTCATAAATCTCAGGGAATGACTTTAGATAATATATTCGTAGATATCAGCAGAGCCTTCGAAATAGGGCAGATATATACCGCTCTATCAAGATGTAGGTCCATAGACGGTCTTTATCTAAAATCAGTTCCTAAGGAAGATATGGTACTGCTAAGCGATAAGATATCTGACTTCATAGATAAGGTGGATGAGAATGATGGTGTTTTGAATCCGGAAAAGATATCTGACATCGGTAAGGATATGATCAAGAAACAACAGGATTTGTTTAATTTCGAGGAATACGGATTATAATGGCTAAGAAAGAACTTTTTTCAGACGTAGATGAGTTAGTATCATCTTTAAATAAAGAGCTTGGAGAAGGCTCGATAATGAGCTTCGGTGACGATAAGCCTATAATATCCATACCAAGGGAAAGTACCGGATCGCTGGTGGTGGATAAGGCCCTCGGTGGTGGATGGGCGGTAGGACGGATCCATGAGCTGGTCGGGATGGAATCTTGTGGCAAGACTATGATGTGTACGTTAAGTATGATCGAGTTCCAGAAAAAACATCCAGATAAGTTGGTAGCTATAATAGACGTGGAGAACGCTTTCGATATTGAGTACGCTAGGAAAATGGGATTAGATATAAACCGGTTTTTGATCTCCCAACCAAGCTACGGGGAGCTGGCTATTGACATCACGGCCAAGCTGGTGGAGTCCGGCAGGGTAGGATTTATTGTCGTGGATTCCGTGGCAAATCTGGTACCGAAGAAGGAGATAGAGGGCGATATGGAAGACAGCAACATGGGATTGCAGGCTCGTTTGATGTCCAAAGCCATGAGGGTTCTTACAGGAATCGTAAACAAAAGCGACTGTGTTCTGGTATTCATCAATCAGTATCGGGAGAAGATCGGTGTTATATACGGAGATCCTAAGGTAACGACCGGAGGTAACGCCCTTAAGTTCTATGCCTCTATCCGTATGGAGATGGCGAGAAAGAAGGTTATATTAGGTGAGGACGGATCTTCAGTAGGTCATGAGGTCAGGATAAAGGTGCTGAAGAACAAGACCGCCGTACCGTTCCAGATAGCCGAGACAGCCTTATATTATGGAGTTGGGTTTGACAAGGAACTTGAACTTTTGAAGTTATGCGAGGAAACCGGTATCTTTAACCGTAAAGGATCATGGTACTGGTACGGGGATGTCCGGGTAGGAAATGGGGTGGATAATACGTTAAGTATCATGAGAGATAATCAAGAATTGTGTCAAGAGTTAAGAACTAAATTGAATTTGTAACCATGGCAATAGGAGTAAAATTTGTAGACGTAATACCATCCAGCGTAGAGAACGCTGTCGAGGTTAAGAAGGGGGATGTAAAGAACTATCTGTTCGTAGGTATTCCCATGAGTGAATTTATCGGGAAGAGATATGAGTATGAGGGATTCATATACATGTGCCTACAGGGTGTCACCGGTGGTACGGAACTTGGCGGAGATATAGCCATAGCCGTATTAAGACCGGTTCGACCAGCGACAGGACAGGCTTCTTATCATTTGGTATCGTATACGCCTCTCACATATACGAGATCTGATGTAGCGATATTACTTAGAAATGGAGATTTTAAGGTTGTTAAGCGTGATGATTGTAATCTTATTTGATCATGAGTACGTATATATCAATAAAATCAACGGTAAACGCATTCAGGTACGGTATTGATCCTGTACCTGAATGGTTCGACAAGATATCCCATAAAACCAATGAAGTCGATATTATGGTTGATGGGAACAAGGTAAAGGCATTGGATATAAGGCTAGAAAATGGCATTTTACGGGCTTTTTATGGTTATTACATAGGTCTGTATCCAGATAACTCTATACAGGTGTTTAGACCGGAGGATTTTCACTCATTATATACCTTAAGAATATGAATGTAGCGATAGGGATAGATCCGGGTATAGATACCGGAGGATTGGCGATGATCCCGGAGAATGGCGAGGTTAAGGTAATCATGACTCCAAGGATATCGGCTAAGGGGGATATAGATCTTAGGGCTATATCAAGCTTCTTCCTCGATGCCGCTGACAAGATCCAAGAAAAGGGAGGCGGGACGCTGGCGATCGCCGTCGAGGACGTCCACAGCATCCACAACAGCTCGGCCGCCAGCAACTTCACCTTTGGAGGGAGACGCAGGGAACCGAACGCCCTATTCGCTATGATGGTGGAGATGATGGAGCGATACGGATCTCACCCGGATGTTAGGTTCATGTTCGAGGAGGTGCAACCAAAGACCTGGCAGAAGGAGCTTCATACGACAGCCGATCGGGTGTATACGGCGGCGAAGTTAGACACGAAGGCTACCTCCATCCGATGTGCCATGCGCCTTTTCCCTTTGGTTTCTTTCGTGAAACCATGGTCAGGTAAAGGAGTACAACCTACTAAGATACAAGACGGCATGTGTGACGCTACGCTTATAGCCGAGTATATTAGACGTAAGTTTAAACTATTTTAATACTATTAAGTATTTATTGTATTTGTATTAATATAATTATGATTATATTTGCGATGTAATAAAAAGTTGTTCGTTATGCTTATAAGATGCTTGTCGAAGTCATTAAATGAGAAGTTGGGCAAATTGGAGACGGTTGTTAAGAATGCCGGTCCCAACTCCCTTTATAAGGATCTTAAGATAGATGTTGTCAATAATCTGGCTTATATCACTTCCGTAAATGCAAAGGTATGTGTTATAGAGCGATTGGAGGTAGAGGCTGACTCTAACTTCTCTTTCTTGGTAGAGGCAAGCTCTTTTATTAAGTTCATGAAAAAACAGAAGAATTGTGAGATTACGATACTGCTTTCGGATAGAAAAGATCAGATCACGATCCACTACGCTTCTGGTGAGTATAGTTGTCCGGCTTTTGATATCAATACATTCCCACAGGTACATAAGATACTTGATGGAGGAATTAAGGTTAAGATGAGCGATTATGTTTCGGTTCTTAACAAAGCCAGCGATTATACGGAGGTAGATGACTTTTATCCATGCATCGAGAATGTGGTTATTGATATTGATGATATTAATATTAATATAGTAAGTACGGATAGAAATACTATTTACAGGTATTTTGTCCCTAATCAGGATAAGGTAGAGAAGATGTTTATACCGGTATCGAACGAATCTGCGATATTGCTTGATAAGCATATCGATAAGTCATCGGATATGTTGTCTATAAAAGTGGACGATACTAAGACTTATTTCTCTACGCCTGATATGGATATGTATGAGACCCATTTTGAGGGTAATTATCCAAATTGGAGGTTCGTGGACGAGCATTTTGTCAAAACAAGTACCTATGTCTTTGATAAGGATCTACTCGTCCAAGCCCTCCAAAACAATCTTAAGGTAAATGAGTTCGATCATTGCAAGTTGATATTTACCGATAAAGGATGCGGTATTATGTCAGAGAACCCGTCTTCCGGTAAATCATGTAAGGAGAGACTTGCTTCTTTGTCTTATCATGGTGAAGATATTATATGTAACGTATTATGTGGAAGATATCTTGGTATTATAAAAAGCGTCTCATGTAATAGGGTGGTTATCGAGCATGATCATAAATCTCATTTCAATAAGATTTATGGGGAGGATAATAAGAACGAGTATTTCTTGTCATCATCAGTTATTGTTTAATGTTTAAAAATATGTAAAATGGGAGTTAGAGAAAATTCATCAGGTGGTAATAACCATTACTTTAAAGTAAGTGGTAGCGGATTATTATATCAGTCATCAAGAGAACCAAAGGAAGGTTTCGAGGAGCATATAAACGAGAAGACCGGAGCCGTTTCTTATTGGAGGGTATTCTGGAACGGTATCGAAGGTTATTTGTCTGATATCAATGTGCGAGAAGTGGAGTTCAATGGAATAAATGCCAAATACTTATCCATAAAGATAAGTGATGAGGATGGTAATTACTTTATAAACGTTCCTTTGATGACTCAAAAAGGAGGTATCAATAATTACGTTAAGTCACTGGTAAGGTACTTGCCTAATATCGACCTGAAACGTAAGGTGGTGATCAATCCTGCGCATACTAAGAAAGGGGATCAATATGCTCCCGGTAATTTCTTTATCTCATACGCAAGGGAGACCCCTGACGGTAAGGACGAGCTTATCCAGCAATATTATAAGAACGGGCAGAATGGATGGCCTGACAGGGTTGAGAGTACTGATATAATGGGGAATAAGAAGTTTGATTATACGACCCAAGACGCTTTCGCTTATCAGGTACTTAATAAATATATCCAAAGTATTAAGACAGATGGTGTGAAACCTACTCAGTCGGCAAGCCAAAACAACGCTGGTGAGGCTATAACGCAAACGCCCCCACCGTCATACGCTACGCAGGCTCCGCAGCAGACGCCTCCTCCATCATACCAGCAGGCTCCGCCTCAGACAGCCCAAGCGCCTTCTTTTGGAGGTCAGCAGCCGCCACAATATCCTCCTTTTGGAGACGACAGTGACCTACCTTTCTAATTAACTAATTGAAAATGAGTAATTTAATGGAAAGCAATTTTAATATATCTACTAAAGTGAACCGTGTCTCGATGCCTACCCAAAATAAGGTAGATACGGTTATGAAGAACTTAGGGCATCGACCTTGTGTAGCGTATTCCGAGGAAAAGGATATGTATTATAAGGATGGAGAATGGGTAGCGTCAGATCTTGACGCTACTATCTTACCTCTTAGGGAGATGTTCGAAAAGACATCTGATTTGAAGTTAGGATTGAAGATCGTTTATTTAATAATAAAATTATAGTATGGCTACGATTGAAGATATCAAAAAACTTCTGGAGAGTAAGTCATTTACATCAGCCAGAGATCTTGAAGAATTTGAGGAAAAACCGGATGATAAGCTTGATGAGGTTCACATGAATTGCGATCCAATGGTAGGGATAGTTGAGAAAGATGGTAAAATTTTTCTCAACTCTTTAAAATTCTCTAAGGCATGGAACTCGTTGGGAAAGGATATTCCTATCAAGCAAGGTAATGCCTTCCCGTTGGGTCAAGGAGATGTTCTTGATATAGACACAGGTGTATCGGCCTCGTTCCCGGATGATACTGTCGGGATGGTTATGATGCTGCCGTCGTTCACCAACGATACAGGCCTCACTTTGGTAGGATCACCGTTCGTTTTCTCCAATAACGAGAATATTACGATCAGAGTCACTAATGTCCGTAAGGATATAGCTATAGTAGAGAAAGATAAGCATATAGCTGAGTTAATTATAGTCGGCAAGATAAAGGCCGATATTCGTAGAACTTATAAAAGTAATGAGGATGTTCGGATTGAAGATAGTAAAGAGTAGTTATATAAATACTCTAAAACAGGATCTTGATGAAGCTATTAGCTATTCAAGTAGATTAAAAAGAAATTATGAGGATGCTCGTAGTAAGATAACGGAATTGGAGGAAAAAGAAAGATATCTTAATACGCTTGTGGATTCTCTTGATATGGATATAGAATCAAAGGATTCTCATATCGTTAAGATGGGGAATGAGCTTAGTAAATCAAGAGAGTTATATAATGAGTCGGTGAAAGAGAAAGAGACTCTTAAAAGGGCTTATATGGATATCGAGAAGAAACATAAACTATCATCTAAATTACTCGATGAGGCTAGAAGAAGATATAAGGAACTTGAGGACCAGAATAAAATTATGTCAGATCGTATCAAGTATCTGGAGGCAGAGATTTTAGACATCGATGTTCCTGATGAGGTTGTTGTTGATGAGGATAAGATAGATCCTAATTCCGGTCATATTGATATACCTGAAAATAACGTATCTGAGGTTACTGATGCCGATGCCGGCAATGAGGTAAATATCGAGAATAAAACTGAGGAGAAGAAGAAATCTAAGAAACGTAAAAAATCTAAGAAAAGTGAATAAGATCTTGTTTTTCTTGTTAACGTTATTTACCTTAGCGGCTGTCGGATGCAGTACGTCAAGAACCTACTATACAGAATATGATACTACTGATATATCTTATGTGGTGGATTCCATAGTATCTTCCGGGACCGTGATGGGTCAATGGAAGGAGTGGCGGTTTACGCTGGATGACGGCCGGGTCGATAACTTTGGTTTCACCGCCCTGTATGACGCCAAGGGAAAAGCTAGAGGGTCAATACAGGTTAGACAAAGATCCGATACGTTTAATATCAAGATAATTGATTATCATAAAAAAGATAAGAAATGAAATACGGACTAGGTTACATACCATCACCAGCGGATGACAGAGACGCTATCATAAACATGCAGCACGAGGCTGTTCCTGATGAGTATAAGGTCAATAACGTTGATAGCGTGGTAGATCAAGGATCTTCTCCTATTTGCGCCGCTGTAAGCTTAGCTGAGATACTTAACTGGAGAAAAGCTATAAAGGATATCAAAAGACCAGCTAAAATATCTCCTTACGATATATATGATCTGAGAGAGGATAAGGATCAGGACGGTATGGTTCTTCGTGACGCTATCAAGTCTATCAAGAACGTAGGCGTAGATGGGGAGAAAATAAACAGTTACGCTAGGATCATAGATCCGGTATCAGCTAAGGTTGCGTTGATGCTGAATGGCCCTCTGGTTATAGGTCTGTATTGCTATAATTATGGTAATCGATTCTGGCAAGGCCAAGGACAGAACTTGGGAGGTCATGCCGTTATCCTCACCGGCTGGGACAAGGCCGGCTTCGTCCTACAGAACAGTTGGGGGACGGGATGGGGTAGGTCTGGTGTAGAGACATTCCCGTTCGAGGATTGGTGCTATATGCTAGAATGTTGGACAATAGTTTCATGATATTACTATATAATTTTCGAGAAATTCCGATCCACATCCTCTTGTGAAAGCCGATGTGGTGCATTTAGGACCCGTAGCTCAATTGGTAAGAGCAATTGGCTCATAACCAGTAGGTTGTCGGTTCAAGTCCGGCCGGGTCCACAGTTGGATTAATAGAGTTTGTCATTAGGTTTAGAGTTTAGATTTATGTAGTGTCCTTGTCCGAGAGGATCAGGACGCTTAAAGGGGAGTTAATTTAACGGATAGAATTTACGATTCCTAATCGTAGCGTGGATAAGGGTTCGATTCCCCCACTCCCCACATGGTGTTTTCTTAAACATATTCCCGTAGGTCGGTAATTAACGATAACCGGTAGACAGCCTACGGGAATTAATAAAATCTTACGTGCTTAAGATCGCTTTCAGTTCTATTTTTCGTGTGTAATATATAGGAGGGTAGCACGACCCTCCTTTTTATAATAACTATTTGATATGGACATTAATCAAATAAAAACGTATCTACCATCAGGATGGGATGTGGTTGATCTAATAGATCACGGCATAATTGATCTTGATATTATGAACGGTAAGATGATTGGTGAGTATGTGGCTGTGTTGATGATAAAGTCTTATGATAGGATTACTGAATCACATAACTTAACCAGTTTCTCGTTCCATGATAAGGATATGGGCGGATTACGGAGATTGGTATCGAACGCTATAATGGCGGTTGGGTTAAGGAATAATACTCTGAAGGGAGATGGGAATACGGCAATCAAATAAAGGTGCTGAATACACTGAAAGAGGGATATTGGATATCCTTAACAGAAAGTTCTTGGTATCTCCTAGATGGATTATAAACAACTTGTATGTCTATAACTGGGAGTCCGATTATCTGGCTATAACCAGATCCATGTACGCTTATGAGGTTGAGGTGAAGATCTCGTTGGCTGACTATAACAAGGATTTCGAGAAAGAGGGTAAGCACCAAGTAATGCAAGGCTGGTTCGAGGCACGGAAGCAAGCCCTATACGAGACCGGGGACTGGGTCAGGTACGGCCGGCCCAACTACTTCTACTACTGCGTACCGGATGGGTTGGTTGATCCTAAGGACATACCTCCGTACGCCGGGCTTGCTTATGTTTGTGGCAGGAATTTGAGAAAGGTCAAGGACGCCCCTATCCTGCACCGTGATAAATTTGACCCCGAAGCTTATAAGATGGCGGACAAATTCTACTACAATTGGTGGAACGAGAGACGTAAGGCCAGACAGATAGAAGGGAAGGATATGAAAGACGAGTTCAGGAAGAGCATGAAAAAGGTGAAGGAGAAGATAACCGTCGATGCCAAGATCAAGGCGATGGAGGCGTTCTGGAGCGTCTGCGATTACGCCTACTGGCCGTACGGGGGAAGAGGGGTGTCCGGAATGAGACCCAACTGTTCCGCTTGTGGTGAGGAATGTAAATTACAATGCCCGAAGGGGAAAGAGTTTAAAAACAAGATACGATGAGTAAGATTAAAGATTTATTGGCAAGAGCCATTTCATTGGCATCAGAGCAACCTATGAGCTACAAAGAGGTAATTGAGTTACTTGATGGTATAGATACGTGTAAGGTCAAGATCTGGCTGGAAGAGGGGGCTAAACTGCCTGAATATGCCCATAAACAGGATGCTTGTATGGATTTGTTCGTTAAGGATATAGAACTTGATAATGGAAGAATCATATATCATACTGGTGTACATGTAGCGCTACCTGAAGATTATGAGATGGAAATCCGTCCACGTAGTGGTTTTACTAATAGCGAGCTAATTATGCAAAACGCCCCTGCTACCATTGATGAAGGATATAGTGGGGAAATTATGATAGTTCACAGAAAAATGGATAGGAATAGTCCTTATTATTGTAATGTAGGTGGTAAGGTAGCACAACTTCTTATTCGTAGACGGGAACGTATCATATGGGAAGAAGTAGAGTCATTAGAGGATCTTGGAAAATCTGATAGAGGGGATAATGGGTTTGGTAGTACAGATAAGATAAATAAGGATGGCTCCATGACCGGTGAATATCGGTTAGGAAACCACCGCGGTAATGAATGATATGGAAAACAAAAATGCATCAACCACTACTAATGATGGGTTGAAAGAAATCGATAAACAAATAAATCCTGTTATGTATGGATGGAGATGCCCTGTATGCGGGAGGGTGTATTCACCTTTTACATCTATGTGCGCTTATTGCGGAAACAATAATAACGTTAATCGTATTACATGTAAATCGATATGAGCGGGAGAATTAAGATAAAGCCTAAAAATAAGGATAAGAAAACTAAGATCGATGTATTTAAGGTGATAGAAGGCAGGTTTAAGAATATGAACGAGCTTCGAGACCTGATTGACATGGATCCAAGGAAAGGACTGGTCAGGATCCGGGACGGGGCCGGCTTTAGGGAGGTGGAGCGGGGAGGATGCCTGCATCGGAACTACCTTAACCTGTTGGAGGAAGAACTGGGCGCTAAACTATCAATAGATATGATAGATAAGTACGTTAAAAGAAAATAGCACATTACCTGCCCTAGGAATTTCTTAGGGCAGATCCGTTTTATATACCGAAGTGTCTACCACGATCTGGTTATCCATATCCCCAATTATATCGTAAGAAAAAAAGATCGGGATTATGGTTAACATAAAAGATAGTATTATCCCGAATCCTATTATGACAATGATATCATTATACCCTATATCTGATATCGGCATGACAAACATCAACCCTGACGTGAATATCATTACAAACAACGTGGATATCTCATTTATCATATCCCTCTCCATTACGTCCTTGATCATATCTCCTCCACTTTAGTATGGTTTATTATCCTGCTGATATGACGGATACTTAATCCCGTCCTGTCCTTTATCCTACCATATACGTAGTTCCTAGACACGACAGTGGCTAAATCACCTAGCTCATTAAGTATCTCATCATACATCCTATGTATCTCGTTGTTGCGGATAACCGTACTATCCCTTACATTTATCTTCTCGATATCGTCATCGCAGAAGAAGATCTTTATTTTATGTAGTATGTCTCTAAACATGATTGTAGTTTTGTTCCAAAGATATGAATTTTTGATATCCGGTCAAAGACAATACCTGAGAAGCCAAAAAGAACGGGAGGCGGTGGTAGGACGGGGGAGGCCCGGAAGGACGAGGTCTCCCTCCTTCCCTTGGGATTACACTATCCTTACCGTTACTCGATAGTTACCACGAGAACTTTTCCCATAGGCATAAGATTCACATCCCGAACAAAGATCAGTTACTATACAATTATCGTTTAATACATAATCACCATCCCAACTTACATAACTTTCATCTAAAACCTGAGTATGTAATTCAGATCTGTAAGTGAAATTAATGATCTTCCCAGGATCTTCTATCACCGTTACAGGAACAAAATTAGTTATCCTATTCCCGTATATCACCTTATTAGCCAACTCGCAATGCATACCCGAATTATATTGATACGTAAGGGTTCCCTCTATAATACCTCCACTTATGCCCAAAATAACATTGTACTCATTTTTCGGATTTAGATATGATATCTGGCCACTTATGCTTATAGTTTTTATCTTCTTATCGCGATATATATCAAGATAAGATCCGTTAAAACCAAGTTGATATGGCTTCCTATCAATATATATATCTACAACGCCAAGACACATATTCTTGTTTATATTAACACGGTAGTGGATCTTACCGGAAGAAGAAGTCCTGCGCCTAAACATACCCCCTCCTTATCTGAGGGTTAAAATACCCCCCCCCATGTATTTATTTTTTTATTCATAATATGTTATGTTTTAATTATATCGCAAATATAATAAAGTAAATGAGACGCTGGAAGTGGGGATAGGAGATGGGTTGTGTCGATAGAATGAGACGTAAGAAGATAATGGGAGGGAACCAACGAAAGGGGCGGAGTGAGGGTGACGGAACCAACCCTACGAGGATCGGGCATCCCCCTTCCCGTTTGGCCGGTACCGTCATCCATGTGGTGATAATATCGTTATACTATCGTAAAGTCCCCTACACCAGTACGCAACTCATTATCCAGCATATAGGCGTAATAGGCTTGACCGGGCAATTTGTCCTCCACGAACCCTGTCATTATATTGTTAGCTGTATCATAATACTCATATATCTTGCTATATCTCACTACTGTCGTTCCATATCGATTTATAAGGGATTGTATGTCGGTCACGTTAAGAGACGTAAGAATAAGAACCCTTACCGCATTCTGCCTGTTGTTAGTAACCGTCACGTAAGTAGATGATTGAGATGGAGGAGAAGCCGGAGTAGACCCATAGATATAACCATACCCCATAAGTGTTCGACTTTCCGAATGACCTTCCCATGTGGGGGTGAAGTAGTTCACATATATTTTATATGTAGTATTTATTATCGGAATTATAAACGCTCCTTGGATAATTCGATAAAATCCATCGTATCCTGGATATACCTGAATCCCGCCATTGATTAACTCCTTCTTTGACGTGGACACAAAATCCCCAAGCTTGTAATTCATGACTATATCGGTCATCGTTGATTGTACCCTAGCGTTAGTGACAGGAATAGTCTCATATATCTCAGCGTCGAATATGGCGGTATATTTGGCATCGGTAGTAGAATCCTGATAAATAGCCAACGAATCGGTGATTATACCATTCGTATAATTATAGACTTGATCCGGTAGGCTGATACCTACCAAACTTATATTTATATAATTCCTGCTCGTTGAGTACGTGAACTCCGTGATACCCGCGCCAAAATATCTCCCTACATATACGCCATCCGCATAAATGTCGCATGATCCTTGGTTGGTGGAGAAGAAATATCTCCTCTCTGTTTTTGGGAATGAAAAACATCTTCTTCTAAACATATTTTACCCCCCCCCCTTCTTTTTCTATGTACTCTATCATTAAACTCATAATCTTATTCATGTTTTTATTTACGCCCTAAATATAATACAATTATAATTATATCTATTAAATGGGTTTGAGAAGATACCATATTGGGAGATGGTTGCCTTTTATTGGATATGGGGTGCGGGACGGACCACCTCCCCGAAATCGGCCCGGCCGGGCTGCCGTTTTTGGTCCCACCCCCCCCCGCCTACAAAGGACGGGAAACAAGAACGGCAAACGATCTGCAAGCCGAAAAAAGAATGCTTATTTTGTATTTAACTTGTTGATTGTCAATAATATAAACTAATATTTTAATATACATTTACATTTGATTAGTTTTATTATATATAATCGTTGAATTTTTATTGCATAATATTTGTTTGATAATAAAATACTCCGTATATTTGCCCTTGTAAGATAACAATATTAACAAATAGGCGTACCAGAAGCCGATATAAATCCCAAGGGTATGGGTGAAATCTAATGACAAATAAAGATTTAAACAAAGTCCAAAACGAGGTAAAGAAAGCAAGTGAGAAAACGTTAACGGGTGCGGTCAAAGCTTGGTGCCAGTTATTTAAATCTGGCAAAGAGGTTAACGAGATATTAAAGGACAACGACGTTAAAGTTGATAAGGCTATTGTCCCTGCTTTAGTTGCTTTGGCAAAAGAAAAAGAGATGGTAATACAATTATGCAAAGAAATATTACCACGTGTAAATGATACCTTTTGCGCCTACAAAGAGGTTGAGAGAGAATATTACGACAAGCAAGATCAGGCAAACAACAGTAAGTTACCATTGGATAAAATAAACAATATAGCCGTATTCGGCAATACGCATAAACGCTTTGGATATTGTGAGCCTGTAGCATACAGCGACACAGATAGCGCACCTTACTATGAGGTGTTTAACGGATCGGATAAACGTATCGTCAAAGTAGCTATACCTATCAAGCGATACACATATAATTTGATAGCCAAATGTATTACTTACTACCTAACACACCCTAAAAATGATAGATAATTAGGCGGGCTATAATAGCCCGTCGTGGTTGCATGCTATTGCGTCCCCGTCGCGCAACTGGACTCAGACTAAAATAGCGAGTTATTTAACATATTGCAATAAGGATATACATGTTGGTAGGGTATCGATAGCATGTATAGATAGATCGCCGCTTAACAATGTGATTTGGGTGCGTTGCCAGTCCGGATACGTACCGTTATCCTTTTGGCCTTATTGCAAGTAGGGTTAGTACGTTAAGGTCTCCTTAATAGGCCGTATTATAATACGGGGTACGTTGGTGTATATACGCATGTATAGGGCGTATGTTAGTGCGTTGTGAGAGTAGCACGCATTGAGTGTATTACGGTGTTATTTCCGTGCCAATATATCAAGGCAATAGCGTTTAAGGTCGCTTAAATACTTATGCGTTATATGTAGTAGCAAAATAACAACCCTTACAAGGGTGTTTTGTGCGGTTAAATTGACGGACGAAATACGCCTTGTCGGTACGTATCACGGGCAACGTATGTACGTATTTGGCCTCGTTCGATCGGGGCAAAGGGACAAAACCAAAGGGAATCGGGCGGGTGTGGTGTGCCCGGGCCGGATGTATTGATAACGGCGGCCGTGTCGTCCCCGACCTTCCGTTTCTTATTGGTGCCATTTAAAACAAATAAATTATGTATAGGAGAAAGTTTGACAATCTAAACAGAAAGCTAGCATTTAGAAAAGAAAAGGCTTTAGAGGCTGTAAGAAAGTCTCAAATGGAGTTTTATATTGAGCTTACCAAAGATCTATACAAGTCTAATAAATTAGATTGTAGTAGGGATTCTGATAAATGCAGGCGGAAACGTGTTAGCTACATGGCAAACAAATTGCGACAATAGATCGTTTGTTTTTATTTGATTTTAAAGTTTGTGCCCTTCTGTACTGTAGTGATATAGGACGGAAGGGCTTTTTTGTGCCTGATTTTACAGAATGATAGCATAACCATATGTTTTACTTACACATAAAAGTGTCAAGGCGGCAAATTTTAAGCCTTGATCGAAAATGTGTAAGTAAAATGCTTTATTTAGCATCATTTTGTATACATATATATCCGTATGGACGGGTATATTGTGCCCTTATGTATGGTTTTGCGCTTGAATCGATCCTAAAAGGTATATAATAGGCGGTACTTATTGTATATTTTTTATCTATATCTAGGCTTGTCTTCTCTTAGAGGTAGCTCTAGGGATTGATATATATTATGTTGTTGATACTCAATTGGTTGTATTATTTGAGTGTTGTTTTAAAATCGTGTTTACTTATTGTATATTTTTTATGGGTATATTTATATATTTCGTACTCATCTTGTTTTGTGGGTACATGGCGTTTGAGTTGGGGCGGTATGTTATAGCTACGGGCGACGCCTTGCCTATAATCATAGTTTCTTTATTGGTTTTATTATCAATACATTGTATTAGGCAAGTATATAAGGCAATCAAGACCAAAGACCCCGATATCCTAGACTGAATCAGCGTTCCACGTGGAACAAAGTAGCGGAAGGTTTAGGCTTTCGTGGGAATTTCGAGGGAGGTTTGGGATTTGCGTGATGGGACACCTCCAAACAAGGAAAACCCTTTCCAAACAAGGAAAACCCTTTCCAAACAAGGAAAA
>OLOJ01001998.1_pt1 | contig 17561 bp, 10 predicted proteins | sample 1672251 | NCBI WGS metagenome assembly OLOJ01 (sample SAMEA3136664, study PRJEB25190) | human gut metagenome | biome: human gut; feature: human-associated habitat; material: faeces | place: Austria | collected 2013 | reverse complement strand
CGACGAGGAGGGCACGGCGAAGAAGATCACGTCCGTCATCTCGCGCATGCGCACCTACGGGTATCTCGCGGAAACGGGGGACGAGAACATGTACGTGCTCACGCCATTGGTGCCGATGGTGCTCGACCAGAAGCTCGCCGACCGGTGGCTCGGCTCCGATGATACGGACGGCGATGGTATGAAAGACGCGGATGGCGATGGTTATGACGATTCGTCCATCGGCGCGGATGGTGGCGATACTTCCGATTCGACCGGGACGGTTTCGTCCGGCGTCGAGCAGGACGCGTTCGATTTCGATTCGGCCGATGACGCTTTTGATGGAGGGGAACACTGATGGAAGACGGCATGAAAATCGTTTCCGATCGTTGGATGCTGCAAAGCCGGCAGATCGTCAACTGGGGCTCCTACGGCGGCTACCACGTGTTCCGCCCGTCCATGGACGATGCGATGCCGGTGACCCTGCTCGCCGGCGCGAGCGAATCGGGCAAATCCACGCTCGTCGACGCGCAGATCTCGCTGCTCTACCCATCCGGCACCCCCTACAATAAGGCGTCGAATTCGGGACGTTCGGAACGCAACGACTACACGTACCTGCGCGGCATGATCGGCATCAGCGACGGCGAAAACGGTGAGACCCCGATCTTCCTGCGCGGCAGGGACGCGGACGGCACCCCGCAGAACATCTGGGGCGCGATCGTCGACACATACGCGAACCGCAGCGACGGAGGACTGTTGTCCTGCGCAAAATTCCTCTACCTGACCGCAGGCGACGGGCCGGACGGACTGCGCCGCCAATACGTTACCTGGAACCAGACCATCGACCCGCGCCTCATGGACCGGCACCGCGACACGTCATTCACGCGAGGACTGATGGAACAGACCTACCCAGGATGCACGACGCACGTCAACGCGCAGGCGTTCCACGCCTCCATCTGGCAGGACATGGGCCTAAGCGCCGAAGCATGCAGGCTCCTGCACAAGATCCAATCCGCCGACGCGCCCTCCAAACTCGACGACATCTTCAAACAGGGCGTGCTCGACGTGCCCGAATCCATCCGGCTCGCCCGCGAAACCGTCGACGACTACAACCGGTTCAGCGAGAACTTCCACAGCATGGAAGACAAAATGGAACGCGTCGCCATCCTGCAGGACATACAAGCCCGCTACGGCGAATACGCCAAACAAGCCAGCGAACGCCGCGAATACACGCCCATCGACCCCGACCGCGAGCAAGGCGAGACGACGCTCGCCGCATGGACATGGTCGCGCATGGCCAGCGAAGTACGCGCCGGACTGCCATCGGCGCAACGCAAAGCCAAGGAATCCCAGGACGCCATCGACCGGTCTCAGCAGCGCATCGACGAACTCGACACGCAAATCGAAGCCGTCAAAGAACGCATGAACGGCATCGACGGCGGCAGCCTGCAGCAACTCGGCAAGGACTTCGAACGCGCACGCCAGGACGCCGACGAGGCGCGCAGACAACGGCACGCCATCGCCGAACGGTTCGAACGCGTCGAAGGCAGACTCCCCGCCGACGAGCAGACATGGAACGCCAAACGCGCCGCGCTCGCCTTGTCGCTCGACACGTACGACAAGCGTTTGGAAGACGCGCGATCCGAATACCAGCGGATGGTGGTGGAACGTCACGCCCGGCAGGGCGAACGCGACCTGTTGAGGCAGGATTACCGGCGCAAGATCGAACACAGGACGCGCATCAGCGACGACATGGACCATGCGCGCACGCTCATCGCACGGGCGACGGGCTTGGACGAGACGGAACTGCCGTACGTGGCCGAACTGATGGACGTGGACGAGGGGGACGAGCAATGGCGTCTGGCGATGGACGTCACGTACGCGCCCATCGCGCAGACCATTCTCGTGGACAAACGGCATGAGCAGGGGTTCGCCGCGAAGGTCAGCGCGATCGATCCGACGCGTATGACGCGGCGTGCCTGGCGTTTCGTCGATACCGACGCGCAATACGATTCGGCCTGCAACGAGGGGTGGATATCGTCGAAGCTGCGGTACAAGGAGGATTCGCCGTTCGTCGGATGGTTGAAGGAGCAGACCGCGTCGCAACGGTTCGACGCGCGTTGCGTGGAGGCGATCGACGACATGGACCGGGCCGAACGGCAGGTGCAGGTCGACGGGCAGATCAAATCCGGCGACCGTGGCTTCCATGGTGTCAAAGGCCTGCGTCAGGTCATCGGCTTCGTGAACGAACGGTATCTGGCCGAATTGGAACGCCAGCTTGACGGGGCGGAACGGGCGTTGGAGGACGCCGACCGCCGCGGCAGGCAGATGGCCAACGCCATGACTCTGCTGCAGGACGAGCATGAGCTCGCATTGACCGTCGCGGATCTGCCATGGGGCAAGATCGACGTGGACGGGCTCGAGACGAAGGCGGAACGGATCCGTCTGCAGATCGAACGGATCGAAAGCGATCCGGAACTGGCACAATTGCAGGACGAGTTGAAACAGCTGCTACGGCAGAAGGACGACGAGGGCAAGACCAGGTACCGTGCCGAAGCGGAATTGGAAAACGCGCAGCATGCCGTCCAGGCCGAACAGGCATGGCTCGACATGCATGGCGACTCCGATTTCGACGATGCCGCATTGTCCGACATGGTGTCGAATCTGCTGGCCGACACGTATGAGACCTGTTTCGACACGTCGCGTCCGCAGGAACGGCCGCAGCGCATCGCCGGCGGTTTCGACCGTGAGGGGACGGCGCCGTTCGACGTGCGCGTGCTGCGCAGAATCGGCAACACCGTGCGTGCGAGACTCCAGCAGATCGACGAGCGTGCCGTCCAATTGCGCGCCGACACGGAACGCGCCATGGGCGACTATCTGAAGCACCATTCCACGGAGGGCGACACCGTCATGGCGAGCGTGGAGGACTATCCGTATTTCCTTGACGAGCTCAAGAACCTCAACATGCTCGTCACCCGCGCCGCGACCGACGAGGAGTATGCGAACAGCGTCGAAAAGCTGTATATGAGCTTCCAACAGCTCAACCGCGCGTTCAACACCGACGAGGAGAACGTCAGGGAGCAGCTCGACCGCATCAACGGCATGCTCAAAGGCCAACAGTTCGGCCCCCGCGGCGGCAGGCTCTCGCTCCACGTGGACTTCCACCCGATCGACCGGCAGTTCAAAACCTCGTTGGGCCGCATCATGTCGAAGCTCGACGATTGGACACGCAACGCGCGCAGCAATCCCATGGAGACGCGCAAGGCGTTCGCAGGCTGCGAAACGTTCATCGGCAGGCTCCAGGCGGAACTCGGCCAGATCCGCGACACGAACGGCATCAAGGAATACGGTGCGCGCAACCTCGATCCGCGCGTGCGCAGCTCGTTCTACGCGATCGTGCACCATAACGATCTGCCCGACGAGCGCATCAGCTCCACCGGCGGCAAGTCCGGCGGCGCGTTGCAGGAACTCACCTCGTTCGTCTACGGCGCGGCCCTGATCTACCTGCTCGGCGGCGACCTGACCGGCAAGCCCACCTACACCACGCTGTTCCTGGACGAAGCCCTCATCAAAGCCGACGGACGCTACACGAAACGCGCGCTGACCGTGCTGCCGCGCCTCGGCTTCCAGATCATCGTATCCGCGCCGGAAAGCAAAACCGCCGAAATCCTCAGCATCGCAGACAAGGCGTACGTGGCATACAAGGATCCCGCAACCGGCAACTCGTACCTGCAGGAGCTCGACCGCGAGCCGGCAACGCAAGCCGAAACACAAGACGCCACCGTCGAGCAGACGCAACCCGCGACGGAGGCATAATATGGCAGCGGCCAGAAACACCACAGGCGAAACGGACATCCGCCGGAAACTCGACGAATACGTCGACGCCCACCTCACCAGGCACATGTACGACACCGACGAATCCTGGCCGCTGCGCAAAACCATCCGACTGCCCAAACAAGCCGAACTAGAGCAGCACTACAACCAAATCCGCGCCCAAAACGAAACCATCCGCGACTGGGCGCGGCAACACCACTGCGAAACCAGCGAAAAAAACCAAAATCGTCTCCAGCGGACTCATCCAACAAAAAAAGCCCACTCATCGACTCCGTGACCATACCCGACCTCGACACCGCCCTCCGCATCGCCACCAAACAAACCCGCGAACGCTACCTACGCGAACACGACCGCATGAGCGCGCTCGCCAAAGAATTCGGCCTCGAACCAGCGAACGCCATGAACGTCGCCAAAACCCTCAAAGACCACGACGACACCGACTTCCACCTCGTCATCCAAGCCGCCCACTACTTCGCAAACCACGACTGCCACACCATGACCCCACGCATGGCGCCCATCCCAGGATTCAGCGCCAAATGGCTCGGCGCACCCAACTCCCAACGCCGCAAAGCGATACGCCAGCTCACCGGACAAGACAACCTCACCTTCCAGGAACGCCCGAACGAACTCCGACTACGCCTCATGGACGCCGAACACCACGACCAACCCGACCTCATCGTCACCCAACCATGGGTCCGCAGCCAGCCAACCGACATCGAACACGCCATCATCATCGAAAACAAAGACACCTACCAGGCCATGCCCACCGTCGAACACGCCATCTGCATCCTCGGCAACGGATACGCCGCAACATCACACATCACAACACTCCTGCCATGGCTCACCACCATCCCCAACATCATCTACTGGGGCGACATGGACGCCAACGGACTCGACATCCTCTCCAAACTACGCGCCACCGGCATCCCATGCACATCCATACTGATGGACACCACCGCATACCGGACATACGAACAATACGGCACCCAATTCGACGCCAAAAACAAACCCCTCACCACACAAACCCCACAACCCACACCCGGACTCACCACCGAAGAACGCAAACTCTACGAAACACTCTGCACAGGAACAGACATCCAATACCTACGCATCGAACAGGAACGCATCCCCATACGCGACGCCACAACCATCCTGCACGACCAACACCACTGGCCAATCGACATACCCGGCAACGACATACCAAACAACAACACCAAATAGAACACCTGTTCGAAACCACAACAAAAATACGCTATCCTATACAACAGAACAGGCAACACCAAGCGGAAGAACACCATGACAACCAAACGCAACAACACGACACACAACGAAGTCGTGGTCGAACGCGTACTCACCAGCGACGCATTCCTCACACGCGAAATCAAAAAAGCCCCCATGAAAACAACAGGCGACTCACTCATAGCAGACCTCACCCACCTACCCAACGACCTCAAAATCACCATCCAAGGCGCTCGCGAGCACAATCTCAAGAATGTGGACTTGGAGTTTCCTCGCAACCGCATGGTGGTGTTCACCGGCCTGTCGGGTTCGGGCAAATCCTCGTTGGCGTTCGATACGCTGTTCGCCGAGGGCCAGCGCAGGTATGTCGAATCGCTGTCGGCGTACGCGCGCCAGTTTCTGGGGCAGATGGACAAGCCGGACGTCGACTTCATCGAGGGGCTGAGCCCCGCGGTTTCGATCGACCAGAAGACCACGAACCGCAATCCGCGTTCGACGGTCGGCACAATCACCGAGATCTATGATTATCTGCGACTGCTGTTCGCCCGCACCGGCATTCCGCATTGTCCGGAATGCGGCGCCTTGGTAAGCGCGCAAACACCGCAGCAGATGGTGGACACGTTGCTGAAGTATCCGGAACGCACGCGTTTCCAGATTCTCGCGCCGGTCGTGCGCGGCCGCAAGGGCGAATTCGAGGATCTGCTCGAACTGCTGCGTGGCGATGGTTACGCGCGTGCGCTGATCGACGGTGAGATGCGGCAATTGTCCGATGACATCAAGCTCGCCAAGCAGAAGAAGCACACCATCGAAGTGGTGGTGGATCGTCTGGTGGTCAAGGACGGTATCCGCCAGCGTCTGACCGATTCCATCGAAACGGCGTTGAAGCTTTCCAAAGGCGTGGTCGTCGCCGATTTCGTCGATTTGGACGAGAAGGATCCGGACCGCCGCAAGCCGTTCTCCGAGAAACGCGCCTGCCCGAACGGCCATCAGCTGGAACTCGACGAGATCGAACCGCGCACCTTCTCCTTCAACGCGCCGTATGGCGCCTGCCCTGAATGCACGGGTATCGGATACAAGCTGGAAATCGACCCCGAACTGGTCATTCCCGATCCGGACAAGACGCTGAACGAGAACGCCATCGAACCGTGGGGCATGACCAAAGGCACCGGCGAATACTACCGCCATGTGCTTGAGGGACTCGGCGATGAGATGGGCTTCGACCTGGACACGCCTTGGAAGGATCTGCCCAAGGACGCGCGCGACGCCATCATGTATGGCCGCGATTTCAAGGTGCAGGTCTCGTACCGCAACCGTTGGGGTCGCATGCGCGAGTATTCCACCGGTTTCGAAGGCGTGGTGCGCACGTTGATGCGCCGGCATGACGAAACCGATTCCGACCAGATGAAGCAGTATTACGAGTCGTACATGCGCGAGGTGCCATGCCAGGCGTGCCATGGGCGGCGTCTGCGTCCGGAAGTGCTTGCCGTCACCGTGGGCGACGAGTCCATCGCGGACGTGTGCGACATGTCCGCCGAACGGAGCCTCGCATGGATCAACGGCCTAGAACTCGAAGGCTCGGCCGCGCAGATAGCCGGCGAAGTCGTCAAGGAGATTCGCGCACGACTCGGCTTCCTCAACGATGTCGGCCTGAACTATCTGACGTTGTCGCGTGCGGCGAAGACCCTGTCGGGCGGCGAGGCGCAGCGCATCCGACTGGCCACCCAGATCGGCTCCGGCCTGGTGGGCGTCATGTATGTGCTGGACGAACCATCCATCGGCCTGCATCAGCGTGACAACGAACGGCTGATCGGCACATTGCATCATTTGCGCGACCTCGGCAACACGCTGATCGTCGTCGAACATGACGAGGACACCATCAGAAACGCGGACTGGGTCATCGACATCGGTCCGGGCGCCGGCGAACATGGCGGCGAGGTCGTGTATTCCGGCCCCGCCAGAAAAATCACCGAAGCGCCACGCTCCATCACCGGCGACTACATCGCCGGCCGACGGAAGATCGAAGTGCCCGCCGCACGCCGCAAGACGCATAAGACCAAGCAGCTGCGCGTGGTCGGAGCCCGCGAGAACAACCTCAAGAACCTGAACGTCAATTTCCCGCTGGGCGTGTTCACCTGCGTGACGGGCGTGTCCGGTTCCGGCAAATCCACGCTGGTCAACCAGATCCTTTATCCGGTGCTTGCGGACAAGCTGAACGGCGCGCGCATCGTGCCCGGCAAGCACACGCGCGTGGAAGGCGTGGACCAGTGCGACAAGGTGATCCACGTCGACCAGAATCCGATCGGCCGCACTCCGCGTTCCAATCCCGCCACCTATACGGGAGTATGGGACAAAATCCGCACGCTGTTCGCCAAGACGCCCGAAGCGCAGGTGCGCGGCTATGGTCCCGGACGGTTCTCGTTCAACGTCAAGGGAGGCCGCTGCGAGGCATGCCACGGCGACGGCACGTTGAAAATCGAAATGAACTTCCTGCCGGACGTGTACGTGGACTGCGAGGAATGCCACGGCCAGCGCTACAACCGCGAGACTCTCGAAGTGAAGTACAACGGCAAATCGGTCGCCGACGTGCTGAACATGCCCATCGAGGAGGCCGCGCAGTTCTTCAAGGCGTACCCGTCCATCTCGCGTTACCTGGACACCCTGGTGCAGGTCGGTCTCGGCTATATCCGGCTCGGCCAACCGGCGCCGACGCTGTCCGGCGGCGAATCGCAGCGCGTGAAACTCGCGACGGAACTCCAACGGCGTTCCACCGGCAAAACCGTGTACATCCTCGACGAGCCGACCACCGGCCTGCATTTCGAGGACGTGCGCAAACTGCTGCTCGTATTGCAGGGATTGGTGGGCAAGGGCAACACCGTCATCGTCATCGAGCACAATCTCGACGTGGTCAAATCCGCGGATTGGATCATCGATCTGGGGCCGGAAGGCGGTGACGGCGGCGGCACCATCGTCACCGAAGGCACGCCGGAGCAGGTCGCGCGATGCGAACAGTCGTGGACGGGCAAGTTCCTTAGGGATATGCTGTGACTGATTTCGAACGACACAGTCCGGACGTGTGGCGCAAAACGGCGGATGCGTTACGGGAAACCGCAGTATCGGACGCCGGCACCCAATCCGACGGCAGGGGAGTGAACAAGAACGGCGCGCCCCTGTTGGGGGATACTCGCGACCTGTTCCGTCCGAAAACCTCCGACATTCCCGCGCAGCCGGGCGTATACAAGTGGCGTGACGGCGAGGGGCGCGTCATCTACGTTGGCAAGGCCAAGAACCTGCGCAACCGGCTGACGAACTACTTCCAGCCGCTCTACCAGCTGCATCCACGCACCCAGACCATGGTGTTGACGGCTCGCAGCCTCGAATGGACGGTAGTGGGTACGGAACTGGAGTCGCTCACACTCGAATACACGTGGATCAAGGAGTTCGACCCACGATTCAACGTGGTGTTCCGCGATGACAAGACCTACCCGTATCTGGCCATCTCATCAGGCGAACGCATCCCACGCGTATGGGTGACTCGCAGCCGCAAACGTCGCGATACCAGATATTTCGGCCCGTACGCCAAGGTATGGGATCTTCGGCACAGCCTCGACGCGTTGCTGAAGACGTTTCCCGTGCGCACATGCTCGAAGAGCGTGTTCCACAAGGCGCAGTTGACGGGCCGTCCATGTCTGTTGGCATCGATCGGCAAATGCTCCGCTCCATGCGTGAACCGTATCGGCGCTGACGAGCATCGCAGGATGTGCGAGCAGCTTGTCGGCGTGATGACCGGCCGAATCGGCAAATCGTATATCGCCCAACTGACCCGCGACATGAAGCAGGCGAGCGCCGAACTGGAATTCGAGAAGGCGGCCCGGCTGCGCGATCAGATCCAAATGCTCGGGACCGTGGTCCAGCAGAACGCCGTCGTGTTCGATTCGGATGTCGACGCCGACGTGTTCGGCATCGCGTCCGACGAGCTTGAAGCCAGCGTGCACGCGTTCTTCGTGCGGTCCGGATCAATTCGCGGCGAACGTAACTGGAGTGTGGAGCGAGTCGAAGATGTGAGCGACGCGGAGTTGATCGCCGATCTGATCACTCAGGTATATTCGGAAACCACGGGGGAGAGCGCGGCCGTCTCCGATTCGACCGTCGTGACCGAGCAGCGCAATGCGATCGGTTCGACACAGACCGTGACCGCAACGGATGCTATCGCCCGTGCGCAGGCCACGAAGGAACGCAACGAACGTCAGGAGCAGACGGGACGTGCCGACCTGCTGGCTCCAATCGCGCCTGTTCCCCGTGAGGTGATCGTTCCAATCGAACCGTCGCGCAGCGCAGGGCTTGAGCAATGGCTAAGCGGATTGCGTGGAGCGGCCGTCACCATCCGTGTAGCCAGCAGAGGCGACAAGAAACAGCTTATGGACCGTGCCAACGACAATGCCAAGCAGGCGTTGGCACGCAGCAAGATGAGCCGTATCAGCGATATGGGCGCACGTTCCGATGCGATGAACGATGTGGCGAAGGCTCTTGGGCTTGAACAGGCGCCGTTGCGCATTGAATGCTACGACATTTCCAACACAGTCGGCGGCGCATTCCAGGTAGCGTCCATGGTGGTGTTCGAAGACGCGATCGCGAAAAAGTCGGAGTACCGCCGTTTCGCCATCCGAGGTGCGGACGGGCAGGGCGCGTTGGATGATTTGAGCGCATTGTATGAGACGTTGACCCGTCGTTTCCGCCATGGCAACATCGCCGGCGATTCCGGGGAAAGCATGGACAACGAGCGTCGGATGGCCACGCAAAATGATAGGTCGGATGGCACGAATGGTCCTGAAACGGATGCCGTGCAGCAGAACACCAACCGTCGCCATTTCGCCTATAAGCCGAATCTGGTCGTGGTCGATGGCGGCAAACCGCAGGTGATGGCGGCGGCCAAGGCGCTTGCCGACTGCGGCGTGGACGATGTGGCCGTCTGCGGATTGGCGAAGCGTCTTGAGGAGGTTTGGGTGCCGGATGACGACTATCCGATCATCCTCAAGCGACAATCCGAAGGCATGTATCTGCTGCAGCGGGTGCGTGACGAATCGCATCGTTTCGCCATCACCTACCATCGTCAGACCAGACGCAAAGGAGCTTTGCGTTCCGCTTTGGACGACATTCCCGGCATCGGCGAAGCCTATCAGAAACGGCTTCTCAACCATTTCGGCTCCGTACGCGCCATGCGTGAGGCGAGCGTGGAGGATTTCGAACAGGTCAAAGGCATCGGCCATGCCAAGGCCGAGAACATTTACCAGGCATTGCATTCGTCCGTTGACATTGCTTCGAAGGCGGAGGATGCCCTCCGAACAGTGAAATCGGATGGAAACAGTCCGAAAGATGAAAAGAAATAGAATCTGTAACGAGCAATCGCTTCTGCGTTGCTAGCATGATGAATGGTGAGAGTAAGGGAGGGAACATGACCGAGGTGGACCATCGGTGCGCGGTCCTTGGCAAACCCATCGCGCATTCGCTTTCCCCTGTATTGCATAATGCGGCCTATCGAGCTCTAGGACTTGACAGCTGGTCGTATGGCAGGCACGAGGTCGGCGAGACGGAGCTTGAGGATTTTTTGGAGTCGCTTGATTCCAGCTGGGCGGGACTGAGCCTGACCATGCCGTTGAAGAAGACCATCCAGCCATATGGCGTGCCATGCAACGCGTGGGCGAAAGAGCTGAAGGTGGCCAACACCGCCGTCTTCGACTGGTCTGGCGCGAACGATAAGAACGCCGCCATCCCTGCGATCAGGCTCTACAACACGGATGTGAAGGGAATTGAGCTCGCCTTCGAGCACTCGTATCGGGCACGTGGCATGCGGATGGATTCTGGACAAGACGGCGAGGCGGTGATCATCGGCAATGGCAACACCGCCACCTCGGCTTTGGCGGCCTGCACCGAGATGCCCCACATTGGACATGTCACCGTCGTGGCACGCCATCCCGATAAGAACGAGGCGCTTGAACCATTGGCGGAAAGCCATATGGGCGTCGGCTCCATAAGCATCGTCGCCATGGACCATGCGGCGAATCTGCTGTCCCATGCGGACGTCGTCATCAACACCATCCCCGGCCTTGCCGCCGATCCGATCGCCGAGGCGTTTGCCTCAGCCGGCATAGTCACGAACGGCACGCTACTCGACGTGGTCTATGATCCCCGCCCGACCAAGCTCATGCAGGCCTGGAGGTCATGCGGCGGCACCGCCATCGGCGGCGAGGAGATGCTGCTGTACCAAGCCATGATTCAAGTCTGGCTGATGACCGGCATATGGGACAACGATCCGCCGACCGAGCCCACCAGCCATCAGAAAGTCGAAGCATTGGAGCATGCCATGCGCTCCGCGCTTAAGGAGGCCCTGTGATGAACGAAAAGAACAACGCCGTCAACCAGGCAGGCAGGCATACGAGCGCGCCTTCTCCGGCCGCAGGCTTCGAAGTGCTGCTCATCACCGGCATGAGCGGCGCGGGCCGGTCCCACGCGGCCAACAGCATCGAGGACATGGGCTGGTATGTGGTCGACAACATGCCGCCGAAACTGCTTGTCCCGCTGGTGGACATGATGACCAGCTCCGGTTCGAACATCCACAAACTCGCCGCGGTCATCGACGTGAGGTCACGTGACTATTTCGACGACCTGTCCGCCGTGCTGAGCCATCTGGACGATCTTGGGGTGAAGACCCGCATCCTGTTCCTCGACGCCAGCAACGAGGTGCTCATCAAGCGCTACGAATCCGTGCGCAGGCCCCATCCGCTGCAGCAGGGCAATCGTCTGATCGACGGCATCCTTGAGGAACGCGACCTGCTGAAGAACCTCAAAGAGCACGCCGACATCGTCATCGACACCTCGGCATTGAGCATCCATCAGCTGTCCACGAAACTGTACGAGGGTCTGCTTGGTTCCGGACCGACCACGGTTTCCGTGCATATCTTCAGTTTCGGATTCAAATACGGCATTCCGATAGACGCCGATTTCGTGGCGGACGTCCGGTTCCTTCCCAACCCGTTCTGGGTGCCGGAGCTTCGTTCGCTGACGGGCAAGGACAAACCGGTCAGCGACTACGTGCTCTCCAGCGAGGGCGCGGAGGAGTTCCTTGACGCCTACGAGAAAGCCATCGCCATCGCCATCGAAGGTTATGCGCAGGAAGACAAGCACTATGTGACCATCGCGTTCGGATGCACCGGCGGCCAGCACCGTTCCGTGGCCATGAGCGAGGCCTTGGCCAAGCGCCTGCGTGCACGTGGTCTCACGGTCTCCGTATCGGCCCGCGAGCTGGACAAGCGTTCGGCCGATTGATGACCGCATTGTGAGAAGACAGTATCCAAATACAAAGAAAAGCTGCCGGCTTTGTCCAAGTTATTCGGTATCACAGTAAGCCGGTAGCAGTGCGGGTCGAGTCCGCGACTCGCCTGAAATTATAGGGAAGAACAGGAAAGTAGGAGGTTGGCTCTTGGCTCTTCTGGATGACGTCAAAAGCGAGCTGGCCGCAATCGACAACGAGTTGCCCATCGCCAAAAAGGCACAGGCGACTGCGATGATTCGATTCGGCAATGGTTTGCACTCGGTGGATCACCACATTCTCGTGCAGGCGCAGCTTGATTCCCAAGACGCGGCCATATGGCTGCAGGACACCATCAGAAATCTGTACGGCCACGAAGCCACGCTTACCCCCGTTTCCAGGCAGACGCCGACCGGCGTGGTGCAGCGCTTCATAGTCCGCGTCCCCAAGGGCAGCGCGGCTCTGGTGCTGCAGACCGGCCTGTACAGCCGTTACACCAAAAACATGGTGCTGGGTCTGCCGGGCGACATCATCAACGGCAAGATCGCCCAGATCAAGGCCGCCTGGCGTGGCGCGTTCCTCGCAGGCGGACACCTGTCCGACCCGGGCAAGGCCAGCTATCTCGAAATCGTATGTCCGAATCATGAGGCCGCGCTGGCGCTGGTCTCCACCGCGCGTCGTCTCGGCATCACCGCCAAGCCGCGTAAGCTGCGCAGCTCCGAACGTGTGACGTTGCGCGACCCCGATGCCATCGAACGCATGCTCATCCTCATGGGCGCCCCTCATTCCGCCCGCGAATGGACCGGAAAGCGTTCCGACGGAGAGGCCCGAGGCAAGGCGAACCGTCTGGCGAACTTCGATGACGCCAACATGCGCCGTAGCGCCAAGGCCGCCGCGGAAGCCTGCGATAAGGTCCGCCAGGCCTTTGAAATCCTCGGCGACGACGTTCCGGACAATCTTAAATCCGCCGGCCAGCTCCGACTCGACCATGCCGACGCGTCCCTTGAGCAGCTGGGCCGTCTCGCCGACCCGCCAATCACCAAGGACGCGATCGCCGGACGTATCCGTCGACTGCTGCAATTGGCTGAGAAAACGGAGAAGGCACGCCGTCAAGCGGCCTGATTTTCGTTTCCGGAAACAAAACACCATGCGACTTTTCCGTCGTATGGTGTTTTTTGTTCGTTTGGGCTTGTATTATGCGTAAGTGGCAATATGGCCATTCCACGCTTACAAGCGGCTAGGAAAGGATATACATGAAGACACTCAAGGATCTTGGAGATCTCAAGGGCAAGCGCGTTCTGGTTCGCGCCGATTTCAACGTTCCGCTGGACGGCACCACGATCACCGATGATGGTCGCATCAAGGCCGCCCTGCCTACCATCAAGGCTCTGCGCGAGCAGGGCGCTAAGGTCATTCTGATGGCCCACCTCGGCCGTCCGAAGGGCAAGGTCGTTCCGGAACTGTCCCTGGCTCCGGTCGCCGCCCGTCTCGGCGAGCTGCTCGGCATCACCGTTCCGCTGGCTGCCGACACCTATGGTGAGGACGCCCAGGCCAAGGTCGCCGCTATGAACGATGGCGACGTCGTGCTGCTGCAGAACGTGCGTTTCAACCCGGAGGAAACCAGCAAGGATCCGGAAGAGCGCGCCACATACGCCAAGAAGATCGCCGCTCTCGGTGAGGTCTTCGTCTCCGACGGCTTCGGCGTCGTGCACCGCGCCCAGGGCTCCAACTACGACGTCGCCGCCGATCTGCCGGCCGCCGCTGGCCTGCTGGTCGAGAAGGAAGTCAAGGCACTGTCCCGCGCCACCGTGAACCCGGAGCGTCCGCTGACCGTCGTGCTCGGCGGCTCCAAGGTCTCCGACAAACTCGGCGTGATCGACAACCTGCTGGACAAGGCCAACCGTCTGGTCATCGGCGGTGGCATGGCGTACACCTTCCTCAAGGCCAAGGGCTACGAGGTCGGCACCTCCCTGCTGGAAGAGGACCAGATCGAAACCGTCAAGGGCTACATGGAGCGCGCCGAGAAGAACGGCGTCGAACTCGTGCTGCCGACCGATGTCGTCATCAACCCGGTCTTCCCGAAATCCGATGAGGACATCGCTCCGGAAGTCGTGGCCGCCGACGCCATTCCGGCCGACAAGATGGGTCTGGACATCGGTCCGGAATCCCAGAAGCTCTTCCACGACAAGATCGTCGATTCCAAGACCGTCGTGTGGAACGGCCCGATGGGCGTGTTCGAGGTCCCGACCTTCGCTGAAGGCACCCAGGCCGTGGCCCAGGCTCTCGTCGATGCCACTGCTGCCGGCGCATTCACCATCGTCGGTGGTGGCGATTCCGCTTCCGCAGTGCGCAACCTCGGCTTCCCGGAGGATGGCTTCTCGCACATCTCCACCGGTGGCGGCGCCTCCCTCGAGTTCCTCGAGGGCAAGGAACTGCCGGGCCTGAAGGTGCTCGACTGATCTCAGAATCATGAAGGGGTGCTTCCTCATCAGTGGGTGGGGGAGCACCTTTTGCGTATTTCGCATACAATGTCACAAGAACGACCTTTCGCTTTGACGAGCACGGACGGGAGACGACGAATATTATGGGGCCGAAACGGATTCCTTTGGTGGCCGGAAACTGGAAGATGAATTTCGATCATCTTGAAGCGACGTATTTCGTACAGCAGCTTGCATGGAATCTTCGGGCCATCCATTTCGACTACAAACGTTGCGAAATCGCATTGATGCCGTCATTCACCTCACTCCGCAGCGTGCAGGTCGCCGTCGAATCGGACAATCTGAAAATCCGCTACGGGGCCCAAGCCGTCTCAGTCACCTCGCAGGGAGCGTTCACCGGCGACGTCTCCGCCGATATGATCGCCCATCTCGGCTGCTCGTACGTGATCGTCGGCCATTCGGAACGACGCAAATACCATCCCGAAGACGACGCGAACATCGTCGACCAGGTGAGGGCCGTGCTTGCTGCCGGCATGCAGCCGATACTTTGCGTCGGAGAAAGCTACGAGGAACGGCGCAAAGGCATAGAGCTCGATTTCGCGGTCGGCCAGGTGCACGACGTGACGCGGGACCTGTCCGATGAGGAGGCCGCGAAGCTGATTGTGGCGTACGAGCCGGTATGGGCGATCGGCACCGGCATGGTGGCTACGCCTCAGTCGGCACAGGACGCGGCCAGGGCGATCCGAAACGACCTGTCCGATACGTTCGGAACACGGGTCGGCGAAACGGTGCGAATCCTGTACGGCGGTTCGGTGTCCTCGAAAAACGCGGTGGAACTGATCAACGAGCCGGATGTGGACGGCTTCCTGATCGGCGGCTCCGCGTTGAAGGTCGATGAACTCACACGCATCTGCAAGCTGACATTGGAAACAACCGCCTGAAAACTTTTAAAAAGCATGGTTGGACGCTCGATTTTTTCAACACCATGCGCTATTATCAGAAACAGTGTTTACGAACTGGAGGTTCACCCGTGTCCGCTATGGCTACTGTCAAGCTTGTGCTGCAGATTCTTCTTGTCATCCTCAGCCTCTTGCTCACCTTGCTTATCCTTATGCACAAGGGTAAGGGCGGCGGCTTGTCCGACATGTTCGGCGGCGGACTCACCCAGAACGCGGGTTCCTCCGGTGTCGCGGAAAAGAACCTGAACCGTTGGACCGTCATCATCGCATTGCTGTGGGTGGCCATCATCATCGCCCTCGGTCTGATGACGAAATTCAACCTCATCTGATTGACGTAATTTGGTTTGGCCCATGACCGGCTTCACGGTCATGGGCCAAACTTGTCTCCGGCTAGATTGCTCCCGCAAAGGATTCAAATGACTTCGACAAACAACACATATGATGACGTGACCATGGTCGTCGCCGATCTGGACGGCACACTGCTGCACGACGGAGAGACTTTCGAGGACCGTTTCCTGACGCAACGATCCATTGACAGCATCAACCGCATGCACGACGCCGGCATCAAATTCGTGGTGGAGACCGCGCGACCGGTCAGCACCGGCTACTCGTTCGTGCAGAAGCTTCCGGTTGACGCCGTCGCCTATCTCAACGGGGCGCTGTTGGATTTCAACCCCGCCTCGTCCGATTACGATATGCTCACCTCACCGACACTGCCGAAGGACGGACATCTGCAGAAGATCGGATTCTCTTCGAAGAGGGCCTGCGAGGTCTGCAAGTACCTGCTGGAGGAACTGCCTGGCATGGAAGTGGGCATCGTCATGGATGATGTCAGGTACACGAATTTCGACGTCACGAAATACTGGAAGACGCAGACCTGGCGATACACGGATTTCGATGACGTTCCGGACGGCACCGCGGACAAGCTGATCCTGTTCCCGAACGAGGAGCAGTGGAAGCGTGTGGGACGGCTCATCCCCGACGATTTCGACGTGCATATCTCCGAAGGCTCGCTGTGGATGCTGATGAATCCGCAGGCCAATAAGGAGCATGCATTGAGCATCCTCGCCGATCGCATGTCGACGCCGTTGCCACGGACCGTCTCATTCGGCGACGATTTGGTGGACATCGCCATGCTTCGTGAATCCGGCAGGGGAGTGGCCGTGGCCAACGCGAACCCCGACGTGTTGAAAATCGCCGATGAGATCTGCCCTTCGAACAATGATGACGGCGTGGCCCAATGGGTTGAGAACAATCTGCTTTGACCCCCCCATGGAGTCTTTTCACGGAATTGAACTCATTCATACAGCGGCATGAAACACATCCACCAAAATTGAACTCTTTGTCTTTCTTGGTGTCCTGTCGTGCTATTCTTTGAACTAGCTTTTGTTTAAATTGAACTGGAAGGATAGGCATGACGGAATCATTCTCGACCAGATTGAATGATGCCATGGCATTGCGCGAGCTTAAACAGATTGATTTCGTTCATGCTGCGGAAAAGTTCAATATCAAGCTCGGCAAAAGCCATATGAGCCAATACGTCAGTGGCAAAACCGTTCCCCGTGCCGATATCGCGCATTTCCTTGCCGCGTATCTGCGGGTCAACGAGGATTGGCTGATGGGCAAGGATGTTCCCATGGAAGAGCATGCCGCGATTTTGCCGGATTTTGCCGGTGAACAGCCCGACCATGTTGACGATGCATCCGAGCAATCGACAGAAGGAAGAACCATGCGCACTTTTACGAAATCCCACAAGCTCGACAACGTGCTGTACGACGTCCGTGGACCGGTCGCCGACGAGGCCGTGCGCAT
>OLOJ01001990.1_pt1 | contig 17644 bp, 23 predicted proteins | sample 1672251 | NCBI WGS metagenome assembly OLOJ01 (sample SAMEA3136664, study PRJEB25190) | human gut metagenome | biome: human gut; feature: human-associated habitat; material: faeces | place: Austria | collected 2013 | reverse complement strand
ATGGGCGCATTGTGAGGTGGAAGGATAACGATGTTCACCTGCAATCTGGATCCAAGCAGCCGCACGACGCTGACCGAGCAGCTGTATACCGCCTTGCGCGGGGATATGGAGCGCGGCAGCATCCGCCCGGGCGAACGCATGCCCTCCAAGCGTGAGCTGGCGGCGCATTTGAATATCAGCACGGCGACGGTTGAAGCGGCGTATGCGCGGCTCATCAGCGAAGGGCGATGCGAAAGCCGCCCCAGAAGCGGCATCTATGCCCTCAGCCGCGCGGCGGCCCAGGCCTTGGGCCTGCCGGAGGACATCGCCTTTTCTGAGCTGCAGGAGCCGGAGTTACAGGAGCGCTTGCACAAGCTCGTCTTTGTTACCACCACGGACGGGAACCACGGCCGCGGGGTCGCCTGGGCCGCGCACCGGCTGGGGTGTGAGGCCCATGTGTTCCTCCCCAAGGGCTCAGCCCAGGCGCGGGCGCAGGCTATTTTAGATGTGGGCGCAGTCGAGGCCACCATCCTGCCTCTGCCCTATGACGATGCTGTGCGGTATGCCGCGAAGCAGGCGGAGGAACAGGGCTGGCTGCTGATCCAGGACACCAGCTGGCCGGGCTATGAGGACGTGCCCGGCTGGATCGTCCAGGGCTACACCACCCTGGCGCGGGAAGCTGTGGAGCAGCTGGCGGAGGCTGGGGTCAGTGCGCCGACCCATGTCTTTTTGCAGGCGGGCGTCGGGGCCATGGCCGGGGGCGTGCTGGCGTATCTGGCCGACCACTACGGGGAGAACGCGCCCAAGTTTGCCGTGGTCGAGCCGGAGAAGATCCCCTGCATCTTTGCCTCGGTCCAGGCCGGGGACGGAGCAGCACACCCCTATCTTGCGGAAAAACAGACCATCATGGCAGGGCTCAACTGCGGTGAGCCGTGTATGATCACCTGGCCCGTCCTGCGGGACTTGGCCAGCTGGTATTTTGCCTGCCCGGACGCCGTGACAGAGGAGGGGATGCGTCTCCTGGGCCGCCCTGTGGGGGAGGACCCAAAAGTGATCTCCGGTGAGAGCGGGGCCGTGACGGCAGGCCTGCTCCACCGCCTCTGCACCCGCCCGGCCCTGGCCGACCTGCGGGAGAAGATGGGGCTGGACGAAACTTCTGTGGTCTTGCTCATCAGCACCGAGGGGGACACGGACCCGGAGGCTTACCAGACTATTTTAGCAAACCATTAAGGGGATGACAAACACGCGCAACGATTTACGACAGGGGACACTGTGGAAACAGATCCTCTTTTTCTCCCTACCCATTGCCGCCACGAGTATGCTCCAGCAGCTGTTCAACTCGGCGGATGTGGCGGTGGTGGGCCGGTTCTCGGCCCAAAAAGATCTGGCCCTGGCGGCGGTGGGCAGCACCAGCTCCGTCGTCAATCTGTTCATCACCATCATCACCGGCCTGGCCGTGGGTGCCAACGTCGTCATCGCCCCGTCCATCGGGGCCAGCGACGAGAAACGCGCCAAACAGGCGGTGCATACGGCGCTGATTTTATCGCTTCTGTGCGGGGCGATCTTGCTGGTGCTGGGGGAATGCATCGCCCTGCCTTTGCTGGAGATCATGGATACGCCGTCGGACATCATCGGGCTGGCGGGGAAGTATCTGAGAATTTACATGCTGGGCGTTTTCTTCCAGACGATTTATAATTTTGAGGCGTCGATTTTACGGGCCAACGGCGACACCCGACGGCCTTTGTTCTGCCTGATTTTTTCCGGGGCAGTGAACGTTGTGCTCAATCTGGTCTTCGTCATCGGCTTTCAGCTGGACGTGGCGGGTGTGGCCATCGCCACGGTGCTGGCAGACGTGGTGGGGGCCGGGATGCTCTTTCACTATCTCCGCCGGGAGACGGGGCCGGTCCGCGTGGAGCTTTCTCAGCTCAAGCTGGACCGGAAGCTGGCCGGGGCCATTCTTTACACCGGCATCCCCGCGGCGGTGCAGGGCATGATGTTCAATATTGCCAACGTCATCATCCAAACGGGCTTCAACCGCCTTGGCTCCCAGGTGGTGGCGGCCTCCACCATCGGTGTGACGGCAGAGATCTTCGTCTACTACCTGGTCAACAGCTTTGGCCAGGCCAGCATGACCTTTACCGGACAGAATTACGGGGCGGGCAATCTCACCCGCTGCCGCCAGGCGACAAAGTGGTGTCTGCTGCTGGGTGTTGGTCTGGGAGAGGCGTTTTCCCTCCTTCTCGTGGCCTTCGGCCTGGGCTTTGCGGGCCTGTATACGACGGACGGGGCCATTGCGCTCCTGGCCCTGACCCGGATGAAATGGATCCTGCCCTTCGAGGGATTCAATACCATCATCGAGATCCTCTCCGGGACTTTGCGGGGCCTGGGCTATTCCCTGGTCCCAACGATCCTCTGCGCGGCCTTTATCTGCGGCCTGCGTATTTTGTGGATCAAGTTGATTTTCCCTCTGTCCCCGACGTTTTTGGGGCTCTTGCTGGTCTACCCGGCCAGTTGGATCGCCGCCTCGGCGGCGCTGGCCGTGGCCTATGTGGTCGTAAAGAAAAAAGTCTTGCAGGCGAGGGTGGCTTTGGAACAGTAACGCAACAAAAAACGAGAGGACAACCATCTGTGCTGTCCTCTCGTTTTGGTGTGTTCTGTGTCAGGCGGGCTTTCCCTCGTCCAGAGCCTTGACTTCGTCCATGGTCAAATCCGATATGGCAGAAATTTCTTCGTAGCTGTACTTTCCCATCATCAGCATACGGCGTGCAACTTGGATCGATTTTTCACGCGCTGTTTTTCGTGCTGCTTCCTGTGCAGCTTCTCGTTTGATCTCTTCAAAAATTCTGCTCATGGTCGCAACCCCTTCCTGTTCTTCTTTAAAATAACGGACTCGTTTGGCTAAGATCGGATAGTGCATTTCTTCTGCTTTTGTACAGGCAAAATCATGCATCAGCTGACCTAGCGCTGTGTTGTCTTTGATTTGGGCATTCACATACAGGATATGCGAACCGTCCCCAAACGATGCGCTGGTTTCTTGGATCATGCGGTCGATGTGATAGATCGGCTGCCCAGCCTTTAGCACGTCGTGCTCGGTGATGAAAATGACATAGGTTTCATTCAGATTTTCATAGTTGTCTCCAGGCTCTGTGATGTTGGCATCAATTAAACTGCTGTTGTATCTGGCGCGTTTGGCCCCCGCCCCTTTGTCGCTACGCTGAACTTCAATGTTATAAACACGCCCTGCCTCATCGGTTGCCAGAATATCCAGGCGCACGGAACGGCCTTGTAAATTTTTTAGGTTGTGCTGGCTGTGAACTTTCTGTACGGTCAGGTCTGTGCGCTCCAAAATGATTTGCAGCAAGAACTCTGCACAGGCTTTGTCTTCAAAGACTTTGTTCATAAAATCATCGTCCAACAGGCGAAGACTTTGAATGCGCCGCAAATCTTCCAGACGCTTTCGTTCCAGGTCTAGTTCCTGCTCTGTCACTGTACCACATCCTTCTCTACTTCTCAATATAGCATGGAAGCCGGGTGTTTACAAGGGGAATGCCATTTGTTTTACAGGCATATTGGATTTGCTATCTGTTTTATTTTATGATAAAATGCAGGAGAATAATTTTATCTTGCATTTTGGAGGCTTTTGCGTATGAAAAAAACGCTGATCGGTGTGCTGCCCCTGGTGGACCCGGAACGAAACAGCTTTTGGATGCACCCCGGCTATCTCCACGGCATCGAGCAGGCCGGGGGGCTGCCGGTGGTGCTGCCCATGACGATGGAAGAGGCCAGCCTGAAGCAGCTGGTCGAGACGATGGATGGCTTCCTCTTTACCAGCGGCCAGGACGTCTCTCCGGAGCTGTATGGGGAGGCCAAGGGGCCGCATTGCGGCCAATGTCTTCCCCAGCGGGACGAGATGGAGATCAAGCTCTTGGAAATGGTCCTGGGAGCAGACAAGCCCATGCTGGGCATCTGCCGGGGCCTCCAGCTGCTGAACGTGGCCATGGGCGGGAAGCTGTACCAACACCTGTCCACGGAACGTCCCTCAGACATCGAGCATTTTCAGTCGCCGCCCTATGATGTGCCCGCCCACAAGGTCCGGGTGGGCATCGGCAGCCCGCTGCACTGGGGGCTGGGCGTGGAAGAACTGAACGTGACCAGCTACCACCACCAGGGCATCCGGGAGCTGGCCCCGTCCCTTACCCCCATGGCTTGGGCCGAGGACGGCCTGGTGGAGGCAGCCTGCCTGCCCACTGTCCGCTTCGCCTGGGCAGTGCAGTGGAACCCGGAGCTTACCTATCAGACCGACGAGGACAGCCGGGATCTCTTCAAGGCGCTGGTAAAGGCGGCGGGAGAGCGCTTGTGACATTCTGAGGATCCATCGTGTCGTGAATACAGCTGGATTTTTCGTCCGTACAAGTCGGAAACATCCTGATTTTAAGAAGTTTCAGACTTGTATGTCCAAAACTCTTTACTTTCTTGAAGTTTTGGATATAATAGGATCAAGAAATTCAGGAGGTGCATTATGACCAAATTGATTGATCGCCCCCAATATCTGAATCATCTGATTCAAAACAAGGATGTGGATCTGGTGAAAATCGTCACTGGGATCCGACGCTGCGGGAAATCATCCTTGCTGGATTTGTACCATCAGTATCTGTTGAAACACGGCGTACCGGATTCTCACATTATCCATATGAATCTGGAGTCTTTGCGCTATCGTGACTTGACCGACTATCTTTCCTTTTATGATTATGTCAGTGAGCAGATTGCCGCGGAAGGAAAGACCTACCTGATCTTTGATGAGCTACAGGCTGTGGAGCATTGGGAAAAAGCGATCGAGTCGTTCCGTTTGGATTTTGATGTAGACATCTATATCACAGGCTCCAATGCTTACCTGCTGTCCACGGAATTTTCCACGCTGCTCTCCGGCAGGTATGTAGAGATACGGATGCTGCCGCTGTCGTTTAAGGAGTTTCTGGACTTCTACGAATTTGCAGCCGATGTGACTATGGAGGAAAAATTCCAGAAGTATCTCCAATTCGGCGGAATGCCTATCTTGAGAGAATATAAGTTCAACGAGGCCAGAAGCAATCAGGCATTGGAGGGCATCTATTCCACGGTAGTACTGCGGGACATTTTGCAGCGCAACAGCGGAGCAGACCAAGCAATGCTCCAAAAAATCATGCTGTTTCTGTGCTCCAACATCGGCAGTATCACGTCCCCAAACAGCATCGGAAATGTGCTCTCCAACGAGGGAGACATTCATACCGGAAAGCAGAAAAGCATCGCAGGGAAAACAGTGGACAAATATATTTCCATGCTGCATAATGCATTTGTATTCTTCTCTGTCGGTCGGTACGATGTAAAAGGCAAACAGCTTTTGAAAACGCTGGGCAAAAACTATATCATTGATATGGGCTTTCGCAATATGCTGTTAGGCTATCGAGATGCTGACCGAGGGCACATTATTGAGAACATCGTATTTCTGGAGCTTCTCCGCCGTGACTATCGGGTGTATATCGGAAAAGTTGGAGAGACAGAGGTTGACTTCGTTGCGGAAAAGCCAAACGATAAGATATATATCCAAGTGACAGAGAGCATGCAGTCGCCGGAGACCCGGGAACGGGAGCTTCGCCCGCTGCGCCTGATTCCAGACAACTATGAAAAAATCGTGTTGTCTATGGACCGCAGCTTTATCAAGTCCTATGATGGCATCAAGTCCGAAAATCTCATAGATTGGCTGCTCAGCGACTAAGCATTGCATTTTTAATGCGAAATACAGCGCTTTGAGGCGTTATAAGAAGGAACATTCCAATGATTCAACTACTTTTCGTGTGCCACGGCAACATCTGCCGCAGTCCCATGGCGCAGTATATTTTTGCCCAGCGGGCGGCGGCGCGGGGGATCGCCTGCGTGACGGATTCCGCCGCCACCAGCCGGGAGGAGATCGGCAACCCGATCTATCCCCCGGCCAAACGCAAGCTGAAGGAGATGGGCGTGCCCTTTGGCGATCACCGGGCGGTGCAGATGACCCGCGCCGACTACGACCGATACGACCTGCTTCTGGCCGCCGACAGCGCCAACGTGCGGAACATGACCCGCATCGCCGGGGGCGACCCGGACCATAAGATCCGCCGCCTGCTGGACGACTGTCCCCGCCCCCGTGACATCGCGGACCCCTGGTACACCGGCAATTTTGACGTGACCTACGACGACATCGTGGAGGGCTGTGAGGCCCTCCTGGACCGCCTGGAGCGAGAGGGAAAGACCTGACCCTGCCTGCGCCTGCATAATCCGCCCTGCAAAACGACACACTAACCCTCAGCGCATTCCGCGCCGAAACCAACGAACAAAGGAGTGTGTCCCTATGCACGTTACCGTGACCGACGGCTGCATCAGCTGTGGCCTCTGCGCGGACGAGTTCCCGGAGCTTTTCCACCTCAACGACGAGGGCGTGGCCGAGGCCGTCCCCTCCACCGTCGCCTCCGACCAGGAGGAAGCCGCCCGCCAAGCCGCCAACGACTGTCCCGTGGGCGTCATCGTGATCTCCGAGTGATCGCAGCCCCCGCACCGCTTTGTTCAAAAAAACGGTGCGGGGGCTATTTTTGTCCGTTCTGACTTGACAAAAACCATAAAATCTTATAATATAAAAACCGAGAGGAGAAAAACATGCTAGATAGTACAAAAGGCAGTGAGAAAAGGAGGTGAGAACGATGGTTAGAAACAGACAGTATGACCTGACCCCCAGGGAGGAAGAGCTGATGGACATGATGTGGCAGGCCAACCGCCCCATGAGCCGCGCAGAGCTGCGCAACATGCCCGTCGAGCGGAGCTGGAAGGACAACTACCTGCCCGTGATGCTGCAAGCGCTGGAAAAGCGGGGCCTCATCCAAGTGGCCGGCTTTGTCCGGGAGGGCAAGACCTACGCCCGGCAATTCGTTCCCACCTGGTCCAAGGCGGATCTGTTTGCCAAGTCGGCAGCAGAGCATCTGGAAAAAGACCAGCTTCCCCAAATGCTGGAAGCCATGGCAGAGACTTCGGCGGGGGAACTCGACACGGAACGACTGAGCAACGTCATGGCAGCTCTGGTGCGGGAGAGCAAGGGCAAAGCCAACGCGAAACTGCTGGATCGCCTGGAAGACATCTTGCAGGAGGTCGAGGAGGCGTAACCAGAGATGCACATCACACTATTCTCTTTTGTAACGGCAGTGCTGTTGAGCAGCTTGCTGATCGTAGCACTTTACTTGAGCCGAAAGTCAGTCAAGACGATTCAGATGCTGAATTTTGGCTATCTGGCCTGTCTCTATCTGTTTTGTTTGGGACGGATGTTTTTTTCAGTAGAGCTGCCGTTTGCGACTGTCATCAATGTGCCCTCTCTGATGAATCCAGTACATGATTTTAACGAAGCCAATCTTCCGATGATGGAAGGGGATTTTTTCGTTTCTAACCTCCTGTTGCTCGTATGGGCGGTAGGAAGCGTCTTCTTATTCGTACAATTTTTGATACGCTATCATCGGGGGAAACGAGAAATTGACAGGATGCCCAAACAAGGGAATCAGGTGCTCCAAGAACTACTGGATGAATTGCAGCGGGGGAACAAACGCTATATTCCGATTCAAGTGTTGTGTTGTTTTGGTTTATTCACACCTTGTGGAATTGGACTGTTCAGACGACAAATCCTTTTGCCAAGTCAGGAGTATACAGAAGAAGAACTGACTCATATTCTGCGGCATGAGCTACAACACTTTCAGACGCATGATTTGTTGGTCAAGTGTATGATCCGGATCCTCCAATGCTTGTTCTGGTGGAACCCTTTGGTTTATCTATTGGGGAAAGATTTGGATCAAGTTTTGGAAATCAAGTGCGATTTATCTGTAATAAAGGATTATAGTAAAAAACAGACAAGCTCTTATATGAGAACCGTTAAAAATCAACTAGAGCAGGCAATGGAGATACAGAAGACAGTTCCAGTTGCGTCAGCTTCGTTTATAGGAAATTTTGCTATGTCAAATGTAGAGGAACGCTTTTCGTATATTGCAGCCAGTTTAAAACCAACCAAGCGGAAAGAACTCCCAAAACCTGTATTTGCGCTCTTTTTTATGGCACTTATTATTGCGTCATATTCAATCGTGATACAACCTTACTTTGAAGTGCCAGAGTTAGACGAAAATGGAGAAAAAATTAAATATATACAGGAAGATGAAATGAAGTTGCTACACTTGAAAGATGGCAGTTACCAGCAAATTTATGAAAATGAAGTGACAAGTATTCCAATGGAAATTGCTGAAGAGATGATTCAACAAGGTGTAGTGGTGATAGAGGAGGAAAATTAAACCATGAAAAAATTGATCGTAGTTCTTACCCTAGCTATGATGATTAGCGGCTCTGTACTCTCAGCAAGCGCGGAAGAAGTGAACGTTACGGAAGAAACGATTGCTGTTGAACAAACCGGTGACAACAGTGGTACGATTGTTCCTATGGCAGATCAAATTGTTGTAAAGTTCCGTGTTTACCAGGGAAAAAAACAGTATAGACATTGGAATCAGACTCATGGCTGTTGGGTTGAGCCTGATTGGATTACTTATGGTTAATTGTATAGAAAGGCCGCGTATAAGACGTGGCTTTTCTTTTTACAAAGAAAAATTAAAAAATAATTCTAAATTCTTAAAAATAGCTTGACAAAATTTTTAGAATGTGTATAATAAAATCAAAGATTAAAAAATAAAATCTTATATGGGAAATCTAATTCTACCGATGAGATAATTGAAGTATCCCGCAGGTAAATTAGCGAATGAAGTAAAACGGTAGAATTGTGGGGGTGATAAGATATAGAGTTGAGTTAGAGCAAGAAAATAGCTAGTTTTTACTAGCCAATGGAAAGGAGTATATTCAATGAGAAGGCTACTAAGTATATCCCTTGCACTGTGCTTAATGTTTGCTTGTGCAACGTTTGCTGGTGCGGAAGTCGGAGGAACAGATGCCGAAGTAAATCCGGGTATGATTTATACCCCGGAGAATCCGGCGCACCTGTACATAGATGTACCGGGGACGTATGAACCAAGTTGGTCTAGTGGAGTAAATAGTACACACCAGTTCATTACTGGTAATGCGATTAACCTTATTAAAAAGGCAGTCTCATCCTATCCTTTAACATCTTATACTAGTACGTTAAAGACAAAATCGGATGCACCTGACAGTGCGTCAGAAAGTATAAGTAAGGGAGAGAATGATGCCGGTACATTTTTAGGCCATTTTTATGATCCTGCTACGGGAAAAACATGGGATGGCTCAACAGCGCCGACGGCGAAGACCAGGCTGGTGAATCACTATCAGACTGCTGTATCGCGTTATAAAGCAGGCAATATCTCAGCAGCTATGGAATCTCTTGGCTTTGCGCTTCATTATGCTGCTGATCTCAGCACCCCACATCATGCAGCGAACATAACTGCACCAACGCAAAATCATATAGAATATGAGGCTTGGGTAGCAAGTAACCAGAATAACTATGTTGCTACTTCTTTAAGTTCTAGCACATTTACTTGGGCTAAAAATACAAGCGTTAGCGATATGGGACACAATTTCGCTGTGAATGCAAAAGAACAGATTGGTAATGCAAAAATTAGAGCGAAATTTGCTACAGCAACGGCAAACGCTCTTCCGAAAGCACAGCGGAATTGTGCGGCTATTCTCTATAAATTCTTAATCGATGTGGGAGCCGTTAAGTGAGGTTAATGATATGAACTATGCATGGATTGTTACACTGGCGCTTCATCTGCTTCCTGTGCTGATGATTTGGATGACGTGGAAAAGCGATTGGACATTTGCGCTAGAGAAGGTCGTTAAGGTTCAAATCATAGGGTCGCTTGTGTACTTAATTGCTTATCCTATTGTTGATATTCTGACTTGGCCAGATTTTAACATGGGATACATCAACATAGAAACGGTGGTTTCTATGTGGTATGGTGAAGGCGTATGGAATTTCTGTAAAATTCTATCCGCAGCAGTGCTGACAGCGATTTGTGCAGGGATTCGCCGAAAGGTAAAACCTCAGTAAAATAAAAATACTCTCTTCCAGCCGTAAGCTAAACTATGCATTGCTTACGGCTGGAAGCTTGTTTTAATTATATTTTGAATATACAAAGAGGACGAAAAAAAGAAATAAATCATTAAATTTTTATATAATTTTGTAAATTTTATTGCTTTCATTCCCCATTCATGGTACGATATCGACACAAAGAAAACTTTGGAAAAAGCAAGAGGATAACATGACCAACAGAAAGCGAGGGCAGTTTGATGAGCTATGCATGGATCGTTACACTGATGCTCCACCTGCTTCCCATTCTGATGATCTGGAGGACGTGGAAAAGCGATTGGAACGCTGCACTGGAAAAGGTCGTTCGGGTTCAAATCATAGGGTCGTTGCTCTACATTGTTGTGTACCCGATCGTCGATGTGCTGACTTGGCCGGACTTTCATATGGGATATATTAGCATAGATACTGTGGTTTCTATGTGGTATGGTGAAGGCATATGGAACTTCTATAAAATCCTGACCGCAGCTGTGCTGACGGCTGTTTGTGCGGCAGTTCGGCGGAAGGTAAAACCTCAGTAAGAAAGTGAGGGAAACACGATGTATGGACTGGATGTATTGCAGTGCATTGTCCATGGTGGCTTTGGAATGTACTTTGTAGGCTTTGTGGTGCTCGGCGGCGTGCTGTCCTTCTTTCTGCCAAAGGACAAGGCTCGTCTGGGCCTGGCGCTGGCGGCCTTGGTGATGTATGGCGTGTGTGAGTTCATCGCGACGGTGATCTGCCAAGGCCATCTCTCGGCGATCCTCGCGGTCTACTTGGGGATGCTCGGCCTGGGCATGGCCTGCGGCTTGGCGCTGTGCGGCCTGGGAAGACGATTTGCGGGGCGGTTGGCCGGAAGGTAAAAAGGAAGGTGCCTATGGTAAGTCGAAAAGTCTGGGTTGCTAACTTGGTGGTCAGCCTGATCCTTGCCGCCCTGGTGCTGGTAGACGCCTTTTTGTTTGACATTCCGTTTATTTACAACGATCCCCCGAACTTCTGGGGCCTTGGAGGTTTTCTGCTGGTGGCGGTGAGTTCCGGCTTTCAGCTGTGGCGCAGTCGGCGGGGGAGCGCGTGAAAGGAGCACACCATGAAAACAACGAAAAAGACCGGTTGGCCTTTGATCCTTGCGATCGTGGCGGCAGCAGTTGTGCTGGCCTTGTTCCTGTGGCCCCGCATCCTCTCGGCAGGCGCGGCGCACACGGACTGGACGCGCCAGGAGGCCCAGCACTTCATTGCGGACTATCAGGCCGAGAGCGGGAAAGCGTTGGACGAGAAGCGGGTCTGTTGGGACCTGGCCTATCTGGATCTCATTGGTATTCAGCCCACCTCCATCTCCGGCGAGCGGGATGGACGGGTCGTCTACGCGCATCAGATCGATTTGGACAACGGAAGACAATATGTGGAATATGTTGATGTGAAAATGATGTGGCACGGTACGGCCCAGTATCACATTACAGACAACAGGCAGGCTGATAACCTGATGATAAAATATCCCTGGGGTGGAATGAAGATCGACGGCCAGATGTTTTTCTGAGTCGTTGTGGATGGGAAACGCTATGGACGTGCATATATCTTATGGTATTGCCGACAAACTGCTCACCCTCGCTGCGGTCCTGTTCCAGCTGGCAGTGCTGGTTTTGATCGCTTACGGCGTCAGCTATGTGGTCGTTCGTCTGTTCCGCCTGGAACGGACGAAGCGGACGCTGGGCAAGGTCTTTGTGCCGTGTCTGGCGGCGGTGTTTGTGGGTCTGGCGGTCTGGGTGCAGAACCCCATCGTCTCCTGCCCAGCGGAATTACAGTCGCGCTTCACCCCGGAGATGCGGCAGGAGGCGGTGGCCCTGCAAAAAGGCTTTGTGTATTTCCCGTTTTTTACGGCGAAGATCACCGTGAAAGATATCCAGGAGGACGGTGTGGTGATGATCGAATCGCTCTATCTCTTTGCCTTGGCCAGCGATGAGGTGGCGTTCGGCGGGCCGGATGGACCGGAGGTCGTGGAGAAGCTCAACCTCATTTGGTGAACACGATTTACCGATACGGAGAGATTGCGGTAGGTGGCCCTCATCCGACCCGGCTTGAGCCGGGCCACCTTCCCCCTCGGGGAAGGCTCTGTCTACGCGGTATAAATTTGCGGTGCTGCACTTTTTTATGATGAATAGTGTCGCCCCAAGCCTTCCCCTGGGGGGAAGGTGGACGCGAAGCGGACGAATGAGGGCCACCTACCACAAGCAGTCCGTCGTGTACCAACGTACCCGCGCCCAACGCGGAACCACCGATCAAATCTATCTGGCGCAGCCAGACACCACCCCCGGCAGGAGTCTGCCGGGGCTTCTTATTTCCTCGCCCCTTGACATCCTTGCCCCCTGGCCTTACAATAATAGAAAATTCTGTCGCGCGGTCGCCCCTGGGTGAGCGCAGAAGGGGAGTGACCTATGGACTATCAGGTAAAAATGGTCTACGAACAGGCAGATGTGGCCGCGCTGGTGCGGACGCTGGACTATCGCCGCCGCCCGGACCGAAACACCCGCCGGGCGATGAAGATCGCCGGGCCGATCTTCGGCGTGCTGCTCATCGGTGTGGCGGCGGGCGTCATCGCCGGGGCCGTGTCGCTGGGGGCCTTTGTCCCGGCGACGTTTGTCTCCATCCTGATCTCGGCGGCGACGCTGCTGGGCGGCGTGGCGCTGATCCGCCGGGGCGACACCCGCGGCATGGAGCGCCGGTCCTGGAAGAAATACCCCAACAAGGGCATGACCGTCACTTACACGTTTTATGACGACCACTTTGAAGAAGAGGACGAGGCATCCGGCCTGAGCAAGTTCCAGTACATCAGCATCAGGACCGCCAACGAGGACGAGGGCCACTTTTTCCTCTTCGCCACCAACAACGCCGGCCACATGCTGCGGAAGGACAGCTTCGTGGTGGGCGACCCGGAGACCTTTGCCGCGTTCATCCAAAAAAAGTCCGCCGTCCGCATGGACCCGGTGGAAGCCTGACGAAGGAGAGAGCACCATGAGTATTTTTAACAACAAGAGCATCTTAGCCTGGCTGCAATATTTTTCCGAAAACACCGACATCGACCTGGCCACCGTCCGCATCCTGGACATCACCGGCAGCGCCCGGAACCTAATGCCCGCCGTGCACGCCAACCCCTCCGTGCTGGTCTTCACCGACGGCAACCACCCCGAAGTGTTTTACAACATGTGGGACGAGGGTATGGGCGACTGTGAGGTTTGGTATAATGAAGGCTCCGAGCCAACCGGACCCATGAAGCACAACCTGCTGTCTGAAATGATCGACCGGGGCGTGAACGTCTCCGCCGCCATGCTCATCAACAACCCCCACGCCCACAGCGCCTATCGCATCGGCCTGGACAACAGCAGCTTTTCCCCCGGCACCATCCGCTATGTGGACCCGGAGATCCGTGCCGTCATCCTGAAAAAGCTGAACCTGGACGAGAACGAGACCATCTGCTGCGTCTCCGGCGAGAGCATCGCCGTGGAGGCCGCCATCGCCGTGAAGCGGGGCAATGTCGTCGCTGTGGAGTATAAGCCCGGCGACTTCCAGACCATGGAGGAGAACCTGGTCCGCTTCGGCCTGCGCAACGTCCTCATCGTGGACGACATGGAGAGCTACTCCCACCGCTGGCCCGTGCCGGACGTGGCCTTTTTGGTCGCCTCCCCCAAGCTGGAGACGGAGCTGAAGACCCTGGTCCATGTCAATCCCAAGATCCGCGTGGTCATCTACACCCTGGAGTTCAGCTTTATGAGCCGCATCCCCGGCATGCTCTGGGACAACGGGATCAAGCCCACGGAAGTGATGAAGCTGGAGGTCTCCAAGCTCGGCCGCAAGGACGAGATCGAGGTCCAGCCCGCCCCCTGGATCTTCTCCGGTCAGGCCGGCCTGGACGAAGCGTAAGCTTTCCTGCAAAAACGCTACAAAATGACGAAAAATCCCCCTGTTTTTTTGGAAAACAGGGGGATTTTGGCCTTGACAAGCGCTTTTTCTGCGCCTATAATAGCCTCAATCAAACAGCCAACCACAAAAGCAATGATGGAGACAGTAAGCTCCGCGGAACCCCTCAGCGATTCGGGGACAGTGTAAGCCCGAAGGTAGTAGCGCGGAAGTCTGAAGATCCCTCCTGAGCTGCAGGCCCAACGAGATGATTCCAGTAGGCCCTGCCGGATTCCCCCGTTAGCAGGAGCGCGTATGTTGGTACGCAGGTAACAGGTGGTACAGCGAAGGAATTGTTATGGCCTTCGTCCTTTTACTGAGGACGGAGGCTTTTTTGTTGTCTTCCGCCCAACGAGTTCCCACAGGGAGGTTTATAGATACGATGAAAGAAAACGGATTGATCGAGTTCCGCTGGCACGGCCGCGGCGGTCAGGGGGCCAAGACCGCCTGCCTGCTTCTGGCTGACGCCGCGTTCTGCTCCGGCAAATACGTCCAGGGCTTTCCTGAGTACGGCCCGGAGCGCATGGGCGCCCCCATCACCGCCTACAACCGCATCAGCGACGTGCGGTGCAGCGTCCACTGCAACATTGAAAACCCGGATTATGTCGTCGTCGTGGACGAGACGCTACTGGACAGCGTGGACGTGACCCACGGCCTGTCCCCGGAGGGGGCCGTGATCGTGAACACCGCCCACAGCCCCGCCCAGATCCGCGAAAAGCTCCGGGGCTGGCAGGGGAGAGTGTGCACCATCGATGCCCGCCGCATCTCCGAGGAGACGCTGGGCAAAAACTTCCCCAACACCCCCATGCTGGCCGCTGCCGTCAAAGTCAGCGGCGTGCTGGAGGAGGCAAAGTTCAAGAAAGACATGGAGGATAGCTTCCATCACAAATTCGCCACGAAGCCCCAGGTCGTCGCCGGCAACATGGCCGCCCTGGTCCAGGCGTGGGAGGAGGTACAGGCAGGATGATCCGACGCGCAAAAGACATTGATGAACACACCCCCTGGCAGGAGATGACCCCCGCCGGAGAGGTCTATGAAGCCGCCACCGCCCGCTACGTCAACACCGGCGCCTGGCGCACCGACACCCCCGTGCTGGACGCGGAGAAATGTCGCAGCTGCCTGCTCTGCGTGCCCTTCTGCCCCGACAGCTCCCTGCCGGTGCAGGACGGCAAGCTGGTGGGCATCGACTACCACCACTGCAAGGGCTGCGGCATCTGCGCCACAGTATGTCCCTTCGGGGCGATCACGGTAAAGGAGGGCGGACAGCCATGAATTACAACGAACGTCTTTCCGGCAACGAGGCCATCGCCTTTGCCATGAAGCAGATCGACCCCGACGTGATGGCGGCCTTCCCCATCACCCCTTCCACCGAGATCCCCCAGTATTTCGCCCAATACGTGGCCAACGGGGAAGTGAACACCGAGTTCGTCCCCGTGGAATCCGAGCACAGCTCGATGTCCGCCTGCATCGGCGCAGAGGCCGCCGGGGCGCGGGCCATTACGGCCACGTCCTCTGCGGGCCTGGCCCTGATGTATGAGATGATGTATGTGGCGGCTTCCTGCCGCCTGCCCATCACCCTGGCCTGCGTCAACCGCGCCCTGTCCGGCCCCATCAACATCAACAACGACCACTCCGACTCCATGGGCATCCGGGATGCGGGCTGGATCCAGATCTACGCGGAGAACAACCAGGAGGCCTATGACAATTTCCTCCAGGCCATGCCCATCGGCGAGTCCCCGGAGGTCCGCCTGCCCGTGATGATCTGCCAGGACGGCTTCATCACCAGCCACGCCCTGGAAAACATCGTCCTGCTGGACACCGATTCTGTCAAGCAGTTCGTGGGTGAGTACCATCCGGAGCACTACCTGCTCAAGAAAGCCAACCCCCTGGCCGTCGGCCCCTATGACCTGGGCTGCCACTACATGGAGCACAAGGTCCAGCAGGCTGAGGCCATGAAGCACGCCAAGGCCCGCATCCTGGAGGTGGCCAAGCAGTTCGAGGCCCTGACCGGCCGGAAGTATGGCCTGTTTGAGGAATATCAGATGGAGGACGCAGAAGTGGCCGTCCTGCTCATCGGCTCTTCTGCCGGCACCGCCAAGGCCGCGGTGGACCAGCTGCGGAAGGCCGGCGTGAAGGCCGGTCTCATTAAAATTCGTGTCTTCCGCCCCTTCCCGGCGGAGGAGCTGGCCCAGGCTTTGGCCCATGTGAAGGTCCTGGCTATTCTAGACAAGGCCGAGAGCTTTTCCGCCAACGGCGGGCCGCTCTTCTCCGAGGTCCGCGGGGCACTGTATGACCTGAAACACCGCCCCCGCACCGTGGGCTACGTCTACGGCCTGGGCGGCCGTGACATCACGCCGGAACACTTCAAAGACATCTACGCCCGCCTGACGGACATCGCCAACGGCGGGGAGCTTGGCCCGGTCTACACCCACCTGGGCCAGAGGGGGTAAGCAGTCATGGAAGAAAGAACCTATCATTTCAAAAAAACGCTGGAGAAAAAAGAGCGTTTCGTGGGCGGCCACCGTCTCTGTGCCGGGTGCGGCGCAGGCATCGCCGTCCGGGGCGTGCTGCGGGCCTTGAAGGAAGAGGACCGTGCCGTGATCGGCAACGCCACCGGCTGCTTGGAAGTCAGCTCCTTCCTCTACCCCTACACGGCCTATGAGGACAGCTACATCCACACCGCCTTTGAGTGCGCCGGCTCTACCATGTCCGGCGTGGAGGCGGCCTACAACGCCCTCAAGCGCAAGGGCAAGGTCCAGGGCGAGGTGAAGTTCATCACCTTCGGCGGCGACGGCGGCACCTATGACATCGGCTTCCAGTCCCTCTCCGGGGCCATGGAGCGCGGCCATGACCTGACCTACGTCTGCTACGACAACGAGGCATATATGAACACCGGCATCCAGCGCTCCTCCTCCACCCCCCGCTTTGCCAAGGCGACGACGTCCCCTGTGGGCACCGTGATCCCCGGCAAGACCCAGAACAAGAAAAACCTGACGGACATCATCGCCGCCCACAACGTCCCTTACGTGGCGCAGACGACCTTCATCGGCAACTTCCGGGACCTGTACACCAAGGCAAAGAAAGCCATCTACACCCCCGGCCCCAGCTTCCTGAATGTGATGTCCCCCTGCCCCAGAGGGTGGGAGTACCCCACAGAGAAGCTGCCTGAGATCTGCAAGCTGGCCGTGGAGACCTGCGTCTGGCCCCTCTTTGAGGTCATCGACGGCGTGTGGCACCTGAGCTACGAGCCGAAGCAGAAGCGCCCGGTGGAAGAATACCTCCGGATGCAGGGCCGCTTCCGCCACATGTTCAAGCCCGGCAACGAGTGGATGATCGAGGCCGTGCAGCAGAATGTGGATGAGAACTGGGAGAAGCTGCTCAACCGCTGCAAGCAGTGAGTCCTAATAACAAGATATAGAATCTCCGCCCCGGTTTGCTTCGGCAAGCCGGGGCTTTTTGCATCTCCCATTGCAATCCGGGTTTGCCTATGCTATGATGAAGAAAATATTCCGGGAGGAACTGGTATGGATCTATGCAACCCCAAAGAGATCAAGGCCCTGCTGGGCCGCCATGTCGAGACGCTCGCCGAGAAGGCGCGCGCGTGCGGCGTGCAGATTAAGTGCGAGGCCAGCTGCGGCGGCGGCATCCCCA
>OLOJ01001983.1_pt1 | contig 17671 bp, 9 predicted proteins | sample 1672251 | NCBI WGS metagenome assembly OLOJ01 (sample SAMEA3136664, study PRJEB25190) | human gut metagenome | biome: human gut; feature: human-associated habitat; material: faeces | place: Austria | collected 2013 | reverse complement strand
CTGCTGGTACATGCTAGATCGATGGCTCATCTCGAGCACGGACATGCCGCAACCGCGGTAGTCCATCATCTCGTCGGCGATCTCGGCGAGCACGCTGGTGGGCAGCGCGGCCGGGCCAGCTGAGAAGTTGTGCACACGTGCCATCTTCTAGTTCCCCTCGTAGTCGTTTGAACGTTCGGGATACTTTAGCACAGTGGAGCGTCAGGCGCGACCGAATCACGGTAAAACTCGACTGCGCCGCTATGATTTACAGGGTTGTTACATGGGGGAGGGCTAATAACTCTATGCTGATTGTATTTGCCAGCCATTGGGCCTAAAACGTACGAACGGCACCTCAAGTTTTGGCTGGGGGCTGTCGGGCACTTTGTCTGCCCAGGTGGGGCAGCCGCGCGTTTATCTGGCAAGTGTGATTTGGGGCGACCTCGTTAAAGCTTCTAAGCTGCGAAAATGACCGTTAACCGGATTAAATTTTGTTGCTCAACATTTGACACTCTGGGCGTGGTAACTTTTTTACCAACAGGTATGATTATTGTCATGTGCGCCGCGCCTGCCTGCCGGGTTGCGGCGCACTTGTGACAGCCTTTGACACCCTTGGAGCGTGCACTGTGGATGTAACCACAAAAAGCGTTCGGGGGGGGGGGGGCTCACCCGCGAGCAATTCCTCCCGCATGAGATGCGCATCGTCGCTGCCCTGCGTGCGCAGGGCGCAAGCGACGATCAGGTCATTGTACGCGTAAAGAGCGATAACCTCTTTCAATATCCCACGGAGCGCATGGTCGCCAACCGCGCAACCGTGTGCCTTCGCCGCCTTGACGCCATGGTGCCCACGGACGCCGTATGCGCCGCGCGCGGCATCGACCCCAAAACCGCCGTCGAGGCTGCGTCATCCCTAACCAGGCTCATGGCATCCGGCACTCCCACGCAGGCGGACCAGGCCATCTTCTACAGCATGATCTGCCGCTACGATATCGTGCGCGAGCTCGTGCTCGTCGAGGTAGGGGAGCGCCTACAAAACTTCGATTATGCCTTTACGGCGGTTGACCTCAATGCCTTTATGACACGCTTTACCACGGAGTATCCGGACGCGGCCCGCTGGACTGAGGCCACGGTCAAGCGCATTAAGGGCTCGCTCCGCCAGACGCTCCGCCATGCCGGCCTTATCGGCGAGGGCCAGGGCCCGGAGTCCGAGCGTCTGTCACCACTCTTCCTCGATTCCGATGTCGAGCGAGCCTTGGTTCAGCTGGGCGAGCAGTCGCTTATCGCGGCCCTTACCGGCAGGGCGGTGATGTAGCGTGGCTCCCGTCAAAAGCGCCGTCGACCCTGTTATCACCCCGGCGACGGATCTCACCACCAATATCGGCATCCATTCCCGCAAGAGCGTCGTGGCGGCGCATGCCCGCTCCGAGCGCGCCTGTCAGGAATTTGAGCGCCGTGCGCAGCTTCTGCGCGAGTGCCTGTGCAGCGAGGACTTTTTGGCCAACAAGGGCATAGGCAATGAGATCGGCTTCCACACTTTTTGCTATGACCCCGCGCTGGAGTTTGAGGCGCGTGCATTATTTGACACCCTTTCACGCGATGTCGAGGCCGACAAGCTTCCGTGCACGCTCAAGGTCGTGAACCTTTACGACGCCGTGCTGGCAATTCTCGAAAAGCGCCGTGTCCTCAAGGCTATCCCGCACCAAGAGGAGCGCCGCGGTACCCAACGCGTGCTCGAGGACGTGGCCAAGTTCGCCTCGCCCGAGAAAGTCGCCGCGTACATCCTTGAGCAGACCGAGCCGCACGCGCCTGGAGACGTCGTTCTCCTCACCGGCGCGGGCGAGGTCTTCCCATTCTTTCGCATGCACACGCTTCTCCATTGCATGCTTGCGGATTTTGATGAGGTGCCTGTGGTCGCCGCCTATCCGGGCAGTTTCAACGGCTCTTCTTTCCAGCTCTTTAACCGTCTGCCGGCCGACAACTACTACCGCGCCATCGATATCTCGTAAGCACGGCTCCCCGCAGGCAAGTCCCTGCCGCCGGTAACAACCCTTTGCCATAACGTTCCCAAACCCAAAGGAGCACCCATGGACAACACGATCATTCACGACCTCTTTGCAAAAGACATCAACCGCTCCATCAACGGCGTGGTCAAGGTCCAGGATTCAAAAGATGGGTCCATCCGCCAAGAGCTTGACGAGTACGTGGTGACGCGCGAGTTGCAGAGGCACTTTGCTACGTTCTTCAAGGCCTACGGCGATGCCATCGATGCGCGCACCGACAAGATCGGCGTGTGGATCAGTGGTTTCTTCGGTTCCGGTAAATCGCACTTCCTCAAGATGCTGAGCTACCTGCTCGAGAATCGCCAGATCGGCGGTAAGAGCGCCATCCGCTACTTTGACGGCAAGATCGTCGACCCCATGGTCGCGGCTGCCATGGAGCGCGCCTGCTCGGTGCCCACGCAGGCCATCCTCTTTAACATCGATAGCAAGGCGGGCCAGTGGAAGCAGGGCGATACGGCTCCCACGGCGCTGCTTCGCGGCTTTGAGCGCATGTTCTACGAGGCGCGCGGCTTCTACGGCGAGGACCTCAAGCTTGCAAAGCTCGAGGACTACATCGATTCCCTGGGCAAGACCCAGGAGTTCCGCGAGGCCTTTGAGCGCGTGAACGGCGAGTCCTGGCTCCAGACCCGCGACACCTACAGCTACTTTGAGGACGACGTCGTCGAGGTGCTGCAGAGCGTGCTCGGCATGAGTGAAAAGGCCGCATGGAACTGGCTCGAGGGTTCTGAGGACGAGGTTTTGGCCCCCGATGTCTTTGCCAAAAAGGTCAAGGACTACGTAGACGCTCAGGCAGCGGCCCGCGGCGGCAACTTCCGTTTGCTCTTTATGGTCGACGAGGTGGGTCAGTTTATTACAAACGACAAGGACCCAAGCCTTATGCTGAGCCTTCAGACCATCGTCGAGGAGCTGGGTGCCGCCTGCGGTGGCCGCGTGTGGGTGATGGTCACGAGCCAGGAGGCCATCGACAACCTGAGCCTGCCCGTGGGCAACGACTTTTCAAAGATCCAGGGCCGCTTCAATACCCGCCTTTCGCTCTCCAGCTCCAGCGTGGACGAGGTCATCCAGCGCCGTGTGCTCGAGAAGACCGCGCCGGTGGCCGATATGCTTGCACAGGTCTACGAGCAAGACGCCGCCGTGCTCAAAAACAACTTTACCTTTGAGGGTGGCTCGCGCTCCGACCTTGCCGGCTACGCCAACTCCAAGGATTTTGTGGCTAGCTACCCGTTTGTGGGCTACCAGTTTAAGCTCCTGCCCGACGTCATGACCGAGGTGCGCAAGCACGGTGTCAAGGCCAAGCACATGTCAACGGGCGAGCGCTCCATGCTGAGCGCGTTCCAGGAGAGCGCTCAGGCCATCCAGCATGACCAGGCCGGTGCGCTCGTGCCGTTCTGGCGCTTCTTCGATACCATCTCCAAGGACCTGGAGCATGGCATCAACCAGGTGGTCGACCGCGCGGTCCGCGCGGCCGAGGACGCAAAGGGCCTTGAACCCTACGACGTTCAGGTGCTCAAGCTCCTGTACTTGATCCGCTACATCGGCTACGTTAAGGCCACGGTCGAGAACATCTCCATCTTCATGATCGACGGCCTCGACGTGGACATGCGCGTCCTCAAGGACCGCGTCAAGGAGTCCCTTGCCCGCCTGGAGCGCGAGAACTACGTGGCACGCCAGGGCGATACTTATAGCTTCCTCACCGACGAGGAGCAGGAGATAGCGCAGGAGATCGCACGCACCCCGATCGATAACGCGCAGGTGATCGAGTCTATCAAAAAGCGCCTGTTCGACAGCATCTATACCGCGCGCAAACTCAACCGTGGGGCCAATGACTTCCCGTTTGACCGCTATGTGGACGGCTCAATCCACGGTACCAGCATGGGCGGCATGGAGCTTTGCGTGGCGACTATGGCGAGCGACCTGGGCCGTGCGGACGATACCGAGCTGGCCTTGGCTTCTTCGGGCAAAGCCATCGTGGCCTTGAGCGACGAGGCGGATTATTGGGAGACGCTCGTCAACGCCGCCAAGATCCGCAAGTACGCCAAGACGCGAAATCTCCAGGAGCTTCAGCCAAGTACGCGCCAGATCGTCGAGTCCAAGATGCGCGAGGCGGCTTATAACGAGAAGGAGGCCGATACCCTTTTGAGCGAGGCCGTGCTCCATGCGCGATGCGCCGTCAACGGGCGCATGATTGAGGTCCGCGCGGCCAAACCTGCCCAGGTCTTCGAGCAGGTGCTGGCGCAGCTGTGCGATGTGGTCTTTGAAAAGGCCGACTATATCGGCTCGCCGGTCATGAGCGATTCCGATATCCGCTCCACTCTGGCGGGCAACGTTCAAGCGGGGCTCGCTGGCATGGACGCGGGTAACACGCGTGCGCTCAAGGAGGTCGAGGACTACCTCAAAGTTCAGCACCAGCGCCACCTGGATACCGCTATGGGCGATATCCAGCGCCAGTACCAGCAAAGGCCCTTTGGCTGGCGCGAGGTCGACATCGCAAATGCGGTGGCGCAGCTTGTGGTAGAGCAGCGCGCGCAGGTGCTGTTTGGCGGTCAGACGGTTCAAGCTAACGACAGCCGCATGGTGGCACTCCTTCGCAAGGATGCCGATAAGGCCCAGGTGCGCTTGCGCATGCGCATGAGCGACCGGTTGCTGCGCGCCACGGGCGAACTCATGTGTGACCTGTTTGATCTCAAGACCGTGCCCTCCAACGAGGATAGGCTCGTGGTCGAGCTCAAGGAGCGCCTTGAGGACTTGCGCGAGTCGTGCCTCGCCATAGCACGCGACTACTATACGGGTATCAAACCGCTCTATCCGTATCCTGGCGAGAGCGAGTGTGAGAAGATGCGCTCGGAGGTGGCCGACGTCCTTAAGGACCAGAACGAGTCCGAGGCGTTCTTGACCACGTTCACCAAGCATGAGGAGCGCTTGCTCGATGCCAAGGAAGACTTTGACAAGGTGGTTGAATTCTTAGAGTCCAACCAACGAACAGCGTTTGACCACGCTAGGGATTTCTTGAGCCGCACCGAGGGTATCGAGTATGCCTCCGATGACATTCCCAGCGCGGTGGAGAACGTGGCAAAGGTGCGCGAGATCCTCAAAGATCCCAAGCCCTATGGCCGCATTAAAGACCTGCAGCCGCTTATGGCCCCCGTCGAGGAAGACATTAAAAAGCTCCTGGGCATGCGCCGCAACGAGTTCTTGCATCGCATCGAGAACGACCTGCAGGACCTGCAGAAGCAGGCCGAGAGCCAAGATGGTTTTGTCAAGCAGGCCAAGGATGCCATAGCAGACGCCGGCACCAAGTATGAGTCGTTCAAGAACCGTACCCACGGCGTCCAGAGCCTCAACGAGCTTAACGCCCTCGCGGCAAACTGGGAAAGCTGGACCATCACGGCGGCCAACAAGATATACGACGCCGTGGACGCCGCACGCGAACGTATGGAAAACGAGCGCCGTTCCACCGAGGTCACCAGCACGGGTGAAGTGGTCAAAAAGATCATCAACAAGGGCACCGCTACGCCAAGTCACGGTTCCGTTCCCGTGCCCGCGCCCAAGCCCCAGCGCAAGATCAAGACCGTGCGCCGCGCCGATCTGGCCAAGCCGAGTCGTCTCTTGTCCGCAGAGGACGTGGAGCGCTATGTGGATGACTTGCGCTCCCGCCTTATGCAGGCACTCGCTGCAAACGACGAGATCCGTATCAACTAACCCGCGGGGCAACCGGCGCCAAAACGTGCGCCGGTTGCTTATGGCGTTTAGAAAGGCTCATCAACCATGAACGATTCTGCTCTTAAGAGCTTCTGCACCTGGGCCCGCACGGAGCTCATCAAAGGCGTTGAGGCGCAGATGGTGCGCTACGGCATCACCGAGCCTGCACCTGCGCCCGCTGGGTCCGAGACCGTCAACAGCCTGCCCCTAAGCCCGGCTGAGGTTGAGCAACGCGATGAACTGCTGCGCATGCAGGCAGAGGTGGGTCACGAGGCGCTCTGCGACCGAGCGGCCTACACCTGGTTCAACCGCATCGTGGCCATTCGCTTTATGGATGCACGCGGATGGCTCCCCAGCCGCATGCGTATGCTGAGCCGTGCGGACGGCAGCCATGGTAGCGAGGCCGTGGAGAATGCTCTGGACGTGGAGATAACGACGGCCGATACCGATCGCATAGCCGAGCTCAAGATGGCGGGCTTGGATGAACCGCTGTGGCGCTACCTGTTTGTTGCTCAGTGCGAGGAGCTTGCCGATTGCCTGCCGGGCGTCTTTGAACGCGTGGGCGGAGCCATGGAGCTGCTGTTGCCCCAGGGCCTCATGATGGCTGACAGTGTGGTGGGCAAACTCAATGCCGTCCTCGCTGACGAGGACTGGCGCGAGGGCGTGACCGTTCTGGGCTGGATGTATCAGTACTACAATGCCGACGTTAAAGACGAGTTCTTCAAGTCCAAGCGCAAGGCAGCGGCGGCGGACATCGCGCCCGCCACGCAGCTTTTCACCCCCGAGTGGATCGTGCGCTATATGGTCGAGAACTCGCTCGGCCGTCTGTGGATGCTCAACAATCCGGGGAGTTCGCTACGCGAGCGCATGGAGTATTACATCGAGCCCGATACTGAGCACGAGGACTTCATCCGCATTTCGAGTCCCGAGGAGATAACCCTCTGCGACCCCGCATGCGGCTCGGGCCATATCTTGGTCTATGCGTTTGAGTTGCTCTTCCATATGTACGAGGAGCGCGGCTATCGTGAGCGCGAGATTCCCGAGCTCATTCTTACTAAAAACCTTGCAGGTATGGAAATCGATTCCCGCGCGGCACAGATCGCGGAGCTGGCGCTTGCCATGTGCGCCCGCGAGCACGACCGTCGCTTCTTTAGGCGTGGCGTTCGCGCCGACGTTACCGTGCTCTCGAGCATCCCGCTAGGGGAGGACGAGCTGCCGGGTAACAAGAAGCTCGCCGAGGAGCTGAGTCATTTGGGTGAGATCGGCTCGCTTCTCAATCCTTCAGAGGCCGAGATCGACGAGCTCGAGGCTGCAGCCGCGAGCTGTTCTGACGACCTTTTTGCCGTTGCGACCAAAACTAAGCTCGAAAACGCTGCCGCCATCTGCGAGAAGCTGTCCCGTCGTTTTACCTGCACCGTGGCGAATCCTCCGTATATGGGCAGCAGCAGCTTTAACCCCTTTATGAGCAAGTGGGTCAAGAAGAACTACCCCGACGTGAAGAGCGACCTGTTCTCTTCGTTCATCGTGCGTATTATGGACTTTGCCGGCGAGCACGGCGAAATCGGAATGATGACTCCGTTTGTTTGGATGTTTATCGGTAGCTACGAGAAGCTTCGAAATAGGCTTATCGATGACAAGACCCTAACCACGCTCATTCAGCTCGAGTATTCTGGCTTTGCAGGGGCAACCGTGCCTATCTGCACATTTACCTATCACAATTCGCATATCGATGGCTATAAGGGCGGATACGTTCGTCTTGCCGATTTTACTGGCCCCACGGTTCAGGCTCCCAAGGCGCTGGAGGCCATCCAAAACTCCGACTGTGGTTGGTTCTACCGTCGCGACGCCGACACCTTCAAACAAATCCCCGGCACCCCCATAGCCTACTGGGCCAGCGACGCTATGCTTAAAGCTTTTAATGATGGTTCTTCTATTTCTGCTGGATTTGACGCTGTGGTAAAGGGCTCTTTTACGGGCGATAACAACAGGTTTTTGCGGCTCTGGCATGAAGTATCACAGTGCTATATCGGAAGCGATTGGCGACTGTACAACAAGGGCGGAGCTTTCAGGCGGTGGTTTGGCAATCGCGAGTATGTTATTTTCTGGCGAAATGGGGCAGAGGATCTTAAGGCGTTTCCCGGAAGTGGTCTTTCTCCGTCAAAGTATTTTGATCGAGGCACTCTAACTTGGTCAAAGATAACATCTGGTAAACCTAGCTTTAGGTTTAATGAGCCGGGTGTTTTCTTTGACGATGCTAGTCCAGCGTTTGTTATCCCAAGGGAAATGAAATCATCTGATATAAATTCTACTCTAGCTTTTTTGAATTCAGCTGTTGCGAGCGAGATGCTGTCTTTCATTGCGCCAACGTTGAACTGTCAAGTGGGAGACATTATTTCGCTTCCTCGCTTGGACGTAATCGAGGGCGATGTCATTGAACGGCTTACTTTTTCTTCAGTCGATCTTTCCAAGATAGATTACGACTCGTTTGAAACCTCCTGGGATTTCAAACGTCATCCTCTCGTTTAGGAGTCCACATGTCGCAGAAGAAAAAGGCTAACAATAATAAATGTGCACATCCACCTCTTAAGAATGATGTGTCGTGGATAAAACAGGTTCATGAATCGTATAAGGACGATATCTCTAAGAAAAAACTACGCATATATTTGCAAAGATTTGTATCCGAATCAGAAGCTATTGATGCTACGAGGCAGACCAATGGGTTTATTACTGATTTGAATATTTATACTACTGTTCAGGCAAATTCGTTTCTTGAACAGATGTGTTTCGACAGTGCCGTTAAAACAAGATGGGCATATACCCCTAATGACCTTGCAAAAGCGGCCCACGAAGCGGGTAACGATTCATCTGATTTTGTTAAACGAGATTACGAGTTTGCCCTCATTTGCTTATCAACAGCGGCTTGTCTTAATAAAAGGATTGCTGGGCTTTCAGAATTCAAGCCGGGTGCGAAGACCAAAACCGGCAGGAGAAAACAGAAGAAAAGTTCATTTAGAAGACTTGACGCCGTTTTTAGACATCTGAGGAATGCTCTCGCTCATGGTCAATATTTGCGAGTTGTTAAGCCCGATGGATCAGTGTGGTGGGCTTTGCAGGACGCGAACGGAAAAGGAAACGTTACAGCAAGAATGCTGCTGAAAGAAGAAACGCTTGATGCATGGGTGAAACTCCTCTCGCAAAGAGATAAGAGATATAGAACGAAACGCTAGCAGTTTGAATTGATTTGAGATTGCATCTTTGCATGGTTTTAATTTCTTTTGCAGGGGGGAACGTTTTCGGGTTTTGGTTTTTACGATGCGCCTATCCGGGTTCTCGCAATGGATTCCCCTCAACAACGAAAGGACGGACCGCCATGGCCGCTTTACTTCAAGATAAATACGAGGCCCGCAAGGCCGAGGTCAATGCTCGCTTTGAGCAGCTTCGCGCTAACGAGGAGGAGCTCAACCGAATCTTTGCCAAGATCTACAACATGGAGGGCGAGGTGCCCATCGAGGTCGAGGATAAGTACGTGTCGGTGGCGCGCATCTTCGACACCGCCGACGAGATCCCCGAGAGCTATAAGGGCAACAAGTATGTGCGCACCAAGCGCGACGAGATCACCTCGCTCATGAGCTATGCCGTGGGCTGCATGTTCGGCCGCTATTCGCTGGACGTGGACGGTCTGGTTCTGGCCGACCAGGGTGCCACGGTCTCTGACTATCTGGCCAAGATGCCCGATCCCGAGAATGTGACCTTTATGCCAGATAGCGACAACGTGCTGCCTATCACCGATGACGAATACTTTGACGACGACATCGTGCGTTACTTTATCGACTTTGTGCGCACCGTGTATGGCGAGGAGACGCTCGAGCAGAACCTGGCCTTTATTGCCGAGGCGCTCGGCGGCAAGGGCACCTCGCGCGAGGTAATTCGTACCTACTTTTTAAAGGACTTCTTTAAGGACCACTGCCAGACCTATAAGAAGCGCCCCATCTACTGGTTATTCGACAGCGGCAAAAAGAACGGCTTCAAGTGCCTTGTTTATATGCATCGCTACACGCCCGACTTGCTGGCGCGCATTCGTACCGACTACGTGCATGAGCAGCAAGAGCGCTATCGTTCCCAGATCGGCTATGCCAACGATGCCCTTGCCAGTGCCGAGCGCGGCGAGCGCGTGCGTTTGGATAAGCGCGTCAAAAAGCTCAATGACCAGCTTAAAGAGACCATTGCCTACGAAGAGAAACTGCACCACTTGGCAGACCAGATGATCAAGATCGACCTGGATGACGGCGTCAAGGTCAACTACGCCAAGTTTCAGGATGTGCTGGCAAAGATTAAGTAACTGCAAATACGGTAAGGATATTCATGCCCAAGATCGATGTAGAAGAACAGCTCAAGCTGCGTTTTTTGCAGCCGTTGTCCTCATGTGCGCCGCGCCATATTGTGGTTTGGCACGATGCGGACGGTGAGTTTGCTCCTGAGTTTGAGCGATTGGCTGCCGAGGGTTTCGACGGCGCGGGGGCCGATGCCGGCGTTATGCCCGCTCACGGTGACTTTGAGCGCCCGGTGCGGTTTGTTGAGGCCTGCGAGGGCCGCATGTTTGCCGTTAAGAAGCTTATCAACCGCGATGACCTTGCGAGCGATATCTTGTTGTATCGCCGTTGCCCGCGCGGCAGGCTTGAGGGCGATTGGCTTGCCGATGTTGAGCTGTATGCCGATCAGTTCCAGGCTGACTATCTTTCACTTTTGGCCGATCAGCTGGGTATCGAGAATATTGACGCCGTGCGCGAGAGTCTGCGCGAGCACAAGGCGTTCTTTGATGCCAAGTCCCGCTGCGCTATATTCTCCGCGTGTGTTCCACATGCCTTGTGCGCATCCGATATCGAACTCGGTATCCTTACGGTGATTTTTGGCGGTAAAGAGGTTGGCGACGCGCGGCCCGCGTTTGTACTGCGCGGCTGTATGACCACGCTGCTGCACGAGGGCCCCGAGGCACTGGCCGAGTTGGCGGACAAGTACTGTGTGCGTGATGTCCTCTCTGCCTTCATTTTGCGTTGCTATGGGTTTGAGGGGCCGCTGTATGAGCGCGATTCGCTGCTTGCGCTGGCATCCCATGTGCTCATCACGGCGGCGTCCACCGCGCTTCCCGAGGGGGCGCTCAAGGGACTCGAAAGCTATGTGGCTCCCGCCTACGGCCCCTATTGCCTTGAGGCGGTGCGCACGTGGGACCAGGCCGCCGATGCCCAGGCATCGAGCGAGGACCTATTTGAGATCTGCCGTTTGGTAGAGGATGCCCGTGGACTCTTTGCGCGGTTCGAGACCTTGCCGATCGATGTGCTGACCTCGCTCGATGTGTTTCCGTGCGTCAATGAGGCCGTGCTCTCGCAGCTGTTCTGCTCGTTTGCCCAGGGCGCGGACCGTGTTGAGGATGCGCGCACATTTGCTGCGCGTCGCTGCGACCTAAGCTGGTACCGTCGTGTCGAAAGCTACTTTGACTTGCTTGCCGCTGTGGCCGATGTGTGCGCGTTTAGGCAGGCACACGCGGGCGGGTTCCATCTGGCGCAGCCCCAGCAGGTGTGGGATGCCTACACGTCCGATTGGTATGCCATGGATGCCGCCTATCGTCATATGTGCACCGCGTATCTGCGGGCGCGCTCCGTCGAGTGCGATGTACTCGAGGAACCTGCCCGAGCCGTGGTGGACTGGGCGGAGAATCTCTACAGTAACTGGTTTTTGGCCGATGCCAATGCCTGCTGGGCATCCGCTGCGCAAGGGGAGTGGGCCGATTGCGGCTACATCGATGGCCTTGCACGGCAGGATGAATTCTACTGGCATGTGCTGCCCACCTTTGTGGGGTCTGCCAAAACGACGGTCGTTATCGTAAGCGACGCGCTGCGCTATGAGGTGGCCCGTGACGTCGCGGCGCTTCTCGAGCGCGAGCGCGGCGGTAACGTCAAGGTTTCTAGCATGCAGGCGGTCTTTCCCTCCATCACCGAGGTGGGCATGCCCGCGCTGCTGCCGCACCAAGCGCTTGAACTTGCAACGGATGGCTCGTTTGTGTTGGCTGACGGCATGCCCACTGCGACGACTCCGCAGCGCGAGGCCGTACTTACCCACGTTGAGCCCACGGCCCGCGCTTTGCGCTCGAGCGCATACCTCAACATGGCGGGAACCGAGCGCAAAGCGCTGCTCAAAGACTCCAGGCTCGTTTATCTCTACCACAACAAGATCGATGCCACGGGCGAGAAGGCAGCTACGCAGGATGACGTTTTCGATGCCTGCGCGGACGCCGTGGAGGAACTTGCCGCATTGGCGCGACGCGTGTGCACCGACGCTCCGGGCGCGCGTGTTGTTATAACGGCGGATCATGGCTTTATCTACACGCGTCGGGAACTTAACGAGTGCCAGATGCTCGGCAAGCCAGACCTTCCCTTCCTTGACGCTCCTGTCATGCACGGCAAGCGTCATCTGGTGGTGCCCAACGAGGCCGTGGCCAAGCTTTCGGAAGAGGCATGCGGGGTGTTTGTTAATGTTGGCATGGGACGTTTAGGTGCCGGTTTTGAGGGATTTGCCCCGCGCGAGAACGTGCACTTCAAGCGTCCCGGCGGCACTAACAACTACGTCCACGGCGGCATGAGCCTGCAGGAGCTCTGCGTGCCCGTTATCGGATTTTGGCGTGCGCGTTCGGGTTCCAAGGACTTTGTCGATACGCGCGTGGCGACGCTGCGCGTGCTAAGTGAGGGACGCCGAGTGACCAACTCGCTCTTCTCGGTCAACTTGATCCAGGAAGAACCCGCCCAAGGCAAGGTCTTGCCGTGCGAGTATGAGCTGGTGTTTACCGACGCAAGCGGCAACGAGGTGAGCGATACGGTCAAGGCGCATGCCAACAAGACTTCTGCTAACTCGCAGGAGCGCGTGGTGCATGCCAAGTTTGCGCTGCGTGCAGCGGATGGATTCTCGGCCAAGGGTCCGTACTATCTGGTCTGCCGCGAGCGCGAAACGGGCAAGATCGTTTGGCGCGAGACGTACACCATCGCTGTTTCGTTTGCCCCTGTTGCTGACTTTGGTTTTTAGGAGTGTGCCCTATGTTTGATAGCCATGACGACGATCTGTGGGAAGTTCCCTCGATTGATGTGGATGCGCCCGTGGAGGCTGCGGCGCCCGTGGAGGCCCCGGCGGCTGAGGCTGCTGCGCCTGCCCCGGAGCCGGTGGAGGCCGTCGTGCCCGTTGAGGCTGCCGCGCCCGCCGAGGGTGAATCTTCGACTGATGGCTATGACCAAGCTGCGGCCGAGGCCCCCGAGGACGACGGCTACGACATGGATGGGTTGGACGGCAAGCTGCTCGAGCACTTTGCCGGCAAGATCGTGCGCAAGGACCTGACGGCCCTTATGAAGCGTGGCGCCAACGTGCCGACCTTTGTGCTGGAGTATCTGCTGGGCATGTACTGCTCAACCGACGACGAGGATGCCGTGGCAGAGGGCCTGGACCGCATCCGCAGGATCCTCACCGATAATTACGTGCGCCCCGACGAGTCCGAGCGCATTAAGTCCAAGATTCGCGAACTGGGCCGCTTTACCATCATCGACAAGGTGACGGCCAAGCTCGACGAGTACAAAGACATCTACGTGGCATCGTTTGCCAATCTGACTATCGAGCCGTTTGTGATGCCGGCCGAGTACGTGCGCGACTATTCCAAGATTCTGCAGGGTGGCATTTGGTGCATTATGAGCATCGAGTATCGTCACCCCCTGGATGAGGAAGACGAGTTTGGCATGGAGGTCTTTGGCGACGATGCGCCGCGCCGCTCCAAGGCCAAGCGTAAAAAGCGCGGGCCCGAGGACTCTCCGTTTAGCGTGGCCTCACTCACGCCCATTCAGATGCCCAACCTGGACCTGGATGCCATGATCGACGAGCGCCAGTATTTCTCGCGCGACGAGTGGCTCAACATGCTGCTGCGCTCTGCCGGCTATGAGCCCAGCGAGCTTTCGGAGAAGGAGCGCCTGCACTTTATCGAGCGCATGGTGCCGCTCATCGAGCGCAACTACAACCTGTGCGAGCTTGGTCCCCGCGGCACCGGCAAGAGCCACATCTACAAAGAGGTTTCGCCCTACGCCATCTTGCTTTCGGGCGGGCAGACCACCACGGCCAACCTGTTCGGCCGCATGAACTCCATGCGCGCCGATCGCGTGGGCTTGGTGGGCCATTGGGATTGCGTTACGTTCGACGAGGTCGCCGGCATGCGCTTTAAGGACACCAATGCCGTGCAGATCATGAAGGACTATATGGCGAGCGGCAGCTACGCGCGCGGCCGCGACCAGATCAACGCCGATGCCTCCATGGTCTTTGAGGGCAACATCAACGACACTGTGCAAAACGTCCTTAAGACCACGCACCTGTTTGATCCGTTCCCGCCGGAGTTTAACAACGATTCGGCTTTCTTCGACCGTATCCACTATTACCTGCCGGGCTGGGAGATTCCCAAGATGCGCTCGAGCCTGCTGACCGGGCATTATGGCCTGATCACCGACTGCCTGTCGGAGTTTTGCAAGGAGATGCGCCGCAAGGACTTTACGCACCATATCGACCGTTACTTCCGCTTTAACAGCGACTTTAACAAGCGTGACGAGATCGCCGTGCGCAAGACCTTTAGCGGCCTTGCCAAGCTGCTGTTCCCCGACGAGGCCATGGACAAGGACGACGTGCGCTGGTTGCTTGACTACGCCATCGAGGGCCGTCGCCGCGTAAAGGAGCAGCTCAAGATTATGGCGGGCGTCGAGTTTATCGACGTTAACCTGGGCTATATGGATGCCGACAACCCGCAGGACGTGCATGTGGTGCGCGTGCCCGAGCAGAGCGAGGACACGCTGATTCCCGACGGGCCGCTGTTGTCCGGCCATGTGTTTGGCGTGGGCAGATCGCAGGGCGGCGAGGTCGCCGTGTACAAGCTGGAGAACAAGGCCGTTGCTGGCGAGTGCAAGTTTAAGCACGAGGGCGTGTCCTTTAACAAGCCGGTGCGCGATACGCTGGAGGCCGCGTTCGACAACTTTGTGAACCTGGCGAACCGCGTGGCGCCGGGCATGCACATTGGCTCCAAGGACTACCTGCTGTTCTACAACGACTTGCAGAGCAAGGGCCTGTCCGAAGAAGTTTCGCTCGCCGAGTTTGTGGGCCTGTGCTCCGCGGCCTGCAACCGCCCGGTGATGCCCGCGCTGGCGATTCCTGGAATCTTGCGCATGTCGGGTTCTATGGACGAGATCCGTGGGCTCGAGGACATTATGCGCGTGGCCAAAAACGCTGGTGCTAAGCGCGTGATTTTACCGCTGAGCGCCATCGCGGGCCTACAGAGTGTTTCGTCCGAGATTATTTCGGGGTTGAGCCCGGTGTTCTACATGGATGGCGACCCGGTCGACGCCGCAAAGAAGGCGCTGGATCTGTAGAAGTGCGGGCGAGCGGGCTTGCGTGCGCGTGGGCCCGCAAGCGTATTGGCGTGTTCGGGTAAGGAGGCCTTGCCATGGCGGGCGAGCGTTGCGTTGGCGAGTTGCTCGACGAGCTGTTTGGCTTTGAATCGGTAGCCAAGCGTCAGACGGCGCTTGAGCAGTACGATCGTGGGGAGTTGGTGCGCAAGGCGCGCTCCCGCGAGCTGCTGGGTGTGCTTAGGGGCGTCGAGGCTGCCGAGCACGCTGCGCGCGACTCTGCCGTGCAGGCTGTTGACGGGTATGTTCGCCGTGTTGAGGGCGCGGCCCTTGCGCGCGCTCGCAAGCAGGCGGGTGTTGTGGGCCCGTTGCAGATGGAGCGCCGCTATGCTGCCTTTTTGCGTATGGAGGACAAGGCCGAACTGTTGGCCCGCTTGGAGCAGACGCTTGCGTTTATCGAGGTAAAGCTGCGTGCCAATACGGCGGACAGGGTTCGTGCGGCATACGATGCTGCGGGGGCTTTGGTGTTGCAGGGCGCGGCGCGTCTGAGTGACGCGCGCGTTGTGGATGCCGCACCCTTGGATGCCGATCTGCTATGCACGCAGCTGGAGCAGCTGCGTTGCACCGCCGATACAACGGACCTTGCCGGCATGATTACGGCGACGTTTGAGTCCGAGCTGAGTGCGACCGGGCCGCAGGGTGCTGACGCGTTTGCGAGCGATGTGGCTGGCGATGTGGCGCTGGAGCGCGAGCTTACTAATGTGCGCGGTGCTGCGCAGCGAGCGCGCTTGGCAGCCCAAGCGTATCGGGCCGAACGCGCTGTCCGCGTTGCAGGGAGCACGGTGGAGCCGGTATCGTTGCCGGGGCTTGTTTGCATTACGTGCGAGACGGGGTGCGATGCCGGGGAGCTTGCCGAGTTGCTCGCTCAGGTTAAGAAGTCGTTTGTGACCTACCGTCGTGTTGTTGCCGACGGCGGGTTGTTCTGTGCGTTTGGCACGGGCTCCCCGCACGGCATTTGTTGTGGCACGAGCTATTTGGACTACGATTCTCGGCTTGATGAGGACGTGCTGGTGGGCGAGTACGATGGTGCAACCAGGCATACTGTTCGGCGCGAGGTTGCGATTCCCGAGCTGGTAGATGAGGCTTCGACTGAGGGCGGCGACTCGCTCGAGGTTGCCGTGGCGCGCATGCGCGAGTTTAACGGACGCCGTTACGATGGCGTGCTGGATGAGGATCCCGCGCGCCATGTGAATGCGTTTTGGTATGGACTCAAAAAGCTCAGCCAGTATTGCGAGGCCGCCGTGCGCGTAGATGAGCGTGCTTGGGATTGCTTTATCGATAAGGTACAGTTCGCCTACGATGAACCCGTGGGGCGCCTGGCCACGCAGATGGACGACAAGCAGGTTGCGGCTTTTGTTGCTGCCGTGGACGCGCTCGGTGCTAGTGAGTAGTGTCCTGGTCTGGTAGGAGGTTTCATCTTGAAGATCGACGTTGATGTAGATCAGCTGCGCGAGAGTCTGCTCGATCGCGCGGGGAGTGCGGCAGGCGTTGGCTTTCCCGCTGCCATGCTCGACGTGAGGGATATCGAGGACGAGTCGCCCCAAGAGCTCCTAGTCCGAGCCGAACGCGAAGGCCTCGACCTCCGCGACTTTGCCGTCGACGATGACTAGGGTGGCTAATTTGGAACGGCGCGTCTGTGCCCGCAGCTGCGCGAAAATGTACGATAAGCCGTCGTGATGGAGTCTGACGACGTCGTGACGGTTCTATTTTGACTGCCTGCTGGCTAAGTGAGTAGGCTTTATTGGAAATCCTGAGCACACGACAAATTTGCTTTAACAAACTCGCAGGTCACAGACTTGTGCTTTGGTGACGTGGTCGGCGATTCGGTAAAAGTCTACTCACTTAGTTTTGAGAGACGCTAATTGTCCGCAACGAGATCCTAGCCGGGGCGATTTATGCTCAAATATGGCCAATTCGGGACGGCTACCCCTAGCCACTACGATGCCAGCGTGGCGATGACGGCTTCGTCGCCGGCGTATATTAGGGTGTTGCCATCGGGGATGATCGTTTGGCCGTCGCGCTTGAGCATCACCACAATAAACGGATGCTTGCCTTGCGGCACATCGCGCAGACGCTGGCCGGCCAGGCGACCGTGGGGAGTCACGGTGACCTCGCGCAGCGTAACCTCGGCACGTTCTTCAAACGTCGGCGCTGCCATGACCAGAAGGTCGCCTTCCTCAATTACAGTATCGCCGTTGGGCAGCACCGGGTGCGCGCCATCGCGCAGCACCAGGACCACGAGCATGTCTGTGGCGCTGCCAATGTCGGCGAGCGAGCGACCGGCAAACGGATGTCCAGCGCCTACCTTGAGCTTGACGAACGACATGCCGTCCTCGTCGCGGTAGTCGTTAAAAGTGCGGCGCACATCGCCTTCCGCATCGATCATATCGAGCTTCTTGGCCACCGCCGGCAGCAGCGAGCCCTGCACCACAATGCTCGACACGGCAATCACAAACACCAGGT
>OLOJ01001980.1_pt1 | contig 17677 bp, 14 predicted proteins | sample 1672251 | NCBI WGS metagenome assembly OLOJ01 (sample SAMEA3136664, study PRJEB25190) | human gut metagenome | biome: human gut; feature: human-associated habitat; material: faeces | place: Austria | collected 2013 | reverse complement strand
GAGCGCAGCGTGGACGCGGTGTTTGACGCGATTGCCGGATTGAGCATTTAAGCATCTCTGTCAAAGGATTTTTATCCTATCAAGCTTGGATTATTCTGCGCAGTTTGCCGAAGCGCATGCAGAAGTGCGGGGCGGCGGGCGCGTATGGATATAAGGGTTCCCTCGGGATGGATAACTTTGTATCAATACATATTGAAAGGGGTTTATACGACATGTCTCTCGAAAAAGGAAAGGCGGAGGCTCTGCAGCGAGTGATTGACGAGCTCAGGGACGAACCGGGTGCGCTGATGCCGATTATGCAGCGGGCGCAGGATATCTTCGGCTATCTGCCGGAGGAGGTTCAGCAGTATATCGCAAAGGAAATGGATATTCCGGTCAGCGATGTATACGGCGTAGCGACGTTTTACGCGCAGTTTAATCTGGAGCCGAAGGGTCAGTATACCATCAGCGTTTGCATGGGTACGGCGTGCTACGTCAAGGGCAGCCGAAAGGTGCTGGACAAGCTGGAGGAAGTGCTGGGCATAACGGCGGGACACACCACGCCGGACGGCGTATTTACGCTGAACGCCACCCGCTGCCTCGGCGCGTGCGGATTGGCACCGGTTATGATGATTAACGAAGACGTCTACGGGCGTCTGACTCCGGACCAGATTCCGGAAATCATCGCCAAATACCGCAGCTGAGGCGAACAGCCATGATGCGGGAGCTGGCGGACAATATTTTGGATATTGCTCAGAATTCGATTGCGGCAGGCGCGTCGCTGGTGGAGATCGACATTGTCGTCAGCCACACGCAGGATACCGTTTCGCTGGCATTCATAGACAACGGATGCGGCATGAGTGAGGATATGGTCAGAGTGGTGTGCGACCCCTTTACCACCACGCGCAAAACGCGCAAGGTCGGGCTGGGTCTGCCGCTGCTCAAGATGACGGCGCAGGCCACGGGCGGCGAAATGTCCATCGCTTCTAAAATGGGCGAGGGGACGACCGTGCGCGTGTCGTTTGGACTTTCTCACATTGACAGACCGCCCATGGGCGATGTGTCGGGCGTGCTGCATACGCTGGTGCTGATGAACCCGCAGACGGATTTCCGTTTTGCGTTCGATTATGACGGAAAGACATTTGTGCTGGATACGAGGGAGATTCGGGAGGCGGTTGCGCCTATTCCGCTGGATCATCCGGAAATCAGCGCATGGATCAGGGATTGTCTGAAACAGAACATTGACGAATTGCATGGAGGGTTGTTTTCATGAAAACGCTGGAAGAGCTGGCCGCCATCCGCGCCAAAATGCTGGAGCAGGTCAGCCTGAGAAAGGACGATTGCATTGATACCCGCGTTGTTGTCGGCATGGCAACCTGCGGCATTGCGGCAGGCGCTCGTCCCGTACTGAGTGCCTTTGTAGAGGAGATCAACAAGCGTGGGCTCAAAAACGTCCAGGTCACCCAGACCGGCTGCATCGGCATCTGCCAGTATGAGCCCGTGGTGGAGGTGCTGGTTCCCGGACAGGAAAAGGTCACCTATGTGAAAATGACCCCGGAAAAGGCTGTCCGTGTGGTTAACGACCACCTGGTCAACGGCAATGTGGTCACGGAATTTACCATCGGTGCCAATTCATAAGAAGGAGGAAAACCAAATATGTATCGTTCCCACGTATTGATTTGCGGCGGTACCGGCTGTACCTCCTCAAACAGTGAAAAAATCATTGAGAAGATGAAAGAAGAAATCAAGGCCAGGGGCTTGGAAAACGAAGTCAACGTGGTCCGCACCGGCTGCTTCGGCCTGTGCGCCCTGGGCCCGATTATGATCGTATATCCGGAGGGTGCCTTCTACAGCATGGTGAAGGTAGAGGACGTTCCGGAGATCGTGGAAGAGCATCTGCTGAAGGGAAGAATCGTCAAGCGCCTGCTGTATCAGGAGACCGTGCAGAAGGATGACACCATCAAATCCCTGAACGAGACGGCCTTCTACGCGAAGCAGAGAAGAATCGCCCTGCGGAACTGCGGCGTCATCAACCCGGAGAACATCGACGAGTACATAGCCCAGGACGGCTACGCCGCGCTGGGCAAGGTTCTGACCGAGATGACTCCCGAGCAGGTCATCCAGGTGATCAAGGATTCCGGCCTCCGCGGCCGCGGAGGCGCCGGCTTCCCCACCGGTGTGAAGTGGAGCCTGGCCGCCGGCAACAAGGCCGACCAGAAATATGTGTGCTGCAACGCCGACGAAGGTGATCCGGGCGCGTTCATGGACCGTTCCGTTCTGGAGGGCGATCCCCACTGCGTGCTGGAGGCTATGGCTATCGCCGGCTATGCCATCGGCGCCACCAAGGGCTACATTTACGTTCGCGCCGAGTATCCCATCGCTGTAAAGCGTTTGGAGATCGCTATTGGCCAGGCCCGTGAATACGGCCTGCTGGGCAAGAATATCTTTGATTCCGGCTTTGATTTTGATATCCAGCTTCGTCTGGGCGCCGGCGCTTTCGTGTGCGGCGAGGAAACCGCTCTGATGACCTCTATCGAGGGCAAGCGCGGTGAGCCCCGTCCCCGCCCGCCTTATCCGGCGGTGAAGGGCCTGTTCGGCAAGCCCAGCATCCTGAATAACGTAGAAACCTACGCCAATATCGCCCAGATCATTCTCCACGGCGCCGAGTGGTTCAACTCTGTGGGCACCGAGAAGAGCAAGGGAACTAAGGTGTTCGCCCTGGGCGGCAAGATCAAGCATACCGGCCTGGTGGAAATCCCCATGGGCACTACCCTGCGTGAGATCGTTGAGGAAATCGGCGGCGGCGTGCCGGACGGCAAGAAGTTCAAGGCCGCCCAGACCGGCGGACCCTCCGGCGGATGCATCCCGGCTTCCCTGATCGATACCCCCATCGACTACGACAACCTGATCGCCATCGGCTCCATGATGGGGTCCGGCGGATTGATCGTTATGGACGAGACCACCTGTATGGTGGATATCGCCAAGTTCTTCCTGGAGTTCACTGTTGACGAATCCTGCGGTAAGTGTACTCCCTGCCGCGTGGGCACCAAGCGCCTGCTGGAAATGCTGAATAAGATCACCTCCGGCACCGGCACCATGGAAGATATCGATAAGATGGAAGAGCTGTGCTACTATATTAAGGATAACGCCCTGTGCGGCTTGGGACAGACCGCGCCCAACCCAGTGCTGTCCACCCTGCGCTACTTCCGTGACGAATATGAAGCCCATGTCAAAGAGCACCGCTGCCCGGCCGGCGTCTGCAAGGCCCTGCTCCATTATGAGATCGTGGCCGACAAGTGCCGCGGATGCACCGCCTGCGCCAGAGTCTGCCCGGTGGGCGCGATCTCCGGTACGGTGAAGCAGCCCCACACCATTGATGTGAATAAGTGCATCAAGTGCGGCGCCTGCATTGAGAAGTGCAAATTTGACGCTATCATTAAGTTATAAGGAAGGAGTGTGCCAAAATGGAAATGGTAAATATTAAAATCAATGGTATGCCCCTGTCTGTACCTGCTGGATCTACAATTTTAGAGGCTGCCAGATACGCCGGAATCAATATTCCGACCCTGTGCTGGATGAAGGACTTAAACGAGATCGGCGCCTGCCGTATCTGTGTGGTCGAGGTTGTCCGGGCAAAGACCCTGGTTACCGCCTGCGTTTATCCGGTTAACGAGGGCATGGAGATCTACACCAATTCCCCCAGAGTCATGAAGGCCAGAAAGATGACCCTGGAGCTGATGCTCTCCACCCATGATAAGAAGTGCCTCTCCTGTGTGAGAAGCGAAAACTGCGAGCTGCAGAAGCTGTGCCGTGACTACGGCGTGGAGGACGTCGACGCCTTTGAGGGCGAGAATCCCCAGTCTCCGCTGGACGAGACCACCCTGCATATGGTTCGCGACAATAATAAGTGTATCCTCTGCCGCCGCTGCGTGGCCGCCTGCGAGGATCAGTTCGTGGGCGTGATCGGCCCCAACGGCCGCGGCTTCGATACCCATATCGGCTGCGCCTTTGAAAAGGATCTGGGCGACGTGGCCTGCGTATCCTGCGGCCAGTGCATCGTAAACTGCCCCACGGGCGCTTTGCGTGAAAAGGATCAGATCGACGAGGTGGTCGCCGCTATCGCCGATCCCAAGAAGCATGTTGTGGTTCAGACCGCTCCGTCTGTCCGTGCCGCTTTGGGCGAGGAATTCGGTATGCCCATCGGCACCAACGTAGAGGGCAAAATGGTTGCCGCTCTGCGCCGCCTGGGCTTTGATAAGGTATTCGACACTGATTTCGGCGCCGACATGACCATTATGGAGGAAGCCCATGAGTTTATCGACAGAGTGCAGAACGGCGGAGTACTGCCTCTGATCACCTCCTGCTCTCCCGGATGGATCAAGTTCTGCGAGTTCTATTATCCGGAGCTGCTGCCGAACCTGTCCTCCTGCAAATCCCCGCAGCAGATGCAGGGCGCTCTCATCAAGACCTGGTACGCCGAGACCCACAACATCGATCCGAAGGATATCGTGTCCGTCAGCGTTATGCCCTGCACCGCGAAGAAATTCGAGATCAGCCGTGACGATGAAAACGCGGCCGGCGTTCCCGATGTGGACGTGGTGCTCACCGTCCGTGAGCTGGCCCGGATGATCAAGCGGGCCAATATCGACCTGACCATGCTGCCGGATGAGAAATTCGATCCCACCATGGATGTGTCCACCGGCGCTGCGGTGATCTTCGGCGCCACCGGCGGCGTTATGGAGGCGGCGCTGAGAACCGCTGCCGATACCCTCACCGGCAAGTCCCTGGATTCCATCGATTACGAGGAAGTCCGCGGAACCGACGGCATCAAAGAGGCTGTCTACAACGTGGCCGGCATGGATGTGAAGGTGGCGGTAGCCAGCGGCCTGAGCAACGCCAACGAGATTTTGAAAAAGGTGAAGAACGGCGAGGCCGATTATCACTTCATTGAGATCATGTGCTGCCCGGGCGGATGCGTCAACGGAGGCGGTATGCCTATTCAGCCATCTTCTGTGAGAAACTTTGTGGACATTCGCAAGGAGCGTGCCAAGGTGCTTTATGAGGAGGATAAGAACCTGCCGCTGAGAAAGTCTCACGACAATCCGGTTGTGAAGAAGTGCTACGCCGAGTATCTGGGCGAGCCGGGAAGCCATAAGGCTCACGAGATTCTCCACACCACCTATACTCCCAGACCGAAAATGAAATAAGCTCAAAGCCATCCGGTGTTCCCCGGATGGCTTTTCTTCACCAGGCGGCGCCTGTTCCAAGAGCGCTGTGGCCGAAAGAAGGGAAACCTATTGGCCTGTCCAAGATTAAATAAAATAAAAGGCGGTCCGGACTTTTGAATTGGATAACAGATTATGGAAAAAGCGGCCGTCAAACCGTTCAATACCGGGTTTTGGAAGAAGAAACCCGGCAGTTCCTGGCAGAAGTCCGAATATTGACGCGCCGCGAAGCCGGAAAAGGCTTGCGGCGGTAAGGAGGCTGTTATGCCGAGAAACGAGGAGAAAAAAGCGTTTATGGGAATCGGGAGGCTTTGCGTCGTGCTGGTCATCGCCTTGCTGCTGGCTTGGTTTCTGCTGCCAGTGTTCCGGGGCATCGTGAATATCGGGAATGCGGCGGGAATTTTGCTTTGTTCTTTTGCCCTTTGGCTGGCGGGATATCCTGGCGCGGCCGGCTGCCTCTCCAGCCTGTGGGGGCATCCGGGCGGCAAGGTGCTTCTTTCCGCTGCCTCCCTGGCGCTGGGCGCGTTCCTTGTGTTTGGAGCGGTGATGTCCTGCCTGATGGCCGCCGCGATTCACCGGCCTCCGAAAGAAAACGGAACTGTGGTTATTCTGGGCTGCCAGGTGAAAGGAACCCAGCCAAGCCTAATGCTGACGAAACGGCTGGAGGCTGCTAAGGAATATTTGGACCGAAATCCGGAGGCGGTGTGCATACCATCTGGGGGAAAAGGCAACGGGGAATTGGTCAGCGAGGCCCAGGCCATGAAGGCCTGGCTGGTAGAGCACGGGATAGACGAAAACCGCATCTATCCGGAGGCTCAAAGCAGAGATACGGTGGAGAATATCAGAAACTCCAAGGAAATCATGGATAGCGAGGGCCTTCCCAAGGATATGATCCTGGTATCCGACGGCTTTCATCAGTATCGAGCAGGGCTGATCGCGCAAAAGCAGGGAATCGAGGCGGGCGCCGTTTCGGCCCAAACTCCCTGGTATACCCTTGCAACCTACTGGATGAGGGAAATTTTTGCTTTAGCTCAGGAAATTCTTTTCCACTGATGTGGAAATTTAACAGAAACCCATCTTGACAAAGAAGGGTTATTTGGCGCATACTATAAGTATTAGCAGATGTTATTTGAATAGCATCAAAAAATTTACATAGCAGGAGTGGTTTTACATGCAGAAAGGAAAGTATGGAGTTTGTCTGTGGTTTTACGCGCTGGTAGCGTTCATTCTGGCATTTTTAGGCCAGGTTTTATTGGGAGGCCTCCTCTTGGGCTTTGTCATTGTGGCGGAGAAAAATGAATGGCTCACCCGTCAGGTTATTCAGGCGTTCTTTTTAACCATTATTGTATCCGTCATCAATGCGGTGCTGGACCTGCTGAACATTTTCGGCAATGTTCCGATTGTCGGTACCGCTATCGGTGTGGTGTTCAACGTAATTTCCACCATTGTTTCCATTGTTGTGCTGGTGTTCGTCATTATCGCTATGGTCAAGGTGGTAAAGGGACAGGAAGCCAATATGCCCTTGCTGAGCAAGCTGGCTAACAGAGCTTACGGCATCATCGAGAAGAAGGTCTATACGCAGGCCGCTCCCGCCAACTATGCCCAGCCTCAGGCTCCCCAGGCCCCTCAGGTTCCGGTACAGCCGCAGGCTCCTCAGGCTCCCCAAGCCCCGGTGCAGCCTCAGAATCCTCAGAACCCCACCCAGCATCAATAAGCTGAATCAAAAAGAGATCAGACTAACAGGTCTGATCTCTTTTTTGTATCTCCGTTAGGAGGAAGCATCACAGATAAGGAAGCTGGCTAAAGGCTGAACAAGCCTCTAGGATATAGCGCCGCGGGGCAACCGGAGAAATGGGCCGCCTGCACCGCTGTTTACTCCACAGGACGGCACCGCGGGCAATCTGTTTAGGCTGAGCGGATGTGCGCCCTGATAAAATTTGAAACAGCAACAGGGGGTGGAGCAAAATTTAGAAAGAGCGAACGACGTTGCGACGCGTAAAAAGCCATAGATGTCTTTAAGGCGGATTAGAGCGACGATTGCCGTGGAAAACAGGGCGCTTTCAATCGGGGCAATTCCTTCCTGGGGCCAGGGGAGCTCCCAATGAGAGGGATTACCGCCCCAAAGCCTTTAAAATCACATCAGGGGTGTTGGTAATCACCGCGTCGCAGCCCCAGCCCTGGAGGGTTAAAGCCCGTTTAGGCTTATCCACCGTCCAAACATTAACCTGGATTCCCAATTCCTTGGCGATGCGGACCTGATTTTTGGAGAGAAGGGCGCTGTGGGGATGGATCGCCTGGGCTCCTTGCCGATGGGCATACCGGGCGGGGTTGAAAATAGGCTTGTCGTACAGAAGTCCGGCTGGAAGGCCAGAATTATGACATTCCAGGGCAACGCGGTGGTTGAAGCTGGAAAGAATAACTTTTTGAGTCAGCGCCATTTTTCGAACCAGCCCGCAAACCTTTTCCGTCAGGCCCGGATAAGGAGTTTGAGCGCTTTTTATCTCAATATTGATGAGCTTCATATTCTTAACGATCTCCAGGGCTTCCTCCAAAGTGAGGATAGACGTGCCTTTGAATTCTACGCCTTTCCAAAGGCCGAAGTCCAGCTGCTTCAGCTCCCTTAAGGTGTATTCCTCGATCAGCCCCAGGCCGTCGCTGTTATGATCTACGTCGAAATTATGGTTTACCACCATGTGCCCGTCCTTGCAGAGATGGACATCCAATTCCACGCCGTCGGCTCCCAGTTCAATAGCTTTGCGGAAGGCGGGTTCCGTATTTTCTGGGGCGTAAGCGGAGGCCCCCCGGTGAGCGAGTACCAGCATGAGCAGTTCCTCCCAATCATTGAAGCGATAGATTTTTCCAGCCTTTTAGCCGCCCGTGTATCAGGGTTCAGAGCGCGGGCAACAGCGGCGCGGCCTAAAAAATGCCGAAAGCGTTTGCGAACGGTGCAGGGCCTATTTCCAGCTTAAGGGATCATCAGCACACGGATTTACCCTTGACAGGGCTAGACCGGAGCCCCGGGGCGGGAAGAAGGACTGATAGATTTCACAGTAAGGCTTCCCTTGCTTATTCTATGACAAATTCTTTGGAAACGCAAGACCAGAGCGGACAAGAAAAGGCCGGAAGCCCGGCCTTTTCTTGTCTTACAGCTTGCCTTCAATAGAATTGATGATCGTCCGCAGAGCCTTGATGCGCGCGAATTTTTTGTCCTCAGATTCGATGATGTGCCAAGGGGCGAAATCTGTAGAGGTATAGGCGATCATCTCGTCCACCGCCGTCACGTACTGATCCCATTTTTCCCGGTTGCGCCAATCCTCGTCGGTGATTTTCCATTGCTTTTCCGGCGTGTTTTGGCGAAGCTCAAACCGTTTCAGCTGCTCTTCCTTGCTGAAATGAAGCCAGAATTTGATGATTACCGCGCCCCAGCGTTCCAGCTCCTCCTCGAACTCATTGATCTCCTGATAGGCCCGCTTCCATTGCTCCTCGGAGGCGAAGCCCTCGATGCGCTCTACCATAAGCCTCCCATACCAGGTGCGGTCGAAGATGGTGATATGCCCATCCTTGGGCAGCTTAGTCCAGAACCGCCACAAATGCTGGTGGGCCAGCTCGTCGGCGGTGGGGGCCGCGATGGGCACCACCTCGTAGCCTCTTGGGTCCAGGGCCTCAGCGACCCGGCGGATATTGCCGCCCTTTCCGGCGGCGTCCCAGCCCTCATAGGCGATGACCACAGGGATCTTTTTCCGGTAAATCTTATTGTGCAGCTTTTTTAAGGTGGATTGTTCCTTCTTTAAAAGCTCCCGGTATTCCTCCTCGTTCAAAGCCTTAGTGAGGTTTACCTCGGAAAGCTTCGGCTCCTTAACCAGCTTGAAATGGTCGGAAACTACAATAGGAACCGCCTTCTTAGGGGCAGACCTCTTTCCTTCCCGGGAGGCCTCCACCGCCGCGCCGATTCCGTCCACTAAGATATGGTAAATTTCCGCCAGGGCGCTGTATTTATCCTCGCTGCCAATTACATGCCAGGGCGCGTAATCAGTGTTGGTCTCCTCCAGGATGCCATCGATGATCTGATAATACTCGTCGTAGCGGCGGTTCTGCTCCAGATCGTTCAGGCTGACCCGCCAGGCGGTATCCTTAGAGGAGAGCAGCTTGTCAAACCGCTTTTTCTGCTCCCTTTGGCCGATGTGCAGAAAGAATTTCAAAATCAGATAGCCGTCGTCGTGAAGCTGGCGCTCAAAAATCTTGACGCTTTCCAAGCGCTCCCGCAGCTCTTTTTGCTCCAAATGAAGGGCGTGGGACGGGAAGGCCAGCTCCTGATACCAGCCCCGGTCGAATACGCCCATGGTGCCCCGGGCAGGCAGCTTTTTCCAAAAACGCCATAGATAGGGATGCCGCCGTTCCTCCAGAGTGGGAGGCGTGGTGGATTCCACGTGGAAGCCTCTGGGATCCATGGTCAGAATCACGTTGGACATCAGGCTTCCCTTGCCGGATGCGCCCCAGCCCTCAAACAGGACGATCACGGGAACCTTCGCCTGTTTGAACCTCTGTTGAAGCTCCCCCATTTTTTGCTTAAGGGGAGGAACCTCCTGTTTATATTCCTCCTTGAGCATGATCTTTTTTAAGTTGATTTTATCCAGCATCCTCAGAAACCTCCAATCTCTGGTGATTTTATAGTATTATGATACAATAAATCTGAAAAAGAATCAAATATTATTTGTCAATTGCAATAAAATCGAACGAAGCATTGTAAAAAAACCGTAAAACTTTTCTGAATAAATCGGGATATGCTTTTTCTTATCCCCAAAATAGATTATAATTGACCAGTAAGAAGCAGGCGGTTAAAGCCGGCTGGAAAAAGGAATTGGCCGGAAAAGACGGGCAACGGGATAATAAAGAAAGGCGGCGTTTTCATGTTTCCACTGTGCTGTCCTAAATGCGGACTGCCTCTGAAAAAGGAGGGAAACGGATGCCAATGTTCTGAAGGGCACCGGTATGACCTCGCGAGAAGCGGCTATGTGAACCTTCTGCTGGCTAACGGCAAGCATTCTCTTCAGCCCGGCGACGATAAACGGATGGTGAGAGCCAGGCGTTTGTTTTTGGAAAAGGGATATTATGAGCCCTTCCGGAGAGCGGTGTGCCAGAAGGCTCTTGAGCGCCTTCCGATGGAGAGGCCTGTGGTGCTGGACGCCGGATGCGGAGAGGGCTACTATACCGGCGGGCTGGCTCAGGCTCTGAAGGAGCGGGGGAAAGCTCCGATGGCTGCGGGGGTCGATATCTCTAAAATCGCGGCTGATCAAGCTGCCAAGGCCCATAAGGGGATCCAGTTCGCCGTGGGCAGCGTGTTTCACTTGCCGGTGCTGGAGGCCTCCTGCGATTTGGCGATGAACCTGTTCGCTCCCTTATGCGCCGGTGAAATCCTGCGGGTGCTGAAGCCTGGCGGCGTATTTCTTCTGGGTGTGCCTGACCGAAGGCATCTATGGCAGCTGAAGCAGGCTGTTTACCGGGAACCCTATGAAAATGAACTGAAGGAGCCGGAGTTACCGGGCTTTTCCCTTCTGGAGGATTACCCTGTCAAGGATTGGTTATTACTAGATAATAACGAGGATATTCAGAATTTATTTCAGATGACGCCCTATTACTATAAAACCTCCCGCCAGGATCAGGAGAGGGCGGAGCGGTTAGAGACATTAAAAACCCAGGTGGAATTCCGGGTTTTTGTTTACCGGAAGCAGGGCGCATAAGCCTAAAAAAGTGCAAAACTTGCATTTTAGGCTGTTGGATGCTAAAATTAAAATAATTACGACCATTTTTATAGTGTGAAAGGCCATTGGGCCGGGTTGAAAACAACAAAGGCAGGTACAGCCAATGACACAGGATAAGGTCTCAAAATACAAGCGCGTGGTCATGTTCCTCATCGGAATTGTGATTCTGGGAGCGAATACCGCCATTTTTGGCTACGTATGGTACCAGTTCTACAGCGACGCTATCTTGCTGCCCTTTTACCGCAGGGGAAACTGGCTGGTAGTTGGCGTTTATTTGGTGATTTACTTTTTGTTTTCCAAAATTTACGGAGGCCTTAAGGTGGGAAACGCCAGGATCTCCGATATTATCTATTCACAGACCCTGGCGCTGTTATTCACTAACGCGGTCACCTATGCTCAGATCAGCTTGATTGCCCGCCATCTCCTATGGCCCATCCCGGTGATCGTCATGACCGTAGCTCAGATCTGCCTGGTGGTTCTGTGGGCCTGCGGGGCGAACTGGGTATATTTCCATGTATTTCCCGCCAGGAAGATGCTTTTGGTTTACGGCAGCCATTCCGCTACCCGTCTGGCGCTGAAGATGAGCAAGCGGTCGGACAAGTATCTGATCTGCGCCGCGGTAAACGCGGAGCTGGGCTATGACGAGGTTATTAAGCAGGTGGACAAGTTTCCGGCCATCGTTATCTGCGATGTAAAGGGAAGCCTGCGGAATCAAATATTGAAATACTGCTACGGAAAATCTATTCGGGTTTATATCACCCCTAAGCTTTCCGATATTATCATCGGCGGGTCGGAGGAAATCCATTTGTTTGACACCCCCCTGTTTTTATGCCGTAACTCCGGCCTGTCTCTGGACCAGCAGGTGGCCAAGCGGGCGCTGGATCTCATCTGCGGCGTTTTGGCTTTTATTGTCGCAAGCCCTTTTATGCTCATTACCGCCGCCGCCATCAAGCTTTACGATGGAGGGCCGGTGCTGTTTAAGCAGAAGCGGCTGACCATTGGAGGAAAGGAATTCAATGTCTATAAATTCCGAAGCATGGTGGTAGACGCGGAAAAGGATGGCGTGGCCAGGCTCGCTACCCAGCATGACGACCGGATTACCCCGGTGGGCAGGATCATCCGGAAGATTCGGTTCGACGAGCTGCCCCAGATACTGAATATCCTGAAAGGGGATATGTCGATTGTCGGCCCGCGGCCGGAACGGCCTGAAATCGCGGAGGAATACAAAAAGGATATGCCGGAGTTTGACTACCGGCTGAAGGTGAAGGCCGGCCTCACCGGATACGCTCAGATTTTGGGAAAATACAATACACTTCCTTATGATAAGCTGAAGCTGGATCTGTTTTATATTGAAAATTATTCATTCCTTCTGGATATCAAGCTTCTGTTTATGACTGTAAAGATCTTTTTCCAGAAAGAAGTTTCCGAGGGCGTGGATGATAATCAGAAGAACGCTCTTAAGGATTCCGAAGACAAAAAATAAGTAACGAAACGAAATGCGTGTCAGGCTGCGGCAGATCATCCTGACGCGCATTTTGTGGATAGAGAGGACGGAGGTTGTTTTTATGGAAAAGCCGTTGGTTTCCGTAGTGATGCCCGTATATAACGGGGAAAGATATATTGGAAAAGCGATCGAATCAGCACTGGGACAGGAGGTTCCGGTAGAAGTGCTGGTCATTGATGACTGTTCTGCAGACGGCACAGAACTTGCTGTAATGAAATATATGGACAGCGGAAAGATCCGTTATATCCAAAATGAACAGAATATGGGGGCTGCCCGTTCCAGAAACCGGGGCGTAAAGGAAGCCCGGGGAAAATATATCGCATTTCTGGATGCGGATGACTGGTGGGAAAAGGGCAAGCTGAAAGCCCAGACAGAGGTTATGGAACAGACCGGCTGTGCGATCTGCTCCACCGGAAGAGAACTGATGACGCCGGATGGGCGCACTACCGGCAAATATATTCCGGTAAAGGAACGGATCACATACAGGGAGCTTCTGAAGCATAACAGCATCAACTGTTCTTCCGTATTGCTGCGCAGAGAAGATGCACTTGCGTTTCCAATGGAGCATGATGACAGCCATGAAGATTACATTACCTGGCTCCGGATCCTGAGAAAGGGAGGATTTGCAGCAGGGATCAACAGACCTTACCTGAAATACCGGCTCAGTGAAGGGGGAAAATCCAGAAATAAGCTGAAGTCTGCGGCAATGACTTATCAGGTGTATCGGTATGTGGGATATGGTCCGCTGAAGAGTCTGTTTTTCTTTGTTTCCTATGCGCTCCACGGGATATGGAAATACCGTTGAAAAATTCTGGAAGAGGTGAATAATTCTGACATATATTAATTCTTTATTTCCAAATTCATAAATATATGTTATTATTTATTCATACTTTTATCAAATATTACAAGGTGGAAACAAATGAAACAGAGAACGGATAGCCAGGGAGTTCCGTATTCTTACCTGGTCGATAACATTAAAGTAGTACTGATCTTTCTTGTCGTATTTAATCATCTGATCGCATTTCAGCTGGTCAAGGTGGACATGGTGGTGCGTTATGTATGGTATGGGATCACCATTTTTCACATGCCTGCTTTTATTTTTATATCTGGATATCTTTCCAAGAAGCCACAGGATGTACTGAAGAATGTGAAGAATCTGCTGATCCCTTATATTCTTGGATACAGTCTGACCTGGTATGCTTATATCTGGACCGGCAGAAGCATGGATTATGAGCTGCTCCGTCCGTCCGGAACAGTTATGTGGTATGTGCTGGCATTGTTTATCTACAGGCTGACTATCGAAGCACTTGGCAAGATACGTTTTATCGTGCCTCTGAGCATTATTTTTGCATTGTGGGCAGGAACAAGACCGGAATTTACGACCTATCTTTCAAGCTCCAGGATTGTTGTATTTTTTCCGTTTTTTGTGGCAGGCTATCTGTGGAAGAGTGATTACACAGACGTGGTCCGTAAATTCAAGGGTAAATGGATCCTGCTCCTGGTTTCAGCCCTGCTTTTGTATGCAGTTCCGAATTTTATGATCGCCAATGAGATCCCGGTAGATATTTTCCGTGGGAATCATACGTATCAGTTATCGGGAATGGATGATATCACAGGAATGCTGATCCGCCTTCTGATGTATCTGGTATCTTTTGTGCTGGTGCTGACGTTTCTGGCATTGATCCCGGATGTGAAGCTGCCGGTTACCTTTGTTGGAAGAAATACCATGGGGATTTATTTTTTCCATTATCCGATCATGATCGTACTCAACGGCCTGCTTCTTCTCAGCATCCCGCAGATGCTGAATGTCTGGGTGCTTTTCGGAGTATCCTGGGTGCTTGTGCTGATCCTTGGAAGCAAGCCGGTATCTTTCCTCTACGGAGGGGTACTAAACCTGCTTACATTTATTCTGTTCAAACGTGAGAGGCAGGTGCAGGATGAAGGACTTGAGGATGAATATGATGAAGATGACCGTTATGAGATCATACTGAAAAGAAAGAAAGCCATTGAGGAGCTTGCGGCAACTCTGGACGAGGAGGATGCACGTAAGGTGAAGGACGATGTGGCGGCTGTACTGGAACATGAGACAGAAGAGACGGAAGAAATCCGTGGCGAGGATTTCTTTGTAGATGAGGATCTTGAGATGGAGGAAGGCATGGATGATGCCGGAGCTCCACAGGAATTTGAGCAGCTCCAGGACCTGGATGATATATTAAAGATCACAGAACCGCAGGGGGAAATGGAAGTGCTTTTGAAAAATAAAGAAGAGAAAGCGCAGGATTAAATTAATAATGAAAAAAGTCATTACTTACGGTACCTTTGATCTGTTCCACCAGGGACATTACAATATTCTGAAAAGAGCCAGGGAGCTGGGGGATTATCTTGTTGTGGGTGTCACCAGTGAAAGCTATGATATCGAACGCGGCAAGCTGAATGTACAGGACAGCCTTCTGAAGCGTATCGAAAATGTCCGCAAGACTGGTTTTGCGGATGAGATCATTGTAGAGGAATATCAGGGGCAGAAGCTAAATGACATTACAAAATACAATATCGACCTTCTGGTAGTCGGTTCGGACTGGCGTGGCAAATTTGATTATCTGAAGAATTACTGTGAGGTCGTTTATCTGGAACGTACCAAAAATATTTCCAGTACCAAGCTCAGAAGTGAGGGTATGATCTACAGCATGGGCATTGTTACGGATGATACAGAGGACAACGAAATGGTGATGGAGTCCAAGTATGTCAGCGGACTGCATGTAGAAAGTGTGTATTCCGAGGATGTTTTTGTTGCGAGAGAATTCTGTGACAGATACGAACTTGACTCTTATGGTACAGATTACGGGCAGTTTCTGGAAGGATTGGATATCATTTATATCCGATCCGGTCTGAAAAACAGGGCAGATTATATCCGAAAGGCACTGGAATGTGATAAATATGTGATCAGTGACACGCCTATGGCTCTGGAACCGGAAGAGATAAGAGAGCTGTTTGCACTGGCAAAGGCACATCAGGTTGTTCTGGTAGAGAAGCTTACCATGGTCTATCTGCGCGCGTTTACACAGCTTGTCTGGCTGACACATGGAGCGCTTGTGGGAGATGTGGTAGCTGTAAAATGCGCGATTTCTCAGGATGATTTTGAGGGCGGAAAAAATTTCAGCGAAACAGTCAGCCAGGCGCTGTGTGCATGCATCAAGCTTCTCGGTAAGGATTACCTGGAGGTGAAGAGCAATGCGGTGAAAAGCAGTGACGGCTGCTTTATTTATGATATGATCACGATGAAGTATCTCCGGGCACTGGCGACCATTGAGATTGGAACAACGGTGGATGTGGAAAACGAGCTTGCGATCATCGGAACCAGGGGGCGTATCACCGTACCCGGTGACTGGTGGAATACCGGATATTTTGAAGCCAAAATAGAAGGTCAGGAATTCCTGAAACGCTACAGCTTTAATTTTGAGGGAAATGGTCTTCGCTATCTGCTTCAGGAGCTGGTCATCATGATTCGTGACAGACGGACAGAATGTACGAGATTTTTTTATGAAGAATCAGAAACTCTGGCTGAGCTTTTGAAAATAATTAATCAAAGAGGTTGACAGATGACAGAAAAACAGAAGCTTCTTTTGCAGCTCTTCCGGGAGGTTGATGCGATCTGCAAAAAGCATGATCTTAGATATGTAATGGCCGGAGGTACTCTGATCGGTGTTCTTCGAAATGAAGGCTTTATCCCATGGGACGATGATGTGGACATTTACATGCCCAAAAGTGACTGGGATAAATTTGTAGAAATATGTCAGAACGAGATGCCGCCGAACCGGGCGGTTTATTGTGCAGAAGTGGATCGTAATTATACCAACGGTTTTCCGCGCTACGGAAGTACGGATACCTGTGCGATCCACAAGCATCAGATCATAGGGGACGACAAGGCTGGTGAGATCATTGACGTACTGACTCTGGATCCCATTCCGGATGATGACCGTGAGTATGAGAAATACCGGGACCATATGATGATCTATACGGAACTTCTGAATATCAGCATGGTCGTGGGAGTCAGATGGGAAATTTCTCCCTGGCGGTATCTGTACTGGCTTTTCCGCTATACCTTCTGCGGAAAGGACAGAACCTTAAAGAAATTGGAGAAGATCATGTTTTCTTATAAAGAAGAGGAGTGCAGCCGCTATGCCATGCGATGGGGAGGCTGCCCGTTTCTTTTTGACAAGGATATGATGTTCCCTGTAAAATATATGGACTTCGAGGGCGAAAAGGTTATGATCCCTCACAGGACCAGCGATTATCTGATCTGGCATTACGGGGACGAATGGTCCTATATACCGCCTCATGGGGAAAGAGAATCTCATGAGTCTGTTGATGTTCCGGGCGCCAGCTATCAGGAGGTGCGGGATGAATATATGCCAAGGATCGACAAAAAACGTATCCGCAGACAGATGCTTTTCCGCAAATTCTACTGCCTTCTTATGGCAAAGGGAGACCATAAACAGGATGACAGACGAAGAAGGATCAAAGCCGGTGTTGTAGCCCGGGATGTGTCTGCCCGGCTGATGAGATCCGAAAAAACAGCGGAGACCCTGCTGAAAGAGAGAAGATATGATGTGCTTGGTGAGATCTTTGAGGAGTATTACCGTGTACAGCTCAGCATGGAGTTTATCGGGCGTGAGGATTTTAACGGGATCCGTCCGTTCTATCATCCGATCCTGATCCCGCTGGAGGATAAGGCTTTTCAGGCGGCTATGCTGACACTGATCTATCAGGAGCGTGTTTCCAAGGCATACCGTATGTACGAGGTACGCAAGAAAATGGATCATCTTACTCCGGAAATGGAGCAGACAGTGGAGGATATCCGCCGTTTCCGAAAAGCAGCCAGCCACTATGAATTTAAAGAAATGCAGGAAGCAGAGGCGATCGTGGATGATCTTCTCAGAAAATATCCGGATGCTCCGGGATTCCTGAAATTTAAATGTCGGTTTGTGATGGAGCGCCTGGAAGGACCGCAGAATGCTTCGGAAGCGGAGAAATTTCTGTCTTACTGCCTGAGAGTATTTCCCCAGGATGGATATTTTATGAAATATAAGGGGGATCTTTTCTGGAAAAAGGGCCTCCGGAACGAAGCAATGGCAGAGTATCTGAAAGCCAGAGAATGCACCAATAACGGCATTGTGCAGCTGGAACTGGATAAATTCCTGAAAAAACAGAAG
>OLOJ01001963.1_pt1 | contig 17798 bp, 17 predicted proteins | sample 1672251 | NCBI WGS metagenome assembly OLOJ01 (sample SAMEA3136664, study PRJEB25190) | human gut metagenome | biome: human gut; feature: human-associated habitat; material: faeces | place: Austria | collected 2013 | reverse complement strand
CGGTACGTACGGTGCTGTGAGAGGACGGCGGTTAGTCACCGCCTCCTACTCGATTAAGAATTATTGACGTATAGATTCAATCAGTGCAGAAATGGCCTTGATTTGGCTAGGTGTCAGTCCATTGGTGTCTAGTAAAATTGCGGGCATATCATTACTTTTCCCAAGTAAGTAGTCTGTGCTGCATTTATACAGATACGATAGAGAAAGAAGAATTTCTGCACTGGGTGTGCGTTCTCCGGTTTCATAACCGGAAATGATGCTTGGTGATATGCCTAATAGCTCTGAAACCTGTTTTTGTGTTAATTTATTCTGAATACGCAATTCTTTTAGTCTACCAGCTAAATTCTTTATCATACTCTTTTAGCGAACCTCCACACTTTTAGTGTACATATTTTAATATTGAATTCTACGCAATAGGGGTTGTTTTATACATATAAACTACACTTTAAGTGTTGACATACTACACTTTAAGAGATACAATGCACTAGAAGAAAATTTAGTTTTTATACATGAGAGGTCAGAAATGGACGACTATAGAAACAAAAAAAGACAAATAATGAGAGCAAGAAGAAGGCGTGCACAGAGGATTAAAATGACAGGTATGTGTATTGCTACACTAATTGTGTTTATTTTTATAGTGTTCCTTGCAATAAGTAATTTGTCAAAGATAAAAAAGAATGTAACCTTAGAGGCAGGTAGTGAAATCAACATTAAAGATTTCCTGAAAAAGGAAAATGCAGATGCTAAGTTTGTGACTGACGTTTCACAGATTAATACAGGAAACATAGGCAGCCATGAAATTGTTGTAAAGGTTGGAAAAAAAGAATATACATCAAAATTGACAATTGAAGATACAAAAGCACCTACTGCAAAGGCAAATGATGTGACGGTTAATAAAGATGGACAAATTGAGGCAAACCAGTTTGTGACGGATATAAAGGATGCAACAAAGGTTGATGTGAGCTTTAAGGATAAGCCCGATGTATCAAAAGACGGAGAGTCAGAAGTGATAATCGTGTTAACTGATGAAGGAAAAAATCAGAAAGAGGTAAAAGCTAAACTAACGGTTGTGAGTGATTCGGAGCCACCTGTGATTGAGGGAGTTAAGGATATAACCGCATATATAGGTGAAACTGTCTCATATAAAAAAGATGTGACTGTGACTGACAATATGGATCAGAATCCAACACTTGATATTGATAACAGTAAAGTGAATCTGAATAAAGCAGGAACATATGAGGTTGTATATACAGCTACAGATAGTGCAGGAAATACATCGTCTGCATCATCAAAAATTACAATAAAAGATAAGCCTAAGGGATATGTAGATAAGGAAGACGTATATGCTCTTGCACAAAAGGTTGTTGACCAGATTACTAATGATTCAATGACTGATATGGAAAAAGCGTTTGCAATATACAGATGGACAAAAACAAACATAGGATATACGGGAACATCCAACAAAGATAGCTGGACAATCGGAGCTTATCAGGCATTTACGAAAAAATCAGGAGACTGTTTCAATTATTATGCAGCAGCAAAAGCTATGCTTGATGTTTGTGGAATACAAAATGTTGATATAGTGAAAAGTGATACTTCACATTCGGCACATTATTGGAGCCTGATAAATCTTGGAGATGGCTGGTATCATTTTGATGCAACTCCAAGAAAAGGTGGAGGAAATTTTTTCATGTTGACGGATGCAGAACTGGCAGCATATTCTACCAAGCATAAAAATAGTCATATTTTTGATTCTTCGCTGTATCCTGAACGAGCGACTGTATCAGTACAGGACAAAATAAATTATGCAAAGGGAACGATAAACAAATAAGGTGGAATAAATGAGACTTGGTATAATTGGTGGTCTTGGACCGATGGCTACTGCCTATTTTATGGAACTGCTTATTAATATGACCGATGCAAAATGTGATCAGGATCATCTGGAAATGATTATTTATAATTGCCCATCAATACCGGATAGAACTGCATATATCTTAGGAAAAAGTAATGCAAATCCTGTTGTTCCGATTATAAAAATCGGGAAAAAACTAAAGGAACAGAATGTGGATTGTATATCTATTCCGTGCATTACAGCACATTATTTTCATGATGAAATAGAAGAAAAAACGGGCTGTAAGGTGATGCATGCTATTCGGGACACATCATATCTGTTAAAAGAAGCGGGATTAACGAAAATAGGGATAATGGCTACTGATGGTACAATTCAAAGTAGGATTTTTCAAAATGAAATAGAAAAGAATGGAATGCATGGACTTGTACCGGATACAAAATATCAGAGAATAGTGATGGATATTATATATAAGGATATAAAGGCGGGAAAGATTCCTGACATTGAAAAGTATAATGTTGTAGCCACGCATTTGAAAAACAAGGGAGCTCAGGTAATTATCCTGGGATGTACAGAGCTTTCGTTGCTGAAAAAACAATATGATATTAAAACAGGAGTCATAGATGCAATGGAGGTTCTTGCAAAATCATCATTAATACAGTGTAACAAAAAAGTTAAACCGAAATACAATAAGCTGTTTGTACCATTCAACTAAAGTATTTTGATATGAAGTATAGGAGAAAAAGATGCAAATTACAAATGTTTTGGAATACTTGGAAAATACAGTAAAACGAGTTCCGGATAAGACTGCCTATGCAAATGAAAATATGGAAATGACATTTGGTGAGGTATACCATGATAGCAGAGCTATCGGAAGTTATTTGGCAAATAACAATTATTATAAAGAACCGGTAGTAGTTTTTATGAAAAAGCATCCACATGCTATTACAGCATTTTACGGATGTGTTTATGGTGGCTGCTATTATGTGCCTATAGATGATGAAATGCCGGAATTCAGGATTAGACTTATTTTTGAAAACCTACATCCAAGAGTAATGATATGTGATGATACAACAATAAATGCCGTTGAAAAATTTGATTATAATGGAGAAATTCTATTATATGATCATGTAAGAAAAAATGAGATTTCAGATGAGCTGTTATTTGGAATAAGGGATAGACAGCTGGATACGGATCCTATTTATATAGTGTTTACTTCAGGTTCAACAGGAGTTCCTAAGGGTGTTGTAGCATGCCACAGATCGGTTATAGATTATATTGAAAATCTGTCTGAGGTGTTATGTTTTAATGAGAATACAAGATTTGCAAACCAGACACCGTTATATTTTGATGCGTGTCTTAAGGAACTATATCCGACATTGAAATTCGGTGCTACAACATATATTGTTCCCAAAAGTTTGTTTATGTTTCCAATCAAACTGGTTGAATTTTTGAATGAGTATAAGATAAATACTGTCTGTTGGGTTGTGTCAGCATTGACCATGATATCAGCATTTAAGACCTTTAACAAGATTAAACCTGAATATTTGCATACTATAGCGTTTGGTAGTGAGGTATTTCCTATTAAGCAGTTGAAAATATGGAGAGAAACTTTGCCAAAAGCCAGATTTGTAAATTTGTATGGGCCAACAGAAGCAACAGGAATGTGTTGTTATTTTGAGGTGGACCGAGAGTTTGAGTTGGATGAGGTAGTGCCAATTGGACGACCATTCCATAATACAGAAATATTATTGCTGGATGAGAATAATAAGCTGGTAGAAGATGGAAATGTTGGTGAGATCTGTGTCAGAGGAACTTCATTAACATTGGGATATTACAATAATTTTGAAAAGACTAGTGAGGTATTTGTGCAGAATCCTCTCAATTCGAGATATCCTGAATTGATATATAAGACGGGAGATTTAGGAAAAAGGAATGAAAGAGGTGAACTGATATTTGTATCAAGAAAGGACTATCAGATTAAGCACATGGGACATCGAATCGAGCTTGGTGAGATAGAGGTAAATGTCAATATGATTGAAGAAATATCCACATCATGTGCTGTTTACGATAAGGAAAAGGGAAAGATAGTTTTATATTATATCGGAGAACTTGAACCTGATAAATTGGTTAGGATCCTTAAAGATAAGCTTCCAAGGTACATGATTCCAAATAAAACAGAAAAGCTGGAGCAGATGCCATTAACAGCAAATGGGAAAATAGACAGAGTATTTTTAATGAAAAAAGCACAGGAAAGATAAAGGAGAAAAAAGATGAACGAATTATTAGAAATTTTAAAGGAATTACACCCTGATGTAGATTATGAAAATTGTACAACACTGATTGATGATAAGATACTTGATTCCTTTGACATAGTTTCAATTATATCTGAGGTAAGTGATTCATTTGATGTTGCAATTCCGGCAGAGGAGATTATTCCGGAGAATTTTAATTCTGCAAAAGCCTTGTATGATTTAATAGTAAGATTAGAGGATGAATAAAAGATATGCTGTTTACATCTTATAGCTTTATAGCTTTTATGACTATAGTTTTTGTCCTGTATTATCTGGTGCCAAAATCGTGTCAGTGGCCTTTATTATTGGTATTTAGTTATATTTTTTATTTCATTGCCGATCCAAGATATCTGATATTCATACTGGTGACGACAATATCAACTTATTTGATAAGTCTTAAAATGAATCAGATTAATATGGCGCAGGATAAGTTTATTAAAGAATTCAAGGGAAATTTAAGCAGAGAGCAAAAAAAGAACTATAAAAGCCATATGAAACATAAAAAATGGATATGGCTTTTGATATGTCTTTTCATAAATATTGGTATATTAAGCGTAACGAAATATACTAATTTTGTGATTCAAAATATTAATGATATGCTGCATGGAGTTTCCGGTTTACATACTGTCAATATGATTGTACCGATGGGAATTTCATTTTATACATTTCAGACTATGGGATATATAATTGATGTGTATAGAGGAAAACAGAGTGTTGAAAAGAATTTCTTTAAGCTGGCATTGTTTGTTTCATTTTTTCCACAATTGGTTCAGGGACCGATAAGCAGATTTCATGATTTATCGGAGACATTATTTTCAAAGCATTATTTTGAAAGCAATGTGATAGTATCAGGTTTGATGCGGATTTTGTGGGGATATTTCAAGAAAGTTGTTATTGCAGACAGAATTATTACAGGAGTAACAACCCTGATACACAGTCCTTCTGAATATCAAGGAGCATATGTGTTTATTGCCATGTTGTTTTATGCATTCGAGTTATATTGTGACTTTACCGGTGGTATTGATATTACGATTGGTATAGCAGAGGTTATGGGTATTCGTGTGACAGAAAACTTTAATCTTCCATATTTCTCAAAAAATATCAAAGAATATTGGAACAGATGGCATATAACTATGGGTACATGGTTTACAGATTATATTTTTTATCCTATTTCAGTATGTAAACCTATGCTTAATTTGTCTAAATTTTCAAGAAAACATTTTGGTGAGGTAATTGGTAAGCGAGTGACAGTGTATTTGTCAGCCTTTGTAGTATGGTTTACAACGGGATTATGGCATGGTGCAGCATGGAACTTCATCGTCTGGGGATTAATGAACTTTGTTGTTATTATGATCTCTCAGGAACTGGAACCTTTATATGAAAAGTTTCATAAAAGATTTAGTGTAAAAGGTAAAGTTCCATATGAAGCATTTCAGATTCTAAGAACATTTTTATTGATGAGCTGTATAAGAATGTTTGATTGCTATAGAGATGTTCCTTTGACTTTTAAGATGGTTGGAACAATGTTTACAAAGTTCAATATAGGTGAATTATTTAATGGTTCGCTGCTTTCTATAGGGCTTAGTGTGGCTGATTATGTTGTGCTTATAGTGGGATTTATAGTAGTTTTTACAGTGAGTCTTTTTAAGGTAAGAGTAGGAAATGTGAGAACGGTTTTATTACAAAAACCTCCAATTGTTTATTTTGGAATTATGGCTGTTATGATTATGCTTATTATAGTGTTTGGCGCATATGGTATAGGCTACGATTCGTCTCAGTTTATCTACAATCAGTTTTAAGGAGAGTGCGATGAGAAGAAAAAAAATAACAGCATGCATTTTGGTTGCTGTCCTGCTTATTGGAGCTCTGTATATTGTTCAAAGGCTTCTGGTTCCCAAATATCAGACAGGAATAGTTGAAGGCTCTATGGTTGAAGAATACTATAAGGATAGGTCAGATCACGAAGTTTTATTTGTGGGCGATTGTGAGGTTTATGAGAATTTTTCCACCATAGAATTATGGAGAAAATATGGAATAACAAGTTACATCAGAGGAAGTGCACAGCAATTAACATGGCAGTCATATTATTTATTAGAGGATGCCTTGAAATATGAGACTCCTAAAGTGGTGGTGTTTAATGTTTTGGCATTAAAAATTAACCAAATCTCAAGAAAGCCCATAAATAAAGGAAAATCAAGGGTTTACACAGGTAAAGACGGTGATTTTACTACCAATTTACTACTTTTCAAGAGCCTTGCTATTATGAACATGTAAAGAGATATTCGATACTATGCGTATCGGGTATCTCTTATTTTTTTCATATGCAAGTGGCAAATTATAGCCCAATTATAGCCCATTTTTCGCCCACTTACAACCCACAACGCGTATTTATATGTAATTATCATTTGTGGCAAAATGTGGGCGGTTTTTGGGCTGTTATTTGTACCAAAAATGGGCAAAAAATGCCCAGCCGATTAGACACGAAAAAGAGATAGCTTTTTACGGCTATCTCTTTACGAAAGGAATATATGTCATGTTTTTTAATTTACGATTTACGAATTATCAGAGTTAAAACATCAAGTCCATATCACCATTATTATTGTCGATAATGAATGGCGAATTATCATAAGCTGATGTATTTGTCGGGAACTGACCCTGTTCTCTCTGGATTCTCTGTTTCTGGTGTTCACGCATAAGCTCTAAAGCCCAAGGGCTCATTGAATCTTTACGCTGTTTCATAAACATCTTATATAAACGTTCTACGAAACCACGGAAGTCTTTATTTCTCTTTGCTCCCTCTTTATCGAGAAACTCTAAGAACTTTGCATTCAGATGTTTTTCATCATCTAAAATCTGTCCGCACACTGCGGCTGTAGCAGATGCCTGTTCCATCATGTTCTCAGCATCTTTTTTCATCTTATTTACGTTCTCTTTTTCTTCGAGTAAAGCATTTAACTGTTCCTGCACGTTCTGCCTGTCAGTAGCAAGAATGGACTGCTGTAATTCCAGCTTTTCACGTTCTGCATCCAGTTTTTCCTGCGTTTCCTTTGCTTTGCTCTGTACATCACGCATTGTAGCTTCTAACTTATCCAGTTCTGATTTCCTAATATTCATTTGTATCTCTCCTATCTTTAATTCTAATTGCCTATTTTCAAGTTCCTTTAACTGGTCGGGCGTTAATCCCTGCTGATGCCAGTTACCGTCTTTATCCGTGTACCCTGCAAGATGTTCCTCAATCGGCTTGTTTTCCATGTCAATGTCATATCCTTTTGATACTAATGCTTTACGCAAGCGGCGGTGCATTCCTGCAAGCGATTTCGGATTTCTGAAATAATGGGTTTGTGAGATTGCACATTTTACAGTTCCATTATCTGTCTGCTTTTCCACACAGGGAATAAACGCAATGTGAAGATGTTCGTTTGTCTCATCCCTGTGTAAAGAGAATCCGACAATATTATCTTTTCCGAACATTGCTTCGGTTTCTGAAATAACATCCCACATCCATGTTTTTGGATGTTTGCTGATATTTTCCTCGTCAAGCTGGACAACCAATGGGCGAACAATAACCGTGTCATTCTGACCTTTACAGGCGATTCTTGCACCGTGTTCACGCGCATAATCAATTCTGCGGTTAATTGCATCGAGCATATCTTGCGGCTTATCCGTACCGCGCCAGTTACCGCCAGTATCTTTAAAGTAAGATTCATTGAGCAACGTTAATTCGCTTCTTATGTTTGGATTGCTATGACTTACCTCACAATTATTAAGGCGGTCAGTTTCGCGGTCGATATGCCGCAAATATCCAGCGACACCACCATGTCCAGATTTCTTAGTTTTTGTACTTGTAAATCATCCAGAACGATGAATTTTGATGCTTGCATCAAAGCTAAGTCTTGCCATACCTTTTTCCTCTCTTTCATAGATTTAAAAATACAAAAAAGAGCAACAAACGTATGAAATAATACACATAGTCTATGTGCAATTCCATACATCTGTTGCTCGTCTACTCTTTATGGTTTAGCGTTTGCGGCTTCTGGTGGTAGGACACCGCTTGTCCCCATTCCCCTTAATCAATACTCACTCAAGCGAGGGTACTCAGCGCACTTGAGGTCATAGCTGAATGTATTTACAGATGTTCGTCTGTTATCAAGTTTTCATATCTTTATGATATTATTATACCAGATTGTTAAATTTTTGTCAATGTCACCAGCGCAAATATTTCCTGTATTTTCCTGTAAATATGTTAATTTTCTGGCTTTCCCGATAGTTCTATTTCTCCTTTTAGGTTGTGAAAATGGCATCACCGCGAACGTGCCGAAACTTTCCACTTCGCTGTAGCAAAATACAGCGAACACTAAAGTTTTTCGCCATATTTTGCCAAAGGGTGGTTAACACCCCTCTGGACTTCCTGTTTTTGCCACCGCCAGTGTTAAGGCTATCTATTTTATCTTTACGGCTCAATTTACAGAAGAGACAGCTGACGCTGTTCGGGAGCATTCGCAAAAAAGGAGATTTACGGCTATGATGAAAAATTGTGTTTTCAGAGCGTATGTGACAAATTTAGGACTTTACAATGATGGCTATCTGGTTGGCGAATGGGTCAGCTTTCCGCTTGAGCGCGAGGGTATGACATTTGATGAATCAATCAATGACATGCTGAAAAGAATTAAGGTTGACGGCAAGGTTTACGAGGAATACTTCATCACGGATTATGAAAGCAACGTTGCTGGATTAACAGAATCGTTCGGTGAATATGAGAATCTGAGGATGCTGAACCGTCTCGCTGAGATGATTGTCGAATCAGATATCAGCTTTCAACAGTTGGAATCCATGATAGAATATGGGGAATCAACAGGAAGTGTTGAGGAATTGATGAACCTTGTTTACAGTGCAGACTGCTTCTATTTCATGCCAGATGTTGCAAACGATTATGATTTAGGCTATGAGTATGCGGAAGAAAGCGGAATGTTTACAGAAGCATTTGAAACGCTTGGAGTGTTGCGTAATTATATCGACTATGAGAGCTATGGTCGAGACATCCGTCTGGAAGAGGGCGGCATCCACACTGATAATGGATATATCTCATTAACAGACAGCCTCAAAGAGTACATTGAAGAGATTCCAGCGTGATAGGCAGATATGGTTTACAGGCAAGGTGAAACGGATATGTTGCATCGTTCGTTTTGCCCTGTCCGTTTGTCTGGTTTTTTTGGCAGAAAGATAATTATATTTTTACAGATATATGTTCTTGTCTGTTTGTCTGTTTTTTTTTTACGCATTTGTTTTTTTATTTTTTTACATATATGTAATAATCTATCTAGTTCATATAATATTTACGTGCGATAGATAGGGAAAGTATATATATGATAAAAAAGTAATATAGATTCTTTAAAAAAAACCAGACAACCAGACAGTGTTATATGATATAAGCAATCAAGACAACATATCCGATGTAAATAAAAAAGAGTTTACCCAAAAAAGTCAGACAATCAGACAGAGGATAACCACATCCATGCAATTATCCCCTGTAAACGATTTCCTTTATTTGACGTTCTTCTCTTTGCGAAAGTGTTCCGCGAGGTCTGTGAGAATCCGCACTTGTTCCGTGTCAAGCCCTGTTATGTCAAGGCTCACGTTCTTATCAAGTCCGAGTAAATAATCTATGGATACGTGGAATATCTGGGATAGCTCAACAAGATATGTTGTTGATGGAGTAGAGATACCCATTTCCCATGCGTTAATGCTGCTTCTGGTTATTCCCAGTTTCTTTGATAACTCACTCTGGGATAACTGTTTGTTCTCTCTTAACATTTTAATGCGTTCTGCTATCATACTGACTACGTCCTTTCGTTTTGATTGTATGATAACCAGAATGAAACTGCATTATCCTGTTGGCTATACGATTATCATTATGATAATTGCAAATTGACACGTTAAGAATATGCGAGTAAAATAAAGAATAATTGCTTAATTGTAATACAAAATGGAAAGGAATGAGTACATATGAAAAAGAAAATATTGGTACTGATGCTTGCTTCTATGCTGGCGGCAAGCTGTGTTGCATGTGGAAGTAAATCTTCGGACAAGAAAGACGAATTATCATCCGCTGCTACTGAAATGCTTAGTGAAACTGAAACCGAGACAGAACAGATTGAGGAACAGGACATTACAGCAGATGCATTAACACCACTTGCTGACGCAGGTGTCATCACTGGTGTGCAAGACATCACTGTAGAAGAAGGCACTGACGTGAATCTTAACGACTTTGTCTATGCTGACAAGAACATCGTAAAAAGTGTCGATATCAATGACAGTGCAGTTGATTACAGCAAAGCTGGCACTTACGAAGTTATCTACACTATCACCTTTGACGGTGAAAAGCTTCGTGACTATGTCAAAGAGAATAACATCAACGTAAACTTTGACACAAACGACAAGACTATCGTCGTAAAGACTAAAGTTACTATCACTGTAGCCACAGAAGAAGATACTGAAAAAGCTATCGAAAGTGGCAATACCAACGTCGTTACACCAGAGACTAAAAAGTCTGTTGCTGAAAGCAACAAGGCGAAAGCCAATGACAACGCTGTAGCAAGCAAGCCTGCTGAAAAGCCTGCTAAGAAACCTGCTGGCAATACTGGCAACAGCAATGCTGGTAAGCATGAAAACAGTGGCAACAGCGGTAACAACAGCGGTAACAACAATGCTAATGCTGGTAACAATGGCAATGGCAATAGTGGTAACAACAGTAACCATAACGAAAATAGTAATGGTAACAATGATAACCACAATGGCAACAACGGTAGCAATAACGACAACCACAACGGCAATACTGAAAAGCCACACGTACACAAGTATAACCGTGGTGTCGTAACAAAAGAGCCTACTTGTACAGATACTGGTATCAAAAAATATACTTGCGTAAACGGTGACTATTCATATGACGAAAAAATTCCAGCACTTGGACATAACCCTGTTCAGCGTACTGAAACAGTTACTACCAAAGAAGCTTGGGATGAACCCGTGTTAGAACCACGTTACATCTGCAATGGTTGCGGTGCATCATTCAAGACTGAAGAAGAAGTTGGTGAACACATAGTTTTAGCTTACCATGCAAGCCATGATACAAAATGCAAGAGTTACTATTCAGATGCTGTACAAGTCAACACCATTCACCATCCAGCAGAAACTGAGACACGTACTTATAAAGTCTGCAGTCGTTGCGGTGACACTGTGAAATAAAGCGTAGCTTAAATAAGCTACATAGACAGCCCGTCCCTTAATCGGGGCGGGCTTTTCTTTTTACAAACACTTAACACGAAAAGAGTGCCTATAAAAAAATTATAAAAACGTGAAAAAAACATGAAAGAGAAAAAGCGGATCTGCGAGCCGCCGGGTGAAACTACGATGACAAAATGGACAAAACAATGGCTCAGTTACATTACCATCGATATATCCATATGAACGGCAACTGTCTGTCCATTCCCACTGACTTGCAATACAGGCGTTTGAAGATTCGATTCTTCGTCAAGCATATCTATGATTGTTAAAAGCATATGATAAGCTTTTTTTCGTTCCTCATAGATTGCTTCTGCAGAATACTTGAGTTAATCTTGGTCATCACAATAAACAGAAACAGCTATCAGTCTCTTAAGAGGAAAAAGAGATTGACGGCTTGTTTCTTTTTTTTTTTTTACATATCACTATGATATACGCAAATTATCTATTTCCTTCCCTAATTATATTAATATATGATATAATTTATGCATAACTCTAAATTTTAAACGAATACGTGTGAAATACTTATACAAGTATACATTTTGGGCGAGTGAGTGTGTGAATAAGTGTGAGACGTAACGTGTCACTTCGTTTAAAATTGCGTCACTACAGAAAGGGCAAAACGTCCAATAAGTATTGGGAGTATTATCACGTATGAACACAAAATGAGAAAAGAAAGGATAATCACTATGAAGAAACCAGCATGGCTTGTTGCAACAGCCCTAATCGTTGCAATGTCGTTTACGGCGTGTGGTCCTACGCACACTGACACAGTGTCCAAAGACGACAACACACCCGTAGTGTCAGAAACGACAGAAAAATCTTCTGATAAGAAATCAGATGATAATGTTCAACAATCATACACTTTCTGTTTTTCATCTTTAATCTTATCTGCAATACCTTGATACTTTCCGAGAAATTCATAAAAATCTAAATTTTCAAGTTTCTTCGATATTTCGTCAAGAGCATCATTTTTTTCGTTTTCCTCATCCCTATCTTCTTCACTGAGTTCACGTGCTGAAGCGTATTTATCTTGCATATCATCATATTCACGTTTTTTTTCACAACTCAGATTCTCAGATGGATTGTCTTTATCAATTTCAAACATTCTATCTATTTCCTTTGCACATTCTTCTTTGCTCATAAAAAGAAGTTTGTCATATACTGGTATGAATGAAGTTAATATCTCAGTATCGTAAATAAGAGTGCGAATGCCATTTTTAATTTCATCTATATTAATTTTGACAACTCCAAGTTCTTCCAAAATTTTTACAAGACACTGCAAGACAATATGGTCTGTTTCTTCGTTCACTCTTTTATCCAATTCAGCCTGTGGCATTGTTGTATCAACATATCCATCTAAATCAGATTGTTCATTGCACTTATTATCCAAAACAGATTGCAGCGCATAATCATTTAAACATCGTAGCTCCTGCTGATTCTGTCTGTCCCACTCTTCAAAAGTTGGTGGATTTAAATGAGAAAGAACCTGCTTGAATGCTTTTTCAAATTCTTTATAATCTTCTTTTTTTACTTTCATCTGTTCTTCTGAATTTTCAATCGTTTCATAAAATCCTTTACGATAATAATATTTATTGGATATGTTGTTTCGCTGTTCCTGCACATCAATCATTTGAAGAATATGTCTACTCTCCTTATCTATTTTTTTCTTAATCCTTTTTGCTTTTGCATTATTGCGAACGTTTATAGCGTCTACTACCTTAAGCAAATAATCTTTCATTGTTACATAAATAAAACGTTGTTGCTGCATATCCGTTAATTCAATCCATAACGCATCCTCGCCATATATCCTGTGGAATTTTCGCCTTATCTGCTTTTTTGCAGCGGTTTTAATTCCATCGCTAGATTTTACGTGTTTATTGTCAAGCTCATAAGGCTCAAATATTTTTTCATAATCAACATTTTTTTTATTTGTCATATAATACCTCTTTTTCAAAAATGTCCAACATTAATTTCTGTTTGTCCAACACAGATTATATACTAAAAGCACTATGAAGTCAATAAATATAGGGGTTTTAAGACTATAAACAGCTTTAAACGCCGTTTAATAATAAAAAATTGAATGTCCAACTTTGATGTTTTATACTTGAGTCAACAAGAAAACAGAAACAGGACAGAGCCGATATGATTCCTATCCTGTTTACTGAGGAAAGGAAGTCTCATTATGAACAGCATAAGAGCACCGACAAAAAAAAGCCATTCCAAAAATAGCAAGTAGGATTGCCAATATTTTGGAATGACTGATTTAAAAACAACAACTAAATATTAGCACACTATCTTACCCAAAACAAGATAGGTGAGAAAGGAGAAATACCAAATGGAAAAAAGCAAAATAAGATATGATGATTTAGAACTTCTCCAAGCATCTGTATATTGTGGATTAGAGCCAGCTGGCATCTTTTACGAAGAAGGAGACGGTTCATATCATTATGACAGTTCAGCTATGATTCCACCAGATACAGTAATATATGTGGAGATGTGTGAACGAGCTGAGGAAGAAGGTCTTTTTCATAATGGAACAGACCTTTATTATAACCTGTTATCTTTACGGAACATTTTCGATAATTTTCTCGGAGAGTCAAAAGTTAGAAAACTTACCGTTGAGGAAAGTAATGCTTTGTATTTACTTACAGATTTCAGAGCAGTTAACGAATATGTAGCAGCAGATATAAAGCGACGTATTATTAAAGGCGAGAAAGTATCACATACTGATATTCGGGCTTTAAACAACTACATTTCTATCAAAAAAACAAAAGGAGGTTTTGGTTATGAGTAAATCAGATACTCCTATTGATACTGGTGGTACACATCGCGGTTTTCGAACACTCGCCTATATAGAGAAAGAGCTTGCTGAGGATATTATTTCACAAACACCAGAAGATGAACTGATTGACGTACCAGAATCTCTTCCAATGGACTACTTATCAATACTCTATACGGAAATTGAAATAGCAAATAATAACAGACCAGCAGGAGCAAAGTTGAAATACCCTAAAGAAATGTCTCCACCTTCTATAGCGTCATTTATTTGTGCCAGAGGGGATGTATGCATTATCGCACCAGCAAAAATGCAGAATTCAATCTTTGATGATGACGATGATGCAGAAGCTTATAAATCCTCTGATTTTCCAATCGGTGTCTATATCCGCGATGGAACAAACAGAGGAGTTTATGAGATTTGTGTTGACATTAACGGTGCATTGGGAAAACTGATTGCAAAATATAATCCTGCCGCAACGCGTTCAGAGAAATTAGAAGTTATAGCAATTTTAAAAACGATGCTTCCTGTAAAAAATGAATGCAGCGATATTCATTTAATTCCAGTAGGCAATGGCATCTTTGACTATTCAACACAGAAGCTCCTTGAATTTTCACCAGAATTTATTTTCACAAGCAAGGCTCGTACTTTTTATAATCCATTTGCCACTAATCCCACTTTCATTTTGCCAGACGGCACAACTTGGGATATTGAAAGCGGCATTGATACATTTGCTGGAGGTAATCCAGAATTACGCGAGCTGCTTTGGGAAATTTTACAAGCCAGCGTGACTGCGAGAATACCGAGAAATAAAATGGTTTGTCTCTATTCTGAGCTTGGTAACAATGGTAAAGGAACTTTATGTGCGCTGATTCGCACTTTGATTGGTGAAAACAGAACGATTTCCATACCGATTTCAGACTTCTCAGAAAAGTTTGCCCTTGGAAAACTGCCACAGGCTGTCGCTATTGTGTGTGATGAAAATGATACTAACCATTTTAGTGATTCTAACCAGACATTAAAAAGTCTCATCACAGGAGACCCTATCCGAATTGCTGAAAAGTTCCAGCCAGAATACTTATTCAGATGGTCTGGATTGATTGTAGAATGTATCAACGCCATACTAAAGATTGCTGATAAATCCGGCAGCTTTCTCAGACGTACGCTTATCGTTCCTATGCCGAGCTGCTTTACAGGCAGGGAATACAAGCAGATAAAAACAGAATTTATTCATGACAGAGCATTGCGTGAATATGTACTGTATAAAGTCCTTAGTATGATGCCAATAAAAGACAGCTTTTCAGAACCAGATTGTGTTAAAGAAGCTCTCATTGAATTTAAAATGCAGAATAATAATGTACACGCATTTTGTGAGGAAATGTTGCCTAAGTGCGTTTGGGATTTATTGCCGTCAGATGCATTCTTATATCCTCTGTATAAAGAGTGGCTCAAGCGATACTATCCAAGTACCAAACCTCTCGGCAAAAATACCTTTATAAAAGAAGTCAAAATGTTTGTAAATGACCCTAAAAACAATTCGGAATTTGAGTGGACAAACTCAACACGAAGCAGAGATAGAATGATGGGTTATGAACCTCTTCTTAAAGAATATAATATTAGGTCTTTTGCTGACGACACTCTCATATTTGAGAATTACTCATACGGATGGCTTAGCTACGTAAAAGAAAAATATAGTGGATTAAAACGTATTGTTCCAAAAAATACTGTATTTAACTACATTGGCGAAAATCCAGATGAAGCATAATTAATGTGCATTGAGAATCTAATAACACACCGTATTAACTATGATTAATCATAATAACAGGCAGTGCGGATTTTTACCGTACAAGCCTGTTATTAAGAAAGGAAAAACTATGAAATATGATAAAAAATGAAAGTAATAATGTCAGTTTGAAAGATAAATTTCTGCTCACTTTTACAGAAGCAAGCAAATATTTTGGCATTGGCGAGGGCAAGCTCCGCAACATGGCAAATATCGAAGATAATCCCTCATGGATTCTCTATAACGGACAGAGAGCTTTAGTAAAGCGGGTGCAGTTAGAGAAGATTCTTCTTGAATCAGAAACAATTTAATATAACCAAGTTGTGAAAGAGTCTTGTCTGTGATATTCTTTATAACAGCAAGGCTCTTTTCATAATCAGAAAGGAGTTTTACACATGGCAGCAAAACGAACAGACAGTAAAGGCAGAATTTTATTAACAGGAGAAAGTCAAAGGCAGGACGGACGATACGCATACAAATACACGAATGTGCATGGAGAATCCAAGTTCATATATTCATGGAAACTTAATCCGACTGACCCGATTCCAAAGGGAAAACGTCAGTGTAAATCATTACGTGAGATGAAGAAAGAACTTTTACGTGATGAAATGGACGGCATAGATTCATCGAAAAAGAAAATGACGGTATGTGAGCTTTACGAAAAGCAGAACAGTTTAAAACCCAACGTCAGAAAAGGTACTCTGAACGGACGTAATCAGCTTATGAACCTATTGAAAGCGGATAAGTTTGGAAGTATGTGTATCGAAAATATAAAGCCATCAGATGCCAAAGAATGGGCTTTACGCATGAGTAAAAAAGATTACGCATTTCAGACTATCAATAATTATAAACGTTCTCTAAAGGCTTCGTTTTACACTGCTGTTAATGATGATTTGATTCGCAAGAATCCCTTCAACTGGAAGCTGACGGACATACTTACAGATGATACGAAACATAAAGAAGTATTGACAAAAGAGCAGACAGACAAGCTACTTGAGTTTGTAAAGAATGATGCTGTTTACAACAGATATTATAATGAGGTTGTTGTACTGCTCAATACAGGACTTCGTATCTCAGAATTGTGTGGACTTACTGTAAATGATTTAGACTTCGAGAATGGATTTATCAACGTAAACCACCAGCTTTTAAGAGATAAGGACGGTTATCATGTTGATGTGCCTAAAACAGAAAGTGGTTTACGCAAGATACCAATGCTGGCAGTTACGCGTAAAGCTTTACAGGAACAGCTACAGAAAAGCAAGGGGAAATGTGCGATTGCAGTAGACGGATATTCAGATTTTATATTTTTGAATGCTAGAAACTATCCGATGTATGCAGTTCTTTATAATAATGCTTTAAACGGATTGGTTAAAAAGCATAATAAAATGTACAAAGATTATGAATTTCCACATATAAGCCCACATGGTCGAGTTATAATAAGGACAAGTTAGAAAACTCCAGTAAATACAAGGGGTTGCACTAATTTAGTCCTTATTTTTAACTCCCTGAAAAAGGGAAAAATAAGACAGCGCTGTCATTCCAGAATATGAATTATTACAGATCCAGACTGGAAATGGATTTGTGTAAGACAAGAGTAAAAACAACAGAATTATTGTAATTATAGGACTGAATTAGCTCGCACGGAATATAGATTCCGGTTGTCTAATTCAGTCCTCTTTTTGATTGACGACGATGAAAGGTGATGAAAAATGGCTAGAATTATTTCTATTGTAAACCAAAAAGGGGGAACTGGAAAGTCCGCATGTACAGCTAATTTAGCAGTAGGATTAGCACAAAAGAATATGAAAGTGTTAA
>OLOJ01001951.1_pt1 | contig 17905 bp, 23 predicted proteins | sample 1672251 | NCBI WGS metagenome assembly OLOJ01 (sample SAMEA3136664, study PRJEB25190) | human gut metagenome | biome: human gut; feature: human-associated habitat; material: faeces | place: Austria | collected 2013 | reverse complement strand
TCATCTGAGCCTTTTTCTTTTGCTCAGTTTTTTCATAGGTCATTTGACACTATCAAAATATCAGCCTGGAAAATTTGAGAAACATTAATTTATACACAAATTTTCCAGGCCGAGGTGTATTACTTAACGAGACTACTTCTTTAATTTTTTTAAATAAATCTTCTGGCATTTGTACAAAACTTTCCCCTATATATGATGATAATGTTTCAGTATCAACCCAAACCTCTGTATCTGTACCAATAAACTTAACACACATATCACAATCTTCCTTTGTAATATGAGTATTTGATGGCTCCCAGTTTTGACGGCACAAACGAATTATTTGTTCAATTTCATCTGGATTGGATACAATATATTCATTATCATTAAATATAATCTCTATTCTTGTTGCTTTATCAAACATACCATATCCTTCTCCACCTTTTACCTTTATTTTGCTACTATTTTCATTCATATTCACTATTAAAAAAAGTATAATTATCGTGGATATAAACACTAACATTGTAATATACGACTTGCGTTTTACAACAGATTTATTACCCAATATCAACACCCCCATCTGTACAACTCGAATTAATATTTATTCCAACATTTCCCCATCCATCATTTACTGTATAGGTTCCAGAATTATGAGATGTAAAATTATAACCCGTTACAACAACCCAATGTTCTCCATATCGTGGATGAGATGTCAATCCTAATATGCATGGATAATTTTTACCAATAATTGTTCTAATTCTATCTCCCCAACTATATGTATTTGCAGTTACTGTAGTTGGTTTATAGTATTGCTTAATATACAACGATAATCCTCTTTTTAACTCAATGTAATTAGTACTTGTTCCCATTCTTGCAAATATTATTAAGAAACTTATAAATTTATGCTTTTTAAACATAATGATTCCTCCTTCACCACAAAAGTCAATTTTTTCTGATGTAGCACACTTACAATAAGATAATTATATTATCTTTGTCATAAACCATCGGAAACACCTCATTTCCTTATTTCCTTGCGTTTTTTTAATGTTTATTCATAGAATATAGTCAATCCAACAAATTAGTTTAAAGTGGTTATTATCTTTCTATTTCAAATTTTTCTTATTATACTTATAATAATACAGTATATTTAATGATTTACAAACACAAATTAAGTTTAGTATAAAGTTTTTATATATATTTCAACTGTCAAATATACTTTTAATAATAATTAACTCACTTTATATACACCACTTACAACTTTTTCTGTTCCTACGGCAGAAACATTATTTTTACTAGTACTTTAAATACTCGCATTGGAGTCAGCTCATTCAATCAGATTCCTGTACCAGCATTTTCTTGCCGTGATAACAGAAAAATCCCTGAATACTTTTTATCATGCCTGCTCTTATGCCAAAGCTGATTATTCAAGATTTATGAATGTAACTGCCAAAATGGCACTGCACCTTATTCCGGAACAGCTTAAATCACAGCCGGTGTTTCTTTGCATTGATGATACAATAATCTCCAAATTTGGTACAAAATTTGAAAATGTATCAAAGCTGTTTGATCATGCAACGCATAATGGCTGTAATTATCTTAATGGACACTGTTTTGTAAGTCTGATGTTATGTGTGCCCGTGTGGAATCGTGATAAAATATCATATCTTGCGGTGCCGTTAGGATACCGCATGTGGCAGAAAAAAGAATCAAAGCTTGAGCTTGCTGCATCCATGGTACGTCATGTCATGCCTGAATTTTCATCACAAAAAAATGTTATCATACTTTGTGACAGCTGGTATACAAAGCAGAATCTTGTATCCATTGTCAAAGAGTATCCAAACCTTGATCTCATTGAAAATGCCAGAGCAGATTCTATCATTTATGATCATTTATGATCCTTATAGTACTTTATACTGTCCAATAATCATCCCTTGTATATCGAATTAATGTTTAGTATTGCAACATATCCGCATTAAAAAAGGACGCAGGATCTCTCCCACGTCCTCGCATTTATCTGGCTTTATCGTCTCTTACCTTCGGTGCTTCCTTATGTGCCGCTTCCTGCTTCACCTCATCCACACCTCTAGCCTCAAATGCATCTGCATTATACTGATACTCCTGTGGCTCAGCGACCATTGGTGCATATACAACCTCTGCTTCTACTCGCTCAGCTTCTGCCCTCTCCGGCTCTGTCTGTTTCTGCGCTTTCGCATTCTCCATATGCTTTTCCTTATCAAGCTGCACATCCATCGCCAGATTATCCAGCTTATCTATGGATGCGTCCAAATGAATCTCCATTAATACAAGCATCTTTTTCACTGCTTTCATAGGGGCAAGCACCGCCTTTGTAATGGGATGTTTACTTCGATGTATAAGATAATCTAGATGAGAACAAATCTCTTCTCTTGTCAAAATCTCAAATTCCACCGCTGACTCTAGAATATACCAACGCTTAGAACATAAAAGATTATCTGTTGCACTTACATTATATCAAATTTTATGTAACAGTGACTCCTTATTTAATTCAAAATCGCAGTCATCATAATCGTAATCTTTCACCAATTCTTCCTTTTCATCAATATGGCAAAGTACTACACCTTTTTTCTTCAACATCCTATAATCTTCATCTAGAATATAGTATTTATCACATACATAACAATATGCTGCAGGTACTTCTACTCTTCTTACCCCGCCTGAGAATAACACCAACGGAACGCTGCACTTTATATCTTTCAGTCTGTGTCCACCAGAAGTACACCTATTAGTATTTACTCTTACTATAAAATCATGCGGACTAATTGACACAACTTTATTTGCAGGCTCAATATATGTATAATTGTCTGGTAAAGAAATATTAGAATAAAAATCTCTCGGGGAAATAAAATATTTTTTACATCTAAGACATTGCTTTATATTACAAGGATAAATTTTTCCCTTACATGCCAAAACTTTATTTGTCAGACATACACTTCCTGTCATTTTTCCCAAACAATCATGCTGTTCTGAATTACATACATAAATTTGTGCATCTGTTGGGATAACATTATACTCTTCATTCTTTTTATGAACTTAGGCGTTTGCAAAACGCCATAAGCCGCATAAATACGGCATTTTTTGTTACCAAAAAAGCAAATAACCCCTCACCGGATATGGTATAATAGAGTTGACTAAAAACTATACAATCACCCAAGAAAGGCGTTATTCTGATACTTATGATACCATATAAACAGCTTTCTTTGGCAGATATTTTTTTAGATTGCCATGAAAAATTTGAAAATGACAAACCTGCTTTTCTTTCCAATAAGCTTTCCTAAAATAGGAAATTTTTACTATCCTAATACCGTTTAATAGCATCTTAATATACATTACACAAAAAAAGATACAGGCGAACCTATATCTTTTTCGTGTAATAATATGATTAAAGGGGCAAAAGGTATCATCGATGTATGCTTGCATGCAAGTGAACCTGATACGAATTCCTCTTGTAAATATATTTCTTATTCTTCAATTACAAAGTTGCTTACATTCTTGCGGAGTTCTCCTGCCGAAGCCTCTGCTGTCTTAACACCTTTCATGACTTCTGCCGATTCGCCTGCAATAGAAACGGTTTTTTGCGCAATATTTGTTGTACCTGCAGCACTGTCATTTGATGCGGAGGTAATTCCTTCAATCGCCTCTGTAATATTGGAAATTGATGCTACCAATTCTTCTGAGGTTGCACTAAAATCCGATACCAGATCATTAATTTTAGATGCATCCATATTATAATCATCTGCCATTTTCTCAAAATCGCCAAAACTCTTCACAATATCTGTATCTACAAAATCCAACAGATGATTAGAGTCATTTGCAAGATTTGCTACTGCATTATCCACATTTTCCGTCACGGCCTGAATATTTGCCACGGCATCTTTAGACTGCTCTGCCAATACCCGGATTTCCTCTGCAACAACTGCAAATCCCTTTCCGGCCTCGCCAGCACGTGCTGCCTCAATGGATGCATTCAGTGCAAGCAGATTAGTCTGTCCTGTAATCGCAAGGATAGAATCAGCAAGCACGCCGATCTGTTCCACAACCTTTGCCTCTTCAAGTGCCTGCTCCAGCCTTCCCCTGATTTCTCCGAGCATCGTCTGAACTTTCTGTCGATTCTCCACCGTTGCTTCCTTCGTCTGTGCTGCCCTCTTATGAATTTCTTCTGCTTCCGTAGCCCCATCCTGTGCACGTATCGCAATCTCTTTCGCTGCACCATCAATCTGCTGAGTCATACTGTTGATCTGTTCTGTCGATGCGGCAGTTTCTTCAGTACTTGCAGCAAGCTGCTCTGTTGTCGCAGACACATCCTCAATTTCCCCATTCAGATTTGATATACTGCTATCCATCGCTTCCACAACTGTATCAATATTTGCTGCCTCTATCTTTACCTGGGAAAGCAATCCGCATATTGATTCCCTCATTGTCTCAAGTGTTCCTGCCAGCTGTCCGAAATCATCTTTCCGTTTCATCATATTGTCCTGCATTCTATGCGCAAAATTACCACCTGCAATCACTTCAATCTCTGCTACAACTTTCTTTAGTGACTTTGTAATATCCTGTGCGATCATGAAAACAAGCACTGCAACAACCACAAGCATTGCAACACATGCCCCAATCAGTGTGATTGCCTTTTTCATTGCATAGCTGGAAAATACCTTGTCCTGCTTTTCAATAGCAGTATCAATATAATCGGTATAATTTCCTGTACCGACCACCCAGTCAAATGGTTCAAAATACTCACTGTAGGAACGCTTCGGTGAAGGTTTAGTCTCTCCTTCTTTAGGAAATACATAATCTGTGTATCCTCCACCATCTTCCACTGCTACACGTATGATTTCTTTCACCATCTTGTATCCTTTTGCATCCTCTGTCTCCATACGGTTCGTTCCCTCGGTATCGCTGCCAAGCAGAACTACATTTGTTCCATCTGACTGATCAATCCAAAAGTAACCTGTCTCTCCGTAACGCATCTGCCGAACCTCATCCGCTGCAATTTTCTTGGCTTCATCCAGCGTATAAGTTCCCGCTTTATATGCGTCATTAATCTCCGACAACAGGGAAATAACCACGCCCACCTGCTCTTTAATTGAATCATCATAACTCTGACGGGATGATGCATCCATTGTCTCCAATGCTTTATCTTTCACATCTTCCAAATCCTTGAAGGAAACAACACTCCCAAGAGCCACAAGTAAAATAACCAGAACCAGTATCAGATTTAGCTTGGTTCTTACCTTCATATTCTTCATATTTTTATTCTCCCTTCCTTGGAACTGATCACTTTTGTATATTTTACCCAAAAATACAAAGCATGTTATAAAATCAGTATACACTTTTACTATATTTTCGTCAATAGCGATCCACCTTTTATACGTTTTATCTCTCTCAAATCCATAAACTTTGCTGAGAGAATATGACTTTGCAAATAAAATATAAAAATAAGCGATATTAATCTTCCTACGAAAAAAATCACTCTGATTTTTCCATCTCCCTTGCATGCTGCCTTGAGCAATATTTGCAGTAATATTTGTAAATCAGCTCATATCTGCTAACATTGCCTATAAAACAAACTCTTAAATATTAAAATTCTTCATTCTGGTATTCGCAAGTCCTCTTGCCAAAATCGTCTGCATCTTTTCCGCAAGAAGAGTTTCAAGATTATACGACAAAACTTCACTATTCCCGCCAGACATGTTTTTTACTTTGTCTTTAAGTTGTTTCGCTGTATGAATCATACCATTACCTCCACATACATCATCACTTCATCCCTTACTCCAAGTTTAACCGCATACTCAATCAATCTTGATAGATTCTTTTCCTTCGAGGACATATATTCCTTGATTGCTGTCTGATATAACTGAATTTCATATTTCTTTCGATCTTTAATCAAATCACAAATACATCTTTCCTTGTCATATACTTTAACCTAATTACCGCTACTTGACGGGATTTCACAGGTCCCCATATCAAGAATCTCTGGGTTTGCATAACGAACTTCTTTGTTTTTCTTTTTGATATGTGTAGCATTATATCCGGTAGGAACAGTGAAACAAATATGACTGTATTCTCTGTCTGTAAGACCATGCAAATAAAGGGCGGTCTCGCCCGAATAAATAATATTCTTATTTCGTTGCTGAAGTACAAACAACTCATCTGGCCACACATCATCTAAAATATAAATGCCATGTGCCACTTTTTCCATGTCATGCTCTCTGACGTATTTTGAGACAGATGGCTTTGATACACCTGATTCAACGGCCTTCGATGTAATCAAATATCCATTGTCTTTTTCAATTAGCGATTCCAAAATATCTGATGTTGACATAGTTGGCCTCCTTATTCTTGATATTTACTTTTGTGCTTATATTTTATTATATTTAAGTGTAAAAGTAAATATAATCCTTATATGCTTGCAGGAGTAAAAGATAACATAACTTCAAATACCTCGTTTAATATTCCTTCTCTATCTCTCCATCTATTCCATACATTTTCTTGAATGCATCAAGGTCTGCCTGATTCTTAATCAGCATAACTTCTTCTATCTTACCTGTATGAATGTTCTTAAAGCCTGCAACCTGCTCACCATTACATATGCTCGCTTTGATTACCGGTTTCTTATTTTCTTTATCATATACCTTTGTAACTGTCTTTTTCTTAAATAGTCTCACTCTGACCACCTTCTTTTGAATTTGCCATCATTATCATCCCAACTGTAGCCCTCGCCACAGCCGCATCTTCCCTGTTTTCCATCATGTGGAAAGCTTTTATCTCCATAGTATCCATCCTATGGCATATCAGTACACCTCCAACTATTTTACCAGTCCTCATCATCGTCATCAATAGCATCATCTACACCGGCAGCATAATCATCATCGCTGTCGTATCTGTCATCATCATAGTCTCCATCCATATAGACATCTTCATAACCATCGTCATATAAATCATGATAATATTTCTTTGAACCGGAGCTGCTGCTTGAAGAACTTCCTGAATATGTAGAGCTGCTACCGGAATTGCTATAGCTGTCCGTACTGCTGCCCGAAGAATTTGTACTGCTTTCTGATGAACTACTACTATTATATTTTCCGGAAGAATAGCTCTTTGGTGTATAACTGCTGCTTCCCGAGCTGCCGCTTGAATTATACGATGAACTGCTATGTGACGAGTATGAACTTGATGGTGAATAGTCATAATCATAATACTCTTCATCATCAGAACCAGACCACCATCCTGCGAATCCACCTATGATAGCAAATACTCCAATAGCTACCAGAAACAAAATTACGTTTTCTACGATAGAATTTCTGTTATTTCTCATAATCACACACTCCCTTATTAGTTGCAAATGATATCAGCTCTTTGATTGTCTTTAGTATATGACTTTACGAGTCCCAAAGTCTGCCCTCGCAATTCGAATCTTTGTTCCAAAATACTCAATCAAAACTTTAATCAAAAATCAAAATCATCACTTTCATCTTCCATGTATGATTTTTCCGCAGCTTCGTACACCGATTCAGTATGAGTATCAAACAGCACCCATTCCACCAAATCGAAGCTGTTCAGATTATCCTGCAAGAACCTGTTTACTGTATGTACTGCAATATTTGCTGCCAACTCAACCGGAAAACCATAAGCTCCCGTTGATATGGAAGGAAATGCAATAGACCTTATTCCATTATCCATTGCCAGCTTCATGGAATTAAAATAGCAGTTAGCAAGAAGCTCCTCTTCTCTATTCCTTCCTCCATTCCATATCGGTCCTACAGTATGAATAACATAATCACATGGTAAATTATAGGCTTTTGTTATCTTTGCTTCTCCTGTCTCACATCCGTGAAGTGTCCTGCACTCTGCCAGAAGTTCCGGTCCTGCTGCTCTGTGAATAGCACCATCTACACCGCCTCCACCAAGAAGTGAGTTATTTGCTGCATTTACAATTGCCTGCACATCTGTTACTTTTGTAATATCGCCTTTTACTGTCCTTATCATATCCTAATCACTCTCTATTCACAAATTTATCCCATGGTGTACGAATCTCTATCAGATTGCCGGACGGATCATAAAATCTTACAAGCTTCTGTCCTCCGTCAAGTTCTGTCAGTGCTGTAGCATATCTGACCTCATACTTCTCTGACTCCAGCTTTTTAACTACACCTTCGATATCATTATCTTCATTACACCGCTCAAACTCAATATACTTAGCATCTGTCTCATCAACTATATTCTCTGCCTTATTATTTATATGGTCATTTTTTCATGAATAATGTAAACAATAAAATATTTATCTACTCCATATCCATTCTGCGTCTTAAAACTCTATATGCTTTGATTGCGTGAAATATAATTACAATATCTACAACAGTATATACAAAACACCATCCAAAACTCATTACTGCAAATATACTAAATATCAGATCAACAATTCCAAATACAGTTATAAACAGCAACCGTTCCAGACTTATTTTGTTTATAAGAACAATAACTGCCAATGAAATTACTACATGAACAAGTCCTGAAACTACTCCCATTGCTTTATCTATCGTGCCATCAAGTTTCCCAAATAAAATAACAGATATTAATATAGCAATAATCATTAGACCAATACTTATATTGCGAATATCTTTACCATAAGAGAGAATAATCTCCTCTCTTTTTTTCCTCTGATACAGAATTTCATTCTTTCTTGCTTCTTTTTCTTCTTCACGGATTCTTTTTTGTTGTTCCTCCTGCTGAGCTTTTAATCTTCCTTGTTCCTGTTGATATCCAAATTCAAAGCCACCAGTAATTTTTTGTTCAACAACTTCTCTATCTATCAACATTTTATTTCCACAGTAATTACATATTATTGCTTCGAGCTCAGGATTAACTTCCATTTGAGCTCCACATTTTGGACATGTCAAAGTAATTAATTTCATTATTTCCTCTTTTTCTCTCTGTAATGTCAATTATTATATCACAAATTTAAAGTTATCTCTCTGTTATAGAGTGTTCCAATTAGTTGGGAAAAATGGTACTCTTTTATATACTTCTTCAATTTGTACATTCGAATCAGCCATTTAATTTTCCCTCTATACAAAACAATACGCACAGTTCGAACTCTAACGTTCCTATTTTTTTCTTACTCTTCTATTAAATTTACACGTAGGATAATTCTCGCATCCCATAAATTTACCAAAAGGACCTTGTATTAATCGCAAACGTCCACCACATTCAGGACATATATTAGGATCATATCTTTGCTTTTGTCTTGCTTTTTCCTCTGAGACATTTACTTCTGTATTTATATTCGGATTTCTTGAGCATTCATAGCACTTCCCTTTATTTAATTTTCCGAAACCACCATATGAAGCAAATGCACTTGCCGGAGCAAATTTTCCACAGAACTCGCACTGTACCCATCTGCGTCCTCCTTCATCAGTTAAAACCCTATCTTCCGGACAATCACCACTATTTATGACTTTTAGGAATTCCTGTCTCTTCTGTCTTTTTTCAACCTCAACTCTTTCTTGTTCCATTCGGGCTTGTTCTTTTTTCTCAGCAGCAATTTTTTCCTGCTCTATTCTTTCTTTTTCTCTACGCTCAAGTTCTGCCTTTCTATCTTTTTCAGCTTTTATTCTAGCCTGTTTTCTTCGTTCCTCGTCAGCTCTCCAGGCTTCTTCAGCATGTATCTTATCCAACTCACGCTGATAAATAATTGCCTGCTTATGCTTATTAAACTCCAGTTGTTTTTCCTTTAACATATCAGACAGCGAATGCTTATGATACATTACCTGTGATGAATCAGATATGTCAAATTCACTTAATTTATCTCTTGCTATATTGACTTTTTCCCATACTCCATCAGCATTTTTTTCATAATATACAACTGTCAACTCAGCCTTTGAATAATCAGCTCCATCTACATTTAAAAGCAGGCAATAGCCCTGTCTCTTCTGAATTTTCATTAACCCTTCCGGGTACTGTCCATTTGTTTCGGATTTATCCCCTGACGCAACATAAATAATTGAATTACCATTGCTATGCTGTTCAAGAATAGTAAATTTATCATCAGATAAATTACGGTATTCATTGCAAAAAGATAAAGCTACCTTCTTTTTCGCTGACAGAAATGTAAATTCATATTTTCTTTCAGACTCAGATACAGTTCTTATAGGAACCCTGCTTTCAATATCATCTGTATGCAGTTTATCCTCCAGCCAACATTTTAGAGCAATCTTTGAATCAATTGAATTAATTCCTTCAACGGGCATCTGACATATACCATCAAAGCCCTCTTTTATTCTAAAATGCTGTTCTCTTAAATTTCGTTCACCTGCCACCAGTACAAGATTTGCTCCACAGCCACAAGGACAGAACAACTCATTATTACGGCTTTTTGCTCGAAGCTGTTCAAGTTTGTCCGGAATATTAATTTGTTTACCATCTATGACGGTATAAATTGATTCAATTCCTATAAATTTTCCATCACATAATGCCACTGTTCTTTGAGCCATATGATTTCATCCCCCTAACTGCTTCATAAGTTTACATTATAATTCTCCCTCTTCCTGTGACTGCCTATATCTCCTCTGATAATAGTCCATAGCCCTATAATCAATCACATCCTTCATCTGACAAACCATTACCGGATTATCAATTAGCGGTCTCAGCTCTTCTCTAAGCCCGATTGCCACACCATCTTTTTTCACAAAAAATCCCTTTCCCGACTCCAAAAGGAAATGTACCGGCATCGATAGAATCTTCTTTAAATGTTCCTTATCCGATATGGAATTGTATTTTTGAATAGTCATATTTTTATCGAGATCTTTCCAGTTGGTTCCGGTTGAAAAGAACTCCTTCCAGCTTGAAAGCAGCTGCTCTTCCGACACCTCCATCAGGATATTTCCATGATTATAAAATGCCATAAGTACAGGCATCTTATACACCTTTGACATGCTGGTGTTTTCAAGCAGACTGATAAATTCTCTTCCTATTCCTTTGTAAAAAACCTCTTCATCCTGATTAAGCTCTTCCAGTTCTTTAAGAAATTCGAGATATTTCTTAAATGGATTATCCTTTGAATGAGCAATGGCTATTTCATAAATTCCATCATCCATATATGTGAACAAATCCATTCTGTCCGGGCGCCTTCCGAGAAGTTCCTTCACCCTGAAATATTCATTAATTATCTGGTCTTTAAGCTTTAAATGTTTTCTGTCAATTTCCGCAAAAAGATCAATCAGCTTCATATCAAAATCTACCAGACAATCATCCGGAAAAGCTGATGTATCTGACAGATTATACACACCTGCATGCTGGTTACTCCTGTCTGACAGAAGAAAACGCACTCTGCCCGCCTTCTCATAATTGCCGATAAAATCAAGCACAGTCAGAAACTCTTTTCCTCTGCATTTACGGAGTCCTCTTCCAAGCTGCTGGAGAAAAACTATCGGAGATTCCGTAGGCCTGAGGAACATTACCATATCAACTGATGTGATATCCACACCTTCATTAAACATATCCACTGAAAAAATCACTCTGATTTTGCCCTGCTTAAGCTGCCTAATAGCTACATTTCTATCCTCTGTGTATTCGCCGCTTGCATCGCTGAACACTGCTACAGATGGTATTCCCCTTTTTGAAAATTCTTTTGCCATCTCCCTTGCATGCTCCCTTGAACAGCAGAAACCAAGCGCCTGCCTTGAGCCGTATTTACAATAATATTTGTAAATCAGCTCATATCTGCGAACGTTGCCTATATAGGTTTCATTTAATTCCTTTTCATCATATCTGCCTCTTACTATATGCAGCTTTGAATAATCTGTTTCATCAAAGATTCCATAATAATGAAACGGCACAAGCATTCCTTTGTTGATTGCTTCCTTTAGCGAAATCTCATATGGCACATTGTAATCGCAGATTTCATAGATATTTTTTCCGTCCATTCTCTCCGGAGTCGCGGTGAGTCCCAGTAGAAATTTTGGCTTAAAATAATCAACAATTCTCTGATACTGTTCATTAACAGCATGGTGGAATTCATCAATCACAACATATGTAAAATAATCCGGTGCAAAGTAATTTTCATTCAGATATTCCACTCTGCCAAGAGTCGCTACTGACGCAAAAATCACCGACTTTTCAGTGCATTTACTATCTCCGTTAAAGAATCCGTAATCATCTGAATCACGTACATTTTTAAATGATTCTGCAGCCTGCTTTAATATTTCCTTGCGGTGTGCAACAAACAAAACTCTCTCATAATTTTTTGAATCAAACGCCGCAAGATATGTTTTTCCGACACCGGTTGCAGCCTGAACCAGAGCTCTCCTTGCGCCCTCCGCTCTCGTATTTTCAAGCGCACACAAAGCCTCTATCTGCGCGCCTCTCGGCTCAAATAGCGGTATCTGATTTGATGTCTCTTTATCATCCTGCAAATCGTATCTGTCCAAGTCCTTTGATACTGCCGGACGGTGCCAGTTCTTTGAATATTTTTTCAGTTCTTCATCGTCTATTACTATGGAATGATTTTCGAATAAGTCTACAAAAGTCTTGTAAAACTTCTCATAATTAATCGGATCTGTTTTATTGCTGAATCTGTAATTCCACTCAATACCGGATGTCAGTGCACTTCTTGAAATATTGGAGGAACCAATGTATAGCTCACTGTAATCCTTGTAATGAAACATATATGATTTTGGATGAAATGAACGGTTTTTCTCATTATAAAAGCGCAAATCGACCTGGTCACCAAGCTTATGCTTTATGAGATACAGTGCTGATGGCTGCGTAATGCCAAGATAGTTTCCTGTCAGAATTCTGATTTTTGCACCACGTTTTAGTGCATTATCAAGCTCACCGAGCAGCATTTTCACGCCTGATTCCATCAGGAACGAAACAATAATATCCACACTGTCAGCCTTTTTTATACTGTCTGCAAGCTGATAGTACAGATACATTCTCTTATCCGCGCCTCCGGTCATTGCATCTGTCGAATATTTTATTTCATATACATCATCTAATTCTTCTGCAGTATTACGTTCAGCCATTTTTCTTCTCCCCGCCCCGGTCTTACATCGCCTGTAATCCACTCTTCCTTCAGTTGCAGATTATCTATTTCCTCAACAAACTTTTCAAATGTCTTTTCCGTGAAATCTGTGAAATAGCGGCCATTTCTTTCTCCTTCAAAGTCACCATACTTAAAGGATGTGTAGATTATGCCGTCTTCCTTTAATGCTTTAAACATTTTCATAAACACGGCTTTAAGTTCATTCTTAGGAAGATGAAGTATTGACGAGCAGGCCCATATGCCATCATATTTTTTGTTCTCGTCAAGCTCTTCAAAAAGCAGCCTTCTGACTTGTATTCCTGTGTAATTGCTTGCAATATGACACATTTCCTCTGAACCGTCTGTGGCATCTACATAAAAACCCTGTTCCAAAAAATATTTTGTATCTCTTCCTGAACCACAGCCAAAATCCAATATATATCCGTGCTCCGGCAACAGTTCTTGAAAATGCTTCTGTGTCTCGTAAAAGTTTACATCTATCGTTGTTTTTGCAAAATTATCTGCATTTTTATTGTAATATTCCAAGGTTTTGTTTTCGTTCATCATGAGTTTATTATACCATTAAGCATTGAAAAAAACTATATTTTAAAACCTAACTGATCTTCATCATTTACTTTGTCTTCCTCTATCATCACCGGCTTGTCCTTACCATCACTGATTACTTTGCAAATCACGCCGCCGTCTGTCACAAACACAATCTTTCCCTTTGCCTTACCACCGATTTTGTCATACAGTCTGCCTGCACTCATTGACTCACCCTTCACGGTGTATGGGCTATTGGCTACGTAGCCGACCTTGCCAAGTCCTTTAATCTTTACCTGTATTGCTTCGTTGTCATACTCATTGTCCGGCTCCTTGACCAGCTTGACCTTCATGCCTTTTTCCATGAAGTCACTTCCGTAATAATGGTTGCATCCTGCTATTGTAAAATACATTTCTTTCATTGTCGTGTCCTCCTGCTATTATACCGGTCCGTCGATTTTACATTCATCATAATACTTGCACAGCATACATAAGCTGTTGCAGTGTTTTGAATGATGCAGTGTCCTCTTTATCCAGTAAATAAACTTTTCCATTTTGTCCTGTCCTCCTGTTTTCGTAAATTAAATGTTTGTTTCTTATGATGGCTATAGCTTAGCATTTTACGAGTCCCAAAGTCTGCCCTCGCACGTCGAATCTTTGTTCTTTATTGCAATAAAACTACAAAAAAGGACGCGGAATCTCTCCCTCGTCCTCAAAACTATCTGGCTTTCCTTCCTGTTGGTGCAGGAGTAAGATCATAAATGACAGAATCTGCTCTGGCATTTCCAATATGATCACAATGCGAGTATTGAAAGTACCAGTAAAAATAATGTTTCTGCCGTAGGAACAGAAAAAGTTTCAAAATATGCTAGAAAATATTTATGAAGTCTACCAATTAATTAGTTTTCATTGTATAATGTCTTTGTCGTACAGGGTCACTTTCCTTTTTAATGTTTTTGTGCAAATTCATTATACATCAGAAAGCCCTGTACAATTTTTTTTATGAAAAAAGTTGTAAATTGGTATTTTATAATTAACTCATAACCACAAGAGAAGGTGCTTTTAATGGCTATCATAAAACAATTCGACAAAAGATCTGGTATGTGAGTAACAAATCGAAAGTTAAAGGAGAACTGGCGATGGATGGAAAAAGTCGGGTTTTCAGACCTGAGGCTGAAAAAGTTTGGCATGAAGATTATCAATGTGAATATTACAGGGGAGTTATCATAGATGGTGAGGACAATATTGTGGAACGTTGCGCTAAAATGCACCCCAACTATACAGCAGCTTTTAGTGATGCTGTAGAAAAAATGTCAGTCAGTCCTTTATATTCACGACAGACAAGCCCTGATATGAAGAAAAAACTGGAAGAATATAAAGCAAAAAAAGCACTAGAGAAAAAAAGGAAAACTAACGTTATTTTTGATCCGAGAGAACGGAATGAGTGGAAGTATATTTATGATTCCTGCAGAGGAAATTTATATCGGTTTAGGTATTTAAATCAGGAAGAAACATCTTCTGTATTCCTTTCAAGAAAAGGGCATCCTATATTAGGTGAAATATTATCGCGGAATGGCGAAGCTGATTTGGCATTTTACAGTAGCAGAATTAAGAATGAGTATGACATTGAAAATCTACCAGGACATAAGGATATTTGGAAGATTTTGTCTGTTACAAATATTTCTAAAAATAAAAATGGGGATAGCGAAGTGACAATTAATTATCTTGAGTTTAGTAACTTGACCAAAGATTTTAAAAAAAGAGAAAAAACCAAAACAATTGTCATTAAGAGAAAATGGGATTTCTATAATGAACTTATGGATTTCTTAGTCGAAATGTAAAGTTGCATGGGACGCATTGTTGGAGTACTGTGTGAGGAAAGTGAATCTATGTAAGGTGGTGTGTGTAATGGATTATTATGATGGACTATCAGAAAAGGAAATACATTATATTGATGAAGCAAGGATAATCGGTAGAACGGAAGGAAATAGTAAAAGATTAAGTGATTTGATCACATAGCCTTTAATAATAAATTCTTTTAATACTCGATTTGCCCAAATGCGGAACATCGTAGCCTTTTTAGAATTAACACGGTATCCGACAGCAATAATGGCATCCAGATTGTAATAGCTTGTATTGTACCGCTTGCCGTCTGCCGCAGTTGTTTCCATTTTGGAAACAACTGCTTCTTCCTTCAATTCGCCGGATGTAAAAATATTTTTCAAATGTTTTGAAATAGCCGCCTTTTGCACTTCAAATAATTCTGCCATCTTTGCCTGCGTCAGCCACAAGTTTTCCTGATATAAAAGGATTTCAACCCGAACTTCACCATTATCGGTTTTATAAAACAGGATTTCCCTTGTTTCATAAGGAGTTAGCCCATATTCTTCGTTCATATCCATTCCCTTCCTTTCCTATCAGAACATACTATAATTAACGAGCCATTTGAGTTTCTTTCAAAATAATAAATATCACTTGCTTTTATTACTTTTTTTGCACCCAAGTAATTTCTATATATTATTTGAGTTGGCTCCAAATGAATATACCAGACATCAAACATTATGCTTAAAATATACCATAATAAACAAAAAATAACTATACCAACATTTAAGTAAATCTTTGCTTCCCCACTAACATTTGATGGAATAGTACTCAAAAAAGATAATAACACTGTAAAAAACACTGCAATCACGAAAAGAAAATAAGAAATCTTTTTCTTAGAGAAATAGGTTCTTCCCATCTCATCCTTTTTATATTTTACATTTCCTAACAATTTAGGAACGATAATTTTTATAAGAGTAAAAATTATTACATATGTGAATGCTCTAATTCCAATCCATATATAGTCCACAAATCAAACCTCCTATCAACATACTAAAAACAAACATACATACAATAAAACCAAGCATGCAACTAATAATCCCTGATATCCATAGCGCAGGATGTATTTTTCGAGTCTTTCGTGTAATAATAGAAATCACGATACCAATAAACGAGCATAATGGTCCCCAAAATATGACATCAATATAGGTATACGGTGCATGATTTGCGCTGTAAAAGTAAAGCACAAATGAAAATAATGAGAGTATACCAAACACAAGTACTGCTGCTTTCATGATGGTGTCTTTTCTTGAAGTCCCTTTTGTTCATCTTCTTCCCACTTCAAGATCAATGTTGTCCACCCCATCTGACATACTCACATGTTATACCACAAGCAAAACTTTTATCTCAATAATGAAATCATTCCCCTGTATTCTTGCACTTATATCTCCATTCATACGCTCCACAAGCTCTTTTGCAATAGATAAACCCAGTCCGGTTGAGGCTCTGCCTCTTGCCACATCTGCTTTATAAAAACGCTCGAACACATGGCTTAAGTCAATATTTTCAGGATGTTCCGTATAATTACTAATTTTAAGCAAGGCGTGATTGTCCTCACGGGTAAGCTTGATACTTATATTCTTTTCCCCATGATCAAGACCATTTTTTATGACATTCTGTATAACTCTCCTTAAGCCCTGCTTATTACCTGATATATACAGCATTTCCTCAGTAATACTAATATCCGGGCAGATGCCCTGCTTCTTCCATTCATCATAATAAGAAAATACAGCTTTTTTTAATATTCTGTTCATACAACAATCCGTAAGCTCCAGCTTATATGAATCATTTTTCAGCTTAGTGAATGTAAAAAGCTCCTCCAGCATTTCATTAAGGCTGTTAAGCCTTTCTCTGATTATATCAAGATATCTCCTCTGGTCATCTATATTGTCACATTCCTCTATAAGCTGGAAATACCCATCCAGCGATGTAAGCGGTGTCCTTATATCGTGTGAAAGATTAGTATATGTATCTGCAATCAGCTCTTCTTTTTTTCTGTACTCATTTCTTTCTTTTTTACGCAGGTCAAGAAGCTCATTCAATTTATCTGAAAGCTCACCTATTCCCCCCATATCTATTTCGCGTTGAATCAGCTTGTTACTATCGTGTTCCATAAGAAACGACAACTGGCGGCAGATGTCCTTAATCTGCCGCTGGTATTTCCACATAATAAATGCCTGTATAATAATTATTACTGCTAATATTCCAATAATAATCCTCATTCTCTAAATATCCCTTTTCTGAAAAATATAACTGCTTAATGACAGCATTATAATAATAAATGTGGCTGCCACACACATTGAACTAACAACATCCTCCCTGCCTGCATTCATAGGAAGCATTGCCATCCTTCCAGTTACTGTATACTTATAGATGCTGAAGTTATGAAATCCCCTTCTGTTAACTACATAATCTATAAAGGCATACACAATACTCATTATATTC
>OLOJ01001928.1_pt1 | contig 18042 bp, 12 predicted proteins | sample 1672251 | NCBI WGS metagenome assembly OLOJ01 (sample SAMEA3136664, study PRJEB25190) | human gut metagenome | biome: human gut; feature: human-associated habitat; material: faeces | place: Austria | collected 2013 | reverse complement strand
CAGAATGGCCGTCACGCTCTTGCGCGGGGTCATCAGGTTGGTATCGGTCACACACAGGCCCGCCCGGCGCACCGTATCCAGCGCGTTTGCCACCAGCGGCTGCACTGCAATATCCCAGTCACCGTAGCCGGGCGAAAACCGCCCGGTCAAATACTTTCCCTCTTTTGCGGCCCACTGGCGCAGCTCTGCTTCGGCTGCGTCTGCGGCCTGCTCGGCCAGCGCGCTGCCCAGTGCATCGGACGCAACGCCCGCCGCGATATCTCCCACACCGGCACGGCGGATCTGTGCATCCACGCCGGGGCCAAGGGTCACGGCCAGCAGCACCGCCTGCGGGCAGTTTTCCAGATGCTTCATCACATCCCCACCCCGCAGGATGCCTGCTTCGGCAAGGGCAGCCGTGTCCGCTTCCAGCCAGACCGCCCGGGGAGTTGCCGCCGCCAGCAGCGGCATGGCGCATGTTTCCAACAGGGTCATGGTGCGGTCGTCCGGTTCCCCTCTGGCCCCGAAATACCGCGCTGCCTGTGCTGTATCGATTGCCGCCGGTTTTGCCAGCACCAGCGGCTGCGGTGCACCGATCATCCGCCGCACCTCCTTGCTTTTTTGAAATAAAGTGATTTTAAGTATACCGCAGCTATGGGATTTTATCAATCCCGGAGAATGCAAAAAATCCCTCCGTCACGGCTCACGCCGTGCCAGCCCCCTCGGGGAGGGGGCCTTGACGGTCCGGAAACGTTCCGCTTTCAACAGGAAACATCCCGGTTCCGTCAGAAGGCTCCATCTCAGAGGGAGCTGGCAAACCCGAAGGGTTTGACTGAGGGAGTACTCTTATTTGATGCAGGTGGAACAGGGCGTGTAGCCTGCCTCGATGGCCTCGTCGTAGCTGGAGAAGAGGATCTGATTCTTCTCGGCCGGCAGGTTCGGGCAGCTGGGCAGATGGAACTTATGTGTGCTGGTGTTCACGATATATTCCTCAGATTGAGCAACAGAAGGCTGTGATTCTTCGGTTGATCCGGTCAGTTTTTCTTCTGCTCTGCTCTCTCCTGTCTGGTAATCAATCACAACGCCCGGCTGGTTGTTATAAACATAAACATTAAAGCAAACACCATCACCGTTGTCCTCTATAGACCATGCTTCCATTTGAACGCCTCTGGCAACAAGTTCATTTTCTTTAAAAACTGGCGTAACCCGATATAACACATGATTTCCCGTTTCTTTTATGTAGTCAGCCGTCATATTTTCGAAAGGCAGCATACCCTCTACATTCATATAACGTGTTCCCGCAATCAGATTTTTTTCATTTGCGTTTTCCCCCGCCAGTTGAAACCCTATTAAGTGGCAGCGGTTATAGAGATACTTCCCATCGATAAAATCATATTCAGCCGTTTGCCACCCAGTCGGTTTTATCTGACTGATGCTTTCCCTGTCTTCCGTTGGCATAAGGTCTTGTCCAATGCAGGCGTACGCTGTTCCGCATCGCCCTAAATAATCTAAATCACTGTAAGTCTCAAATGATTCTGACGTTTTTTCCTCATCTGAAAAGTTCGGTTGATTTCCATTTATTTCAGTATAAGGCGCTTCCTGAAATGCTGGAATTTCCTCCAGAGAGACCATAGACACCGTATTCGTATCACGGAAGGCCCCCTGCTGCAAAGAGCAGCCGCTAAATAAAACAAGCAAGCTAAGCAGCAGCGGCAAAATGGAATAAAACCTTTTTTTCATTTAACATAGACCTCCTTTGTAATTTTCTCATGGGAATAACCGGCAAACTCTGTTTGAGAGAGCAACTGCCAGTCGTTTCTCAAGTCGATATCCAAGTAAACGTCCACTGGATAATTCCGATTCCAACGATACACGATAATTTTCTCTATGATCTTCTCATATGGTTTTAATTGCAAATTTTCTATGAAACAGAAATCGTCTTTTTGCACTTTTTCAAAAGGTCGTTCCGATATCTTGACCGACCGGTCTTGTCCGGTAAAAAGAGCCGCAGAAAATTCATTGACCCAAAGACTGCGATTCCCACATTCCTTCAAAATATCTTGCACAACTGTCCGATCACGGCTTTGACGCCGACGATTAAACAACATGCCATTTCGATTATCTAAACAAATTATTACAGTCATTTTATTTTCACTCTTTACATATTTTTAAACCATTTGCTCATCTGTTTAACAGGAGCCATAAAGCAGCTTTTAAGAAAATGAGCGGGGCTGGTCCACAAAACCGCCTCGCTCAAATACTATTCATCAGCTGCAGCTTTTATCTCCTCCATACATTCACGACAGATACTTCGCTTTTTAAACGCCGTTATATTTTCCCTTGAACCGCAGAAATCACATATTGGTTTATGAACTTCTAAAAGTATTTTGCCTGTTTCCGTATCAGCCAAAATATCAAATTTCATCCCCTCTTCTATTTTTAGTTTCTCGCGCATTTCCTTTGGCAGAACAATGCGCCCCAATCCATCAATTACACGCGACGTATAAAATTCCAATGTACGTTCCTTCTTTCAAATAATATAGTTTGTATTATATCACAAAATATATAGTGGGACAAGTCCCACTCATTAGTTTTCCATTCTTGGCATACTTAATGTGGGACATATCCCACCACAGGAGGTAGCCATGACGTTGAAAGAAACCATTGCCAATCGCATTTTACAGCTGTGTGAGGAGCGGAAGCTTACAGTTTACTCGCTTGCCATGATATGCGGTATCGACCGAACAACGCTATACAGCATTATTGGGACCAAAAGCAATAGCCCAGAAGTTGCAACTATTAAAAAGATTTGTGATGGATTGGAAATTACTTTGGGTGAATTTTTCAGTACGACCGAGTTTGACAACCTGGAACAGGAAATCAAGTGATTCCAATCAAGCCGCAAAGTTTGCCAGCCGTTTAAGAGGCTGGCAAACAAAATCACAAGATAGGGATTGACACAGAATTAAGATCATAATATAATTTTGATGGAAGCAAAAAGCAAGGCTTAACTTGCTGCCAGGAGAGGCATATAGCGTTAATTTCGTATCAATAGGCCGATGATGATACGGAGTTAGCGCTTATTTTTTATCCTGAATTTTGGAAAAGTATATAAACTAAAAAACTTCTCGGCAATTACCGAGAAGTTTTACTCTATCATTTGAAAAATTATCAGTTCTTTGCCCCGTTCACTTTGTCCTTCAAAGTTTTGCCGGTTTTGAATCCAACAGCTTTACTTGCTGCAATCGTTATTTTCTCCCCGGTTCTGGGATTTTTTCCTTCACGAGCCGCCCTCTCTCTGACGGTAAATGTGCCAAAGCCGGGAAGAATAATATCCTCGCCTTTCTCAAGTCCCTCTGCGATTGCGTCAAGGACCATATCTAACGCTTCTTTTCCAGCCTTTGCAGAAACAGCATTTTTATCACTGATGAGTTTTGCCAATTCTGTTTTGTTCATAATTTTAACCTCATTCCTTTTTGTACAGCTAATATAACGGGTGACAAGCTAGATACATATAATTTTTGATATCTACGCTCTTCTCCCATTGCTTTTTATTATAGCATAAGTATACGTATTTCTCAATATTTTAATCTGAAACCGGAAATTAAGGCTGCTCGAAACGCATAACATGAAATCGTTAGTTTGAACAAGAAAAAGACAGATAGGAGCTTTTCCTATCTGTCTTTCTCATTCAGCGGTTGGTAATAAAACGGTGTAGAGTGTCGTTATTTATCCAAAAACGAGTTCCCCAAACAAAGCATACTGGATCATACAATCCGCTGCCGGTCCATCAATCTTGGCACAATCCACCCTACCATCGCATATGGCGCCATATTTATCTCCACCGGATTCTAACCACTTTTTAAATCCCAGCAAAAAATTTTCCCGTGTCAGTTCCCATTCCTTACTGCTGTCTATCTCTCGCAGAAGGAGAGTTCCGCCTCGCGCTATTTGCTCATGTCCCCATGCTCCACACCGTTTTTCTTCGTCAACCTTAGCTCTGTCACACCAATAAGTGATTCCCCCTTCTAAGGCACTGACCATTATGTCATCGATATTTTCTACTGTTAGAAAAACAGTCATTTTTGAAGTAACTTCAAAACTCTTTTGCATATTTTGCTCCTTCTATATTTTCAGGCCTAACAAAACTCATCGTATTATGCTGTTAATTCTACTCATATAACTCGCATCGGTTACTGCAATAAAATTCACCTGTCATGGAATCTATACAACCCTTAGCCCCCAAAACTTTTGGACACCTTCCATTCATTCTCTGAATGCGCAAATATTCTTTAAGTCCCAATTGTTCAAGCTGATTTTGGTTGGTCGCCAACATGGCAACTCCTCCAAATGCTGACATAATGAATCCCTGACGTTCGGCAAAGCGCATTACCTCTGTCCATTTTGAGTCGGCTTCTTTCCCGCCTTTCGGTAAATCGTTGCATTGACGGTTCGGAAGGTCTATGTCTAGAACCTGTTCGATGGTTTCGGCATTAACCGCCTTATCGTCAATATATAAGTCTGCATACGGTTTTCTCCTCTTCTCTATCCTCAGGCCATATTCATCATGTTGGTTATCAGGATTTTCATTTACAGCATATAATGGAATTCCGTGCTCGTTGCAAAATGTTACTGCTTCGTCCAGGAGTTTGCGCGTGCCATTTTCCCGACAGGTATGTAGAATAATCTTTGAGCCTTTCTCAGCTAAACGCTTTACATATTCAATGCATCTTTCTTTCGGTTCCCCAATTTCTGGAAAAGCGTTTTCACACAAAGTCCCATCAAAATTAACCGCCACATAAGGATACCTTACATTTTTCTCTTCTTTCTTGTCGTTCATATTTTACTCCTTTCGTCTGATCCACTTCAATTTAAATATGCGTGATATTCATAAGACAATTCCCAGAACGCTCAGTTTCTTCCTTTACTGCAATCCCAACAGAAAAAAGGAACTGCCGTTTTGACGGCAGTTATGATCCGTGATTGATTATTTTCGTTTCTATTTCATTGCATTCAAAACGATATAATCGTATAATAAATGTGAAGATATGCTTTACATGTTTGTCCACTATATACTACAGAAAGCAGAAGGGATGTATCATAATGGAAACAAACAAAAGCAATAACCGACAACCACTTTCCAAATGCGAGCCCCCTGCCGGAAACATTGCAGAAGTCGAAGCGGCCTGGTTGGCTGCGTTAGCAAATACCTATTTTGATGAATTCATAAAATATGGTATACTTACTGCCAACTTGGAAAATAAAACAGTATCTTATACCGAAAAGGGACAACAAATGATCGCTGAATTGGAAACTGTTGGCGGCCCCAAAGCAGATACAATTTCTATGTCTGTCATATTAGGCAAATATTTTGGCCTATTAAAGGTGACAGAAGGAGAAATAACAGGATTTAATCTCACAGAAGAAGGAGAGTCCTATGTAGAATCTCTGATGTCATCAAAAGACATAGAAACATTCTCAAACGATATCTAAACATAAAAACATGTTCATATCTTCTCCAACAGAAAGAGCAGGAAAGCCTTAAACAACTTTCCCGCTCTTTTATTCTGCCGCTGATTGACCAGCTTGCATTCTTAATCAGTCACCAAAAACTGTACTCTCTATTTTTAAAATGTTTTCAATCAAAATGCTGGAGCCATCCATCAGCTGCAAGGTATTATCCAGTTCGTTCCACCGTTTAATCATGCCTTTTGCCGTAACATATGCTCCGCCGGACTTCTTCATGTCAGGTACGAAATGTGTAATATATACAGTCGGCATATCTTCAAAGTTTTCGTCCAGAAGAAAGCACAAACGTCTATTGAGCTCATCTTGGTCAGACTCACTCAATTCAATTCTGTCTTCTGTTAACCGTGCGGTTTCCCGCAGTGCGTCTCCGTATCCTGCCAACGCCGCGAAAGGAGCAAATTGAGCCGCCCGGTCACGCACCGGCATCTGCGGATGATTTCTGGAGACATGATGCGGTAAACGGATAATATCCTCATATTCATCTGACATTTGTATCTTCCTCCCTTCTTTCGGCAAATCAAAATCACTTTACGCTTTATGTCCGCCAATTTTATTATTGCGGCTGCGAGCGGTTGCTCCTTTCTGCAGGTTCATACCTTTTAAAATCGAATTTTTGCCGAACTTCTCTTTTATGGACAGCATCATTTCCTGCTGTTTCCTCTCGCGCTCTAAAAGTTGTTCTTCATTTTTCTCTTTTTCCAGTTCTGCTTCCGGATTAGAGAATAAATCGAGCTGTACAAAGGTTTTCTCCTGTTTGGCTTCCTCTTCGTTTTTTACGTTTTCCGCACTCAGAGTAAGCCGCCTGGTTAACAACTTCTTATCCACGATACGGTCAAACAACGATAAAGCGGCTGTTATAATTTTCTTCGATGAAGATGTGTACTTTTCCAAGTTTTCAGTTCCGCGCGCATGCTTGGGAATTTTTCTTCCATATCGGTCAATCGTGATTTCACCTTGGTATTGCTGCCGGCGCCCCTTATCGTTGATATTCTCAATATCATATCCTACTACTAGTACAAGCTGTTTCGTCATAAGGCGTTTCGCTACCAAATCCAGAGCCAGCTGATCAGCCATTTCCCGAACCACCAAACGGGTGTGCTCAAAATCATAAGGTTCCTCCAGAACCTGTCCGCCTCCAATACTATTTGAGCTTGGACGATATGCCTTGATATCTGCTATTGTACACGGTTCCCATCCCCAAGCATGGTCAATCAGCAATTCAGCATTGACACCAAAAAGGTTGTAAAGCAACTCCTCATTATGAGCGTCTGTTGGTTTGCCGACAGAACATCTTGCAACATCTCCCATGGTAAATATACCGTGTTGTTCCAGCTTTTTGGCATATCCTCTGCCAACTCTCCAAAAATCAGTAATGGGCTGATGTGACCAAAGCAACTGGCGGTAACTCATTTCATCCAATTCTGCAATTCTCACGCCGTTCTCATCAGCCGGGATATGCTTGGCCCAAATGTCCATGGCAATTTTGGCAAGATATAAATTTGGTCCAATTCCAGCAGTCGCTGTGATGCCAGTAGTCTTCAAAACAGCTCGTATCAGCATCATAACAAATTCCTTGGGCGTCTGGCGACGGTATCCCAAATAGTTGGTTATATCGATAAAAACCTCGTCAATGGAATAGCTGTGAATATCTTCCGGAGCAACATACTGGAGATAAATATCATATATCTGTGCGCTGTGCTCCATGTAATGCGCCATGCGAGGCGGTGCAACAATATAATCTATCGAAAATTCTGGATGATCTTTCAGTTCTGTATCCAAAAAAGACGTTCCTGCAAAACGTCGTCCTGGAGCCTTGTACAGCCGTTGTCTGTTTGCCTCTTTGACCTTCTCTATAACTTCAAACAGGCGCGCTCTGCCCGGTATTCCGTAGGCTTTCAGCGAAGGAGATACTGCTAAACAGATTGTCTTCTCTGTACGACACTGGTCGGCTACAACAAGGTTTGTGGTCAATGGATCTAAATTTCGTTCAATGCATTCGACCGAAGCGTAAAACGATTTGAGATCTATTGCAGCATAAATTCTTTCTTTCACACTTCCGCCTCCTTGCATTTTCAAAGTTCATTTAGCCTATTTCATATTGCTTGTTTTACAATGCTTCTTTTTGTAATTTTTGATATTCGTTTTTTATCTCTTCTTCGGTAAATCCGTAGGTTGTCATCTCATATATAACTGCGGCTGCCAGTTTAGCCGGACCGACAGCTAAAACATTTTCTGATCGAATCTCAAAACCCATGATTTCATTCCATGGTGTTAACTTTAAGTCATTCGATTTTAGTTTTTCTTTTGTTTCGGACAAATATTCCATATCAGATTCAGAGAAATTCTCCATAACATAACCTAAATTATAGCTGTCCAGCAGTTCCCTTTTACCAAGCATGACAAGAAGATTTTCTTCCTGTCCTGTTAACAGCAGAATACCAATCAGCAGATATTTGGTATTTACAGGGGTAATCTTTCTTACCGTGTCAATCAGCTTCATATGTGATTGACGCACGCTTTCCTTTTCACTCTCGTCCACATTACATAGCTTCATAAGTTCGGAAACAATGTCCTCTGAAGAACATTGTGTAAGCAAATCCTTTACAATCATCCTTATCATCCCTTCAGCGGCAGTTTTTTCTGCCTCTTAATATCAACCCTAAATATTAGCTTCTGAATTGCAGGGACTAAAGGCATCCATCTCTAATAAAAAATGAATATAATGTCTAAATCCCCAATATAATTTTATCTTCTATTGCAAACAGAATCAACCCCTTTTTGCGGCTTAAACCACTCTGTCGGACTCCTTAGAATTCTTATAAAGGACTTGCCGTACAGCTTTAAGAGAAAAACTTTAGAAGAGAGCGGATAACGAATAAAATTTATGGTTGCTTGCTGTTTAATTGACATATAGGTATAATAGAGATATATCGTACCTTCCATAAGGATTGCAGTAAAGCGATTACGCTGCAACAACAAAACTGCAATTATAATGGAATAAAAGCTGAATAAAGCGATATTTTATTATTTGCTGCCGTATAGTTTAATGGGATTTTGAAAGCACGAGGAAAACCATATGCAAGAATATATTAACATCAAAGGAGCACGGGTTCACAATCTAAAAAATATAGATGTAGATGTTCCCTTGGGAAAAATCGTAGGCATCACCGGCGTTTCCGGTTCAGGAAAATCTTCTCTAGCATTAGGCGTGCTGTACGCAGAAGGTTCCAGAAGATATCTGGAATCCCTGTCCACCTACACCAGGAGAAGAATGACCGGAGCTTCTGCCGCCGATATAGATGAAATTCTGCACGCTCCCGCTGCGCTTGCTCTGCATCAGCGGCCCGGTGTTCCTGGAATACGGAGTACGTTCGGAACTGGTACAGAATTATTAAACAGCTTGCGGCTGATGTATTCCAGGCTTTCCAGCCACTGCTGCCCCACCGGACATTATCTTCCTCCTTCCCTCTCTGTCGCAGCAGGGAAAGAGCTTATATGCCCCATATGCAATGCTCATTTTTATGCCCCGTCCGCTGAGGAATTGTCTTTTAACAGCCAGGGGGCCTGTAAGACCTGCGGCGGAACCGGTATCGTCCGGACAGTGGACGAGTCCACGCTGGTGCCGGACGAATCGCTGTCAATTGATGACGGGGCGGTCGCTCCGTGGAATTCCCTAATGTGGTCTTTAATGACGGACGTCTGCCGGGCAATGGGCGTACGTACAGATGTCCCATTTTCCGAGCTTACAGAGAAAGAACGGGACATTGTTTTTCACGGTCCGGCAGAAAAGAAGCACATCTTATATAAAGCCAAAAGCAGCAATCAGGCGGGTGAATTGGATTTTACCTATTTCAATGCTGTTTATACAGTGGAAAATGCGTTGTCCAAAGTAAAGGACGAAACCGGTATGAAGAAAGTCGAGAAGTTCCTGAAAGAGGAAAACTGTCCCGATTGCCACGGTACTCGGTTGTGCGAACGAGCCAGAGCTCCAAAACTGCAAGGGATTTCTCTCGATATGTGCTGTAAAATGACATTGACGGACCTGATTGACTGGGTTTCCGGCGTCCCTGCTTCATTGCCGGAGGAAATGCGTCCAATGGCAGAATCTATCTGTGTTTCCTTTATGGTAGTGGCAAAGCGGCTTCTGGATTTAGGACTGGGATATCTGACTATCGACCGCTCTGCCTCTACCCTTTCCACAGGTGAGCGGCAGCGGATGCAGCTTGCCAGAGCCGTGCGCAACCGGACCAGCGGGATCCTCTATGTGCTGGACGAGCCCTCAATCGGTCTACACCCGTCAAACATTGTGGGACTTATAGGGGTTATACGTGATTTGATCCACGACGGAAACTCCGTCGTTTTGGTTGACCATGATACACAGATCTTAAAGGAGTCTGACTGGTTTATCGAAATGGGGCCGGGTGCCGGCGCCGAAGGCGGAGAGGTTATAGCTGCTGGGACCTTGTCCGACTTAAAAAAATCCGGAGTATCCAAAATTGCCCCCTTCCTGTCCAGTCAAGTACGGCGGTCTCTTAGAAAACAAGCTGTAAGAGAAGAGCTTTTCTCGAAAGGGGCAATTACACTCTCCACCGGCCCAATTCACACTGTTAAACCGCTGGAGGTCATGATTCCCAAAGGTCGGCTGACTGCTGTTACCGGCGTTTCAGGTTCCGGAAAAACTACGATGATTTTGGAGAGCCTGATTCCTGCGCTGGAAGCGAAAATTGGCAAACAAAAATTGCCAGAGCACGTCCGTGCGGTTCATGCGGACGGAATTTCCCGGGTGAAGCTCATAGATGCAACACCGATTGGAATCAATATTCGCTCTACAGTGGCCACTTATGCCGGAGTACATGATGATTTGCGTAAAATCTTTGCCAAAACTACTGCCGCAAAGCAGGGCGGGCATAAAGCCGGGGATTTCTCCTACAATACCGGAAGCCTGCGCTGTCCTGTCTGTGACGGAACCGGAAGCATCAGTCTGGACGTGCAGTTCCTGCCGGACGTAGAGATTCCCTGCCCTGACTGCAAGGGCTCTCGTTACAGTAAAGATGCCCAGTCCATTAAACGAGCCAATAAAGACGGGATGGAATATTCCTTACCGGAGCTTATGGAAATGGAAGTACATCGGGCTATGGAAGCCTGTAAAGAGATGAAGGCCGTATACAGCAAGCTCAAGACACTGGAGGATCTGGGCCTCGGCTATCTGACATTAGGCGAAGCCACCCCCTCTCTTTCCGGTGGGGAAGCCCAGAGGTTAAAACTCGCGTCCGAAATGGGCAAAGCGCAGGATGATACGGTTTTCATTTTTGATGAGCCGACAATTGGGCTGCACCCTCTGGACGTCAGAGTACTGATTAATGTTTTTGAGCATCTGGTACAGTTCGGCGCCACAGTAATCGTGATTGAACATGACATTGATATGATTGATAACGCGGATTATATCATCGACATGGGACCTGGTGGTGGGGATGCCGGTGGTAAAATTGTTGCTGCAGGCACCGTAGACGAAATCAAGAACAGCAAAGAAAGTGTAACCGGAAGGTATCTATAAGAAACAGGACAAAAATATATCCAAACTGGTATTCTCATATTATTTTTCATACTATTCCTCATATCCGCATAAATGAAAACCTACCGTATAGAATGAACTGCATATAGAAACAGCGCAAACAAAATTTGCGCTGTTTTATTTTTATTTCGTATTCACATGTAACGCAAGAGCGGCATGACAGCTTTCGTCTGCCATGCCGCACCTCTTAGTTATCTATAACGTCTTGCTTTATGTCTGCGTCTGCTTTTCTCTCTGCATGCGATTGTTGCAGTCAGGCAAGCACCGGAGAATACCATAAGAGCCACGCACAACCCTATCGGACTGTCATCACCTGTCTGAGGAGTATTCGGGCTCTCAGACGTTCCAGGGTCTTGAGGCTTACCTGGATTATCAGGCGTGTTGGGATCCTGCGGATTATCCGGCTGCTCAGGATCATCCGGAGTACCGGGGTCTACCGACGCCGGCGTGTGGCTGTTGGTAACCACATATCCGGTTTCCATGCTGCCGCTGATTTCCGCCGTGTAGCCATCCACCTTGACCTCTTCGATGGTATAGTCAATCAGCTTTCCATTCGCATACTCGTCAAGGTTGTCAAAGCTGCCGGCCCAGCCGGTTGCCTCGGTCAGTACCAGCTCCTTGCCAGTATCATTGCCATCGGCAAACAGTTTGATGGTGACGCTATCGGGCCGCAGGCCGTCTTTGTCATTGGCGTCAGACCACTTTTTGGTTACAGAAACATTGATTTGTCCGGGGGTATAGCTGTTGGTGACATCGTATCCCTTCACTTCAGATTGGTAGCCATCTACCTTATCCTCTGTGATGGAGTAGTGGATTTCCACGCCATTCGCATACTTCGGCAGATTTGCAAACTCCCACTTCCAGTTGCCATCTGCATCTGGGGTAACTTCTTTGGCCTGTTCAGCCATGTCCGCCACATCGGCGTGCAGCCGGATGATGATGGAATCGGGCCGCCGGCCGTCCTGGTCATTTTTATCATCCCAAGTTTTCTGGCCGGATACCGTCACCATTTCCGGTGTATGGGAATTGGTGATGGTAAATCCAGTGCTGACAGTATCGCCTGTGAGCGAGTTCGGGGAGATGGTAGTCGTGTAAAGCGGCACGTCAGCATTCTCAATGGAATAGGTGATTTCCTTGCCGTTCTGATGGGTGGGGAGATTGGGCACCGTATAGGTCCACTCGTCTCCATCCTCAGCAGGCGCTTGAATGGTGTAGGTTTTCCGGCTCACTTTACCGTCTGCGGTGGTTCCCACCAATGTAAAGGAAGCGGAGCTCGGTCGCGCACCGTCTTTGTTGCCTTGATCAGCCCAAACCTCTTTCACCGGCAGGTCAAAGGTTGTCGCCGTATTGGTAATGGTAAACCCTTGGCCTGCGTTCCCTGTAATCTGGGAAGTGTAACCCGGAACTGAAATCTCCTTTATCGTGTATACAATTTGGTTGCCGGCGTCATTCATCGGCAGATCGGTCACCCTTACCTTTTCCCAGTCCTTCTGCGAGGTTAAGGTCAGGTAATCCTTACCATCAATTTGGACCGGGTTCCCGTCTGCCAGTACCTGCACCTGAATCTCATCTGGGCGGTTGTTGTACTGGTTATCATTGTCTTCCCATACCTTTTCCACCTCAAATTCCACGGTCTTGGCCGGGTAGGAGTTGGTAACGGTGGCGGTGACAAGCTTTTCATTCGTCTCGTAGCCGTATTGGGTGCTGTAAAGCGCTTCCCCGTTCTCCAGAATCGGATCTTCTACCACCGTATAGGTAATTGGTTTGCCGTTTTCGTTCACCGGCAGGTTTGCGAAGTTGTCGCTCCAGTTGTTGGTTTGGCTCAATGTTACAGATTGGTTTGTCTTGGTTCCATTCTTTACCAACCACACGGTTACAGATGTTGGACGTTTGCCATCACGATTATCATCGTCATCCCACGCCTTATTTACCTCGATGCTAAGGGTGTCGAGGGTATGGGTATTCGTAACATTGTAGCCGTTCACTTGAGCTGTGTAGCCTGGTACACTGTCTTCGGTAATTGTGTAAGTAATCTCATCGCCACTCTCTGCAAACTTGGGAAGGCCAGTGAACTGCCACTTCCAATCGCCTTGCGCGTCTGCGGAAACAACCTTAACTTGCTTCTCAAATTCATCGATGTCGGCATTCAGCCGGATGGTGATGGAACCGGGGCGGAGGTTGTCCTGATTGTTGTTATCATCCCATGTTTTGGAACCAGAAACAGTGGTGGTTATGAGTGTATTTGTGACAGTGGTGCCGCTGGCCGATTTTTCATAACCGTTTGGAACCGTGGATTCGTCAACAGTATAGGTGATCGGCTTTCCGCTGCTGTATACCGCAAGGTCGGGTATGGTCGCCGTCCAGACGTCCGTTTTCTCGGCAGGTTTTGAAAGTTTCACGCTGGCATTTTGGTATACCGGCGTATCGCTGCCCTCTACCTTTCCAACAAGGGTAAGAGTAATTTCATCCGGCCGCAGGCCATACCGGTCGCTGCTGTCGTTCCACTGTTTGGTCACTGTAACGGGAGCAGTTGCCGGAGTGCGGGTATTGGTAACGGTAAAACCGTCTATTGCACTGGTGTAACCTGAGTTTTCCGGCAAAGCAACTTCTTCTAGCGTATATACGATTTTTTGCCCTTTCGAATACTCTGGAAGATTGGTGAAGGCGGTATCCCAAGTATCTCCCTCACCGCTAAAAGTTTGCTCTCTTATCATTGAACCGTCCGCCAAAAGGCGCAGGGTAATGCTTTCGGGACGAACGCCGTCCTGATTGCTGCCATCGACCCATACCTTCTGTGCATCGATATTGATGTTTCCAACATAGGTATTGGTGCAGACAGCTGTGACGGTCTCGTCTGCTTTGATCGAGCCTTTTGCACCTGAATAGGTCGTCTGATAGTAGTCCTGATTCTCCTCGGTTTCTTTCACAAAGAAGGCAACACCCTCCGGCAGATTTTCCGCTTTCATTTCCGCTTTCATTTCCGCACCGGGCTTCAGGGTAAACTCCGCGACGCCCTCCGCATTGAAGGTCATTTGCCCATACGTTCCTGCGGGGATTTTTTCACTTAGCGTAACCGTGAAGTGGAACTCTTTGTCTTCATCGCCGCCCTCTGTGGTCACCTTTTGCACAATAAGGGTTCCGGCCCCTCTTGTATTGGTGACGGTTACCTGTTCCGTCACGTTCTGTTGAATGGTTCCTGATTTACTGCTATAAGTAGTCTTGTAGCCCGTAACCGGCGTTTCCTCTACCTGATAACCGGTTCCTGCAGGAATACCAGCCAGTATTTTGGTTTCGCCGCCTTTCAGAGAGAAGGTACCCACACCGCCTGAAAAGTTTACATCGCCATAGGTGCGATTCAATGCGCTGTCATCATTTGTCCCACTGCTCAAGGTAACAGTAAACTGGAACTCCTGGTTGGGGTTGCAGCCCGCACCTCCCACCTCTTTGGTGACAGTAAGCGTCCCGGTATTTTCAGTATTGGCAATAGTGATTTCCTTGCTTGCGCTTTGACCCGTCACACCGTTGTTCGTATAGGCTACGAGATAGGGCGTACTGTCAATTTCGATCTTGCCGCCGTCTTCAACTTTATTACTTCCGTTCATCTCAAAGGCATAGTACCGGACCATCTCGCCGTTCTCAAACATGGGCAGGTTTTCAAACTTGCCGCTCCAGCTATCCTTTGTCAGTGAAAGTGACTGGCCTTCCACCTTCGTGTAATCCGTATCGTCTCCCGCTTTTTTGTAAAGCTGGACAGAAACAGTCGCGTTCTCCGGAGCATTACCGTCCCATGCCTTTTGAACGGTAATATCCATATCCTCGTCTGCGGACAGGAAGATATCAACCTCGTTCTCGCCTTTTTGAGAATCAATTGTCCAGGCAAGGTTCTCGTGCGTATAACTACCGCCGGTTTTCACCGTGTACTCAATGAATCCATCCTTCGTGAAGTCTGTTTTTCCTTCCCGCCAGCTTCCGTTCAATGTATTCGTCACATGGTCGGACAACACATTGTTATCAGCATCCTGATAAAGGGCCGCTACAACCTGTCCGCCGTCCGCAATCTGGTGTTGGTCATAGCGGATGCTGTACCAGGTTTCACCGCCAACAAGCTTGGTGTTTTCCGAGGAGCCGTCATAAGCGTCCCCAAGTACCAGCTTCGCAATATTTTCCGGAATCCAGAAATTTACATCGTAGTTAACAGGCAGTTGTTCGGTTTGCGGTTTCCACACAGCCTTGAGGGTAACGGTAACTGTGTCGCTGTTTAGGTTAAAGTTTCCATGTAACGCAGCTTCCAGCGCTTCGTTTATGGTCACCGACTGGCTGGATGTATAGGTAACAGGCTTGCCCTCAATCTCAATCCGATTCTCCCCTACCCACAGTTCCCAGTGGTCGAAAGCGTATTCCTCCGTTGTCTGGGGGATCTGTGAGGAAATCAATACCGTGCGGTTATTTTCCACGTTATAACCGCTGTTGTCCGTCCCTGGCATGTTAGAGATAGTATTTGCATTTTGGGGCTTTTCCGTGTAGTCTTTAATATCCAGACCATTTTCATATTCTACATTGACCTTGATAGGGTCAGCGGAAATATTCACATAAACCTTGCCCCAGTTGTTGTTGTAAGCAATATTGGTATTCTTAGTTCCTGTCTCCGTATACATGTAACGGTCAAGGCCCTCGGTGGTTCGGAAGTAATAATAACCGTCTGCTCCTCTATCTATATCATCAAGGTTTGTCCAGGCTTTGTAGTCCCAGCTAATGCTGTTCGAGCCATCGCCTGGAGCCGTCTGTTTTGCCCAGTTGCTATCGGTTACCACATCATAGAAGTGAGCTGGGTCTTTTGCAGCACTGCGCCGCCATGTAAAACCCAGCGTATCATAATCAGTAGTATATGGGGGATTGGAATTTGCAGTGGTTATCATTCTGATATGGGCAAATTTGTCTGCAGAAGTAATGGCACCAGATGTCGGCACCAGCAATTCTCCGGCCGGATTTGCCATATAATAAAATGAGCTCAACTGTACCCGTTCGTTGCTGGAGATGCCTTTCAGTTCCCAGGGGGCCTCCAGATTTCTCCAATAAGGAGAAGTACCGTCCTGCGTCCAAAGAGTATTGCCTAAGGAATCTGTTAATGTAATTTTAGGTGGCATATATCCTAACTGCCTCTTAAAACGGATTGGGTCTGTGTACCAGTTGGCATTCTGGCGGGAGTTGCTGCGGTCGATCAATCGGCCTTCAACACCTTCTGCAGCCAGCCACCCCGATTTACCGGACGCTCCCTCTCCCTGCCACAAAGGATGGTTCCACACCTGTGTGTCGGTAACGCCTTTGGTGGAAAGGATAAGCGCCTTTAAACTGTCCTTGGAGAAATTCATGGCCGTAACGGTCAGATCCTCCTGACAGTTTTCTACAGTAATCGTATAAGTGCGGAAATAGGCATAGTCGCCTTGCTGAGCGTTGCCTTTCCCCACTACGTGTGGATATGACGGAAGAAGCACGCCTTCCACTGTGATAGTAACCTTCGTTCCTGTGGAAAGGGTAGTTTCTTCCGTTGCCACTACCCTGTTTGTGTCAGGTTTGCCGTCAGCGCCCTTTGGAAAATAGTTGTCGAACAGGTTTATGGTTGTTGTACTTCCACCAGTGTTAGGCCGCTGTTTAAAAGACTGGGCACTCAGAGGATAGTCCAGGTTGCTGAATTCCGGCAAAACAGGGACATTCACCTGCTCGCCGTTGATCTCCAACAGATTTAAAGCCCATGCCGCATAACCGTCCTGGAGAGCCCCGTCGGCATTGCCGCCATTCCCCGAAAGGAAAGTGGTCAAGGTACGGAATTCCCATTCGGTGGTGCCGTTTGTTATTGCGGATTTCCCTGATGAATTGATTTTACTTTGGTTTAGACCGCTCAAATTCGTAAGGCTATTCACACCATCATTAAGATTGTCTTTAGTTTTGCCAAAATCCCAAACAATCGCAGGATCTTTAGATTCCTCTCTCGCAGCAATATTGTTTGTGTTCAGCCAGCCTGTGGCATCAAAAGTAAAGGGGCCTTCATTTTTTTTCAGCGTCACCACCACATAAAGACGGGTTGTTCCGGGATTGTGATTACCACCGTGCTTCAACACGTGAATCGTGTCAGTGAGGGAATCAGTTGCATTCTCTGCCATATTCAGGGTCTGGCTGGAACCTGTTCCCTCATATTTTCGCATAGCGCCAAGAAGAATACTATTATCTCCGGGGGTCTCTGTCTTATCGCTGGTAAGCTGAACCAGGTGGCTATTACTTTCGTCCGGGGTATCCGGCCATTCATCACCATCTTTCTCTACATGCCAGGCCTGCACTGTGGCCTTGTATCCTCGGGGAATGGTAACGGAAAAGGCTGCGGTGGTGTCAGCATTCGTCGTCAGGGTAGGATGAGAGCCGAACACAGAATCGTTGTTTATTCCTGCGGGCAAACTCCCGTCGTTCTCCATTTTCACACTGTAGTCAATCAGATGTCCCTGCATATGTTCATAGTTGAGAGTGATTTGCTCATTCTCTCTCAACACATTGTACACGGCGCAGGTGGGCGTGGTACTGTTGGTGGTATAATAAACCTTCTCCTCGCCGCCAATATTCAGCCTCCCAATGGAGTGGATCTCTACCCCATTTACCTCGGCGTTCACAAAGGAATGCCACTGGCCGTTATCGTTGATTTCTTCAGGAGCATTAGCGGCCAGATGTCCCGATGGGAGGCCGTTCTCCCTAATTGCCGCCTGTCCGGCGTCGGTTATGTTAACATCCCAGTCCACATCCGGGTCTGTACTCTCCTCGGCCGTCTTGCAAATAAACTTAAAATACTTTGCATCTATGTAGACCGTCTCATCTGTATTTTCATCAGCCTGATTCGCATTGGATACTGCAAAAACAGTTGTTGTTACAGAAGAAATGACCATACACAGGCAAAGGAAAAAGGCGATCCATCGGTTATG
>OLOJ01001923.1_pt1 | contig 18084 bp, 13 predicted proteins | sample 1672251 | NCBI WGS metagenome assembly OLOJ01 (sample SAMEA3136664, study PRJEB25190) | human gut metagenome | biome: human gut; feature: human-associated habitat; material: faeces | place: Austria | collected 2013 | reverse complement strand
AAGGCTCGCGTCCTGCAGATACACGCCGTAGGCGCGCACGCCCGCTCCGGACCCGGCGCCCGCGGCAACGACGCGCCCGCCGCCGCGCACGACCAGGTCGCCAGCGATCACGCCGGCGACCGCCTCGTCAGTAATATCGGACCCGTCTGTCCGGGCATTGACGGTACAGCCGTCCACCACGAGCGCCTGCGAGACGTGGATCCCGCACTGCGAGCCCGCCGCCGTCAGGGTCCCGGCGCCGCGAAGCGTCAGGTTGCCCCACACCTCCATGCCGCACAGCGTGATGTCCGCATCGGGCGCATGCGACTCCGTCACGGAATTTTGCCCGGCAAGCGTCAGCACCAGGTCGCCTTCGGCGCCGATGGCCTCGCCCGCGTAGCCGTTGAGCTCCAGGTGGTCGGCATCGGTCCAGGCCCAGCCGGGGCCCGACACGCCCGGCTCGTAGTACGTCGCGCCCGCAATGATGAGGCTCTCCGCGCCCGCGGCATAAGAAGGCCCGCCCAGCAAAACGCATAGGCAGGCCATGGCAACAATCGCAATGTAATGACGGCTGGTGTGGGACTCGGCAGCAAACATACCCGCTCCGATCTTCGCAGGAGCCAATAGAATGTGCACCAGAATATGCCCTGGTAGCAGCAGTTATTAGTTTAGCGAGATCAAGGCGAAAACAAAGAAATTGCCCCTGAACAATGATGATAATTAGGTGTAAATCGTTTTGTCAATCGGTGAAAGGAGAGGTCGAACTTTGTAGAAATAAACATGAGCTGTGTAGTATCATGCTCGAGTCCAACACCGCCAGCACCTCCAGATATCAGGTTCCGATTTCAACTGGCAATCCAAGCTCTATCTTGTTAATCACTTCGCTGTATAGGTCGACGTCACTATCGGGTGCCTCAATCGACACAACAAGTGAAAAACGCGCAGTCGAATTTGCCCTTCCGAGATGCTTGCGCGTGTACCACCAACCGCCGACAGGATATACCGCTACGTATTCAATAGAACTTAGTTCGATTGCACCCGCATCGATAAAATCAGAATGTATTGAGCCCTCATCCCTATTTCTCGAGCCTATGTACCACAAAGGTGAGCCTGAGCCCGAAGACGACTCCTTTTCGCCCCTCATATTGGCATTAACCCTCTGCAAAAAAGCATCTAAGTCCTCATCGGGCCTGTTTACATCGAAGCGAAGCCCAAATGAAGGGTACCGGTACTTATCGTTCCATCCAATTCCGGAGGGGCTTGGCTCAATAAAGTATGACAGAGTCACCTTGAGTCGAGCTTTGGCTGAAATGTCCAAGTCCTGAAGAGCCTTTTTAGGCCAAGGTAAACAGTAGTAGCGCATATCGTTGAGTTTAGGATCAGCGCTGGAATCCTCCTGCAAAAACGGCTGGAGCTCATCCTCAACAATTAGGTTGACTCTGTTGGCAGCGCACGAAAGGGCCCTCTCGAGGGAAGGTACCCCGTACCCACACGTCCTGAGCAGCTTACGACGACCGCTGCTCTTGGCATCCTCGGTCCTCGTACCACAATAGAGAGACTTCATCTGATCCGTCCATTCGGCGGAATGAACCATCAATGCTCTGATAGTCTCGGGCCAAAGGGCAGGATATGCGTTCTCAATCTCCGAAGCCATCCACGCAGCGTAAGAGACCGCCGCACTCGTCGCGCAGAAAGACTCAAAGGGGGATTTCAGGAATTCGGCCGAAGTAGACAAGATGGAAAGGCTTGGATCGGAATAATAATCCTTCCCATCAGTAATCATGCTACCAGCAGGGCAGAGAATCTCAGGCTTAATCGGGGTCCTCTTGTCCCAGCTAAGCGATGTCGAACTATACGGAGAGAGCGACCCTCTTGGAGATACGGGGAAGTAGCCGGAGGCAACCACCTCGCTATCCAGCAGGTCCTCCTCGACATATCCTCCCACCGTGAGAGCGTTCCAAGCCTGTCCTGGACTTCTGACAGGTCTGATCTGATTCGCCTCGGGATACCCAGCGTCCCTTAGGTCGTTTTGGCTGACGTTGCCCGCGGAAACCATGAACAGCTCTGCACCCTCTTCTCCCGGGCGGGCAATTAATTCATCTATAGCAGCTGACCAGGCGGTCGGCCTACCGCTCGTTATCTCGATATCATTACCCGTGACAGCAGAACAGAAGATTCTGTTATTCTCGGGAGATTGAATTTCGATTCGAGATGCCGCCTGAATTGAGATTTCGCCATACAGCTCAGGGTCGTTCTCTTTACTAGCTTCAACAATTTTGACTGACTCAAATCGGTGATCAATCGAGATGTGGCCTTCGGACTCAAGGAGAGACTTAAGGTCGCCGTAAATCGCGATTCCCGCCACAGAGGTGCCGTGATTAATATTGTCATCAATGCCCCAGTTGGGATTGACAGAAAGCAGGGTTTCTTGCGTGGATACCGGCGAAAGAAGCGGGTGCGCAGCGTTGACCCCTGAATCGAGCACGCATACGACAGAAGCTCCTTGCTCGAATTCTATTCGAGCAAGGAGGTCGTCAACCCACTCGCGTTGCTCTTGCCCAGTTAGGCCTGTAAAAAAGGAGGTTGCTGTCGTGGCGGCACGCATTTCAGCCAGGGAGCCACAGCGGTCGATGAGTAATTTCAAATCAGTGAGGGTTGCTCGCATCAAAACTACGCAACGCTCAGGAAAACGAGTAAATTCGCTCTTGTGGTCAATTCCCATGCTATCCAGAAGGGCAAAGAAATCATCGACAACATCTACCTCTGCCTTTGCCTCGCTGTGCAGCCAAACTTCAACCCACTTTGGCGCATGCTCGGATGGAAGCCTGTCGTGCGAGTCGGTCCAGAGCGAATAACATTACCGGCGACGATATTATCGATGTTGTTGAGCAGGGGCATGCCCGATGGGTTGCCCTTCCTGGTGTCTCTATTGGGATCAGAGTAGCGTTCGATCTTCTCTTTATGAAAGGTTTTCTTTTCATTCGGAACGAAGACGGTGGCCTTCGTGACCCCGCCTTCGGCATGAACGTTTAGGAGCCTGACACCTTGGCGTTTGTCTTCGAGGCTATTGACAGCGAATTCAGCGTCATCGGCTGAGTCGAATTCAAGATAGAATCCGCCAGAAGAACCCGATGAAGCTTCGTGGGCCTCTGCTTCCTTAATGGCTTTGTCTATCTGGGACAGCAGCCTTGCGGCATGAGTCTTACGATCCCGAGAGACATAATTATTTTCGGACCCACCACCGTTCGGCCTGCTGTATGCACTTGTTGTCCCGAATTTAAGAGGCAGCTGAATATTAGGGCGCTCCAACTAGCCCGCCTTCCTAGCTGTGTAACCGTCAAGCCGCTCTTTGCATAACTCCATGAAAAGGTTATCAGAAAGCTCACATTCCGACAGAAGGGTCTCTTTGACAGCCTCCTCACAGATGCGCGAAATATCTGCTTGACACAAAGCCGAGAGCTCGGCGGCCGCATCATCGCCAAGACTGAATGAAGGGTCGAAACCGGAAACTTTTATCGTCACGATGCGCTTGACCTCGTCCATGGACGGCAAATCGTAATGTAAAACGTCATCGAAGCGACGAAAGAGAGCAGCATCGAGCATTGCTCTGTTGTTGGTCGCCGCGACTATAATACTTTCGGAAACGTCGTTTTCGATAAATTGCAAGAAGGAGTTGAGAATCCGGCGCATCTCCCCCACCTCGTTGTCACGCGAGCGATCGGCGCCTATTGCGTCGAATTCATCGAAAAGGTAGACGGCGCGGTTCGACGAAATGGTCTCGAAAATCTGACGTAGCTTTACGCTCGTCTCGCCAAGATATTTGGTGATAAGTTTATCGGTCTGAACAACGAATAGGGGCAAATCAAGCTCGGATGCGATAACGGAAGCCGTCATAGTCTTGCCGGTCCCCGGCTCGCCTTCGAGTAATAGTTTGCGGCGGCAAGATAGTCCATACTGTGCAAGTTTGGCTCGCTGCTTGTATTCAGCTAACACTCGATCGATTCGTTCGCCTAGTTCAGCGGGAACCACCAAATCCTGTTTGGTGGTATTGGAATATGACACCAGAAAAAGGTTGTCTTTGTTCGCGAGGTCGATTATTTGTCCTCTGCCACGCGATCCGTTATCAACTATGGCCGTGATATCGCGAGCCAGCGTAGAATGGCCACTGCGAGACTCGGATGCGGCTATACGAAGCGCAGCGGTCTTGAAACGTTCGTTGTCTTGATCGAAATGGGCCTTGATAAGAGCTTTCACTTGGTCCCCTGTCGCCATGATGCCGCCTCCTTTCGTCATCGGATTGATTAGCAGTAACAACGCTACTGTTAATCTCGATTCGTTGCTTAAAGATAGTATTGGATTTTACCGGTCAACGCTATTAAAGACAAACGTAGCAGGAATTGGGTCAGTTTCGAACAGCGGGCCTTGTCCTCATACAACAAAAACGAGGGTATTGACGCTAGCCAATACCCTCGTTCAGGAACGGATGTTTGCGCCTAAGGTCAAGACGCGCCCAACTCAGGCACCTCTCTCCCCTAGTCCCTCTTAAACAGGTCCCTCGTGTACACCTTGTCCGCCACGTCCGCGAGCTCGCCGCTCCAGCGGTTGGTTACGATCACGTCGCAGCCGTCCTTGAAGGTCTCCAGGTCGTGGGTCACCTCGGAGCCGAAGAACTCCGGCGCGTCCAGCGTGGGCTCGTATACCACCACGGGCACGCCCTTGGCCTTCACGCGCTTCATGACGCCCTGGATGGAGCTCGCGCGGAAGTTGTCGGAGTTCGACTTCATCGTCAGGCGGTAGACGCCCACGACCGGCTTCTCCTTGCCGGCGTACACGCGGTCCCACACCATCTGCAGCACCTCGTCGGCAACGAAGTCCTTGCGGGTGCGGTTGGCCTCCACGATGGCCTCGATCAGGTTCTGCGGCACGTCTTTATAATTTGCCAGCAGCTGCTTGGTGTCCTTGGGCAGGCAGTAGCCGCCGTAGCCGAAGCTGGGGTTGTTGTAGTGCGATCCGATGCGCGGCTCCAGGCACACGCCGTCGATGACGTCGCGGGTGTTGAGGCCGCGGACCTCGCAGTAGGTGTCGAGCTCGTTGAAGTAGGCCACGCGCAGCGCCAGGTAGGTGTTGGCGAAGAGCTTGACGGCCTCGGCCTCGGTGGTGCCCAGCACGAGCTCGGGGATGCCTTTGGAGCCGTCGGCGTTCAAGCGCTCCAGCTCGGCGGGGTCGGCGCCCTGCGCGAGCAGGCCGGCGAACTTCTCGGCCGCGGCGACGGCCTCGGGGTCGTCCTTCGGAGCGCCCACCACGATGCGGCTGGGGTGCAGGTTGTCGTAGAGCGCCTTGCTCTCGCGCAGGAACTCGGGGCTGAAGAAGATCTTGCTGTCGCCCAGCCTCTCGCGAAGGCCCGCGGTGTAGCCGACGGGGATGGTCGACTTGATGACGATCCAGGCGTCCGGGTTCACCGAGCGCACGGCGGCGATGGCGGCCTCGACGGAGCTCGTGTCGAAGAAGTTCCTGTCGCTGTCGTAGTTGGTGGGCGTGGCGATCACGGCGTAGTCGGCGCCCGTATATGCCTCGGCCACGTCGACAGTGGCGTGCAGATCGAGCTCGCGCTCCCCCGACTTGGCCTCCGCCAGGAAGCGCTCGATCTCGTCGTCCTGGATGGGCGATACGTAGTTATTGATCTTCTCGACCTTCTCGGGCACGATGTCCAGCGCGTGCACCTCGTTGTGCTGCGAGAGCAGGACGGCGAGGGACAGGCCGACGTAGCCGGTACCGGCGACAGCGATCTTCATGTCATTCTCCAATTGTCAAAGAGCAATAATTCGCATTAAAAATGGCCCCTGTTACAGGGCCATGATTTCCTAAATGTTGTAGTAGCGCTTATACCACTTGGCAAAGGCCCTCAGGCCGTCCTCGAGCGGCGTCGCGGGCTTGTATCCCAGGTCGCGCTGGAGCGCCGTGGTGTCGGCGTAGGTGACGGGAACGTCGCCGGGCTGCATCGGCACGAGCTGCTTGTGGGACTCGAAGTCGTAGTCCGCAGGCAGCACGCCCTCCTCCACCAGCACGCGCTGCAGCGTGTCGACGAAGTCGAGCAGGTTCTCGGGGTGAGAGTTGCCGATGTTGTAGACGCGGTGAGCGGCGAGAGGCAGGCCGTCCTCGCCCATCTTCACCTCGGGCGCGGCGTCCATTACGCGCCTCACGCCCTCGACGATGTCGGCGACGTAGGTGAAGTCGCGGCGGCAGTCGCCCATGTTGAAGATCTTGATGGTGTCGCCGCGGCGCAGCTTCTCGGTGAAGCCGAAGTAGGCCATGTCGGGCCTGCCCATGGGACCGTACACGGTGAAGAAGCGCAGGCCGGTCGCCGGGATGGAGAAGAGCTTGGAGTAGGCGGCGGCCATGAGCTCGTTGGACTTCTTGGTGGCGGCGTAGAGCGACACCGGCGAGTCCACGCGGTCCTCCTCGGAGAACGGCACCTTCTTGTTGCCGCCGTAGACCGAGCTGGAGCTGGCGTAGACGAGGTGCTTGACCGGGTGGTGGCGGCAGGCCTCGAGCACGTTGAAGAAGCCGACGAGGTTGCTCTCGAGGTAGGCACGCGGATTCTCGATGGAGTAGCGCACGCCCGCCTGGGCGGCGAGGTTCACCACGACGTCGAAGCCGTTCTGGGCGAACAGGCGCTCGATGAGGGCGGCATCGCACAGGTCGCCGCGCACGAAGGTGAAGCGGCCGTCGGCGTCGGCCTCGGCCAGCATGCGCAGGCGCGCGTCCTTGATGCCGGGGTCATAGTAGCTGTTGAGGTTATCGAGGCCGACGATCGCGTCATCTGTCTCCTCGAGTAGCTTCTTGACGAGGAACGCGCCGATGAAGCCGGCCGCTCCGGTGACGAGAATTTTATTTGACATATCGCTCCTTTGGATGATCGAAATAACTAGTCGCGAATTGAAAGTACTGAATTGAGAAATGATGAAAATGAATCTATATAATTGTCAGATTCAAAGAGTTTTAAGGCCTTTTCTAGCGCAGCTCGTTTCATGCTGGTCAACTCATGGTCAGTTAAATTGCATGCGCTTGTAATTCCGTCAAGAAGAGCTTGATTGCTTAAATCTGGGATAACAATTCCATCAATCATATTCTCGAGAATAAGATCTGCTCCTCCGACCGCGTTGCATAACATCGGAACACCGTTCGACATGCACTCAGCGAATTTTGTTGAAAATCCGGCGCGAGAATATAAATCAGGAGTTCTAAATAGAATTCCAAAGTCAGATTCTTGCAGCATTTTGATTACGCTGTCATGGGAAACACGACCGTGAAAATGAACCTTATTAGATCTGGCAATGTTTCCCATTAAACTGACTGCCTGGTTTAAATCAATTCCAATTACATCGAGTACTGGTTGAGTGATTGCAGGAATAGCGTCATTACTTATAAGCGAAATAAACTCTGTAAGTGAGTCTTTTCCCCCAGCGGGAGAACCTGCATAGACAAACTTGGTTATAGTTCTCCGCTTCAATCCTTCTAGAGAGCAAGGGTCACTAAGAGAGTCTCCGGCCCTATTTAAGGGTGGTAAATAAAAAACCTTTGGATATCCTTGGGAGGAGTAAAGTGAATCGAAATGTTTTTTAAAAAAGGGCGAGATTGCGATAACTCCATCTAGCAATCTGTCCACTTCAGCCACCCGTTTAGAACGAGATTTCTCCACAAGCCAAGCAGCTAAATCTCCTGTAAATTTCGGAGTAAACCAATCGGTCTCATCAACGATTACGGGAACGTTAAAATCATGGCAATGATCTAAAACCCGTTTTGCAAGCTTATGTTGTATCCCGTAATAAATAACCAAGTCGGGCTGTATTTGATCGAAACATCGAGTGAAGGCTTTAAAGCTAAAGGAAGAAGAGATCCGCTCGTAATACTTTTTGGCTATTTGATGGTGCCCGAATTTCACCTCAAACGGAAAATCAAAGGGATAGTCGTAATTACTGCTTATGGCGTTGGATGACGGCTCAATTATTCCAGCAAGAACAAAATGGACGTTGAAGCCACATTTAACCAGCAAATCGGAAATTGCGAAAGCATGTTTTGTAGGAGCATTATCCCCCGGAATTGATTGAACTAAATATAAAACCTGTTTATTCATTCTGTAGTTCATTCCTGATCGATTCATTAATGCCGTTAACAAAAAACGGTTAATTCCGACGAAGGGACAATTTGTCCATAAGCAAATTAAATCCTTCGATATTCATCAGCTTAGATAGCACGATGTAACACCCTAAGGATCCGAGAGGGGCAACGATTAACGAAATAAGATTCCCGTTTGAAATGTGGATTAATAATAATGCGATCACCACGGAAAACAATGTGGCAATTGACGGCTTAAGAACGTCAATAAGCTGCTCAAATATGCCATAGCCGAGCACTTTTTTATTCGGGGTCATGTTAATTAACATTGAGACAAATCCGCAAAAGGCACTTGAAAGGGAGATCGCAAATACACCAAAAGGAATCGACATAATTAAAACGATGAACGAAATAGCTTTCTTAATGACCTCAAGCTTAAAACAAAGGGCGCCTTGACCTGCTGCTTTAAGTGCCTGCCAATTCATAGATTGGAGGGGCTGAAATAGATAGAACAAGCACGCAACTTGAAGATACGGGACGCATTCCGCCCATTTTTGACCCAAAAGAACAAGAACTAGAGGATGCGCACACGCAGCCAAAATTCCCATCATGGGGAAAACGAGATAGGCAGAAAGCTGCATCGCTTTTCTAAGAACTGATTTGAGCGCGTATTGGCTGTCTTTCTTTTCAGCCATTAGAGGCAACATTACATTACTAATTGGAGTGTTTAAGTTGCCTACAATTAAAGCCGGGAATTGGTTGCCGCGATTAAAGAAAGCCAAGTCTGCGGAGGAATAGAATTTGCCGATGACTAAAGAACGGCCTTCTGTATAAATAGAATTAATAAGATTGGCACTTGTAAATTGTATTCCAAGGGGCAACAGCTCTCTTGCTGAACCAACCACGAATTTTAGTCTAGGCGTCCATTTTGTTAACCAAGCCATTAGTACCGTTGTCATCAGAACTGTAAGTATCTGCTGAATGATTAGCGCATAAATACCAAAACCCAACATTGCAGCTACGATAGCTGCTAATCCTGAGATCAAGGAGCTGAGGAACGATGCAGAAAATTGCAATCTAAATAAAAAGTTCTTTGCGATATAGGCCTTCTGAATTGCATTCAGTGCCGAAAGAGGAAGACGTAATGCCAGAACTCTTAGGTAAAGACACATATTTGCATTTCCATAGAAGTCTGCAATGCTTGGAGCCGCAAAAAATATCAATACATATAAGATGCTCGACAATGCAATTGAACATGACAACATTGTCGAGTAGTCAATTTGATTGATATCAGACTTTTGTATCAGCGCTTCGCCCAGTCCATTTGTGACGAGCACGTCTGCCAAATTTGTAAATACAAGCAACAGCGAAAGAGTACCGTAATCACTCGGGGACAGCAAACGCGCCAAAATTAGGGAAATAACAAATAGGGTACCTTGCGTGGCAAATCTCTCACCTATTGCCCAAAACATACTGGTTGCAGCCTTGTTCGAAGCCATTATTTTTCACCATCCGCATTGCGCATACGATTAGATCTTTCTGGTTCAATGTTGTTTAGGGCAAAACCAAAGGATGAAAATAGAAGCACGACCCCGACATTAATTGTGTAAGAGTAGTAAGTTGATAATCCCAGAATCGCCATGAGATAAAAGAGGGCAACAAATTTGCACTGGCTATTTTTGGAAGAACCAAATAGGCATCGCAACAGGACGTACAAAAGCGGAACAACGGCTAAAACGCCAAAATGAAACATCAAATAAATTATTTGATTATCGAAAAAAGGATAATTTGAATTCGTGCCATATCTATATCCAGCGCTAATTCCGTTGCCGAATATAAGCGATGCCGGTTCAACCTGGCTATAGAAAATATCATATTGGTTAGACCGTGTATCTTCTCCGATTCTGTTTAAAAACGAATCAAGAACTTCAGGATAGATCAACGACAATGCCAAAAGTGCCGTTCCAGTTGCAAAAATAACAATTACTGTTCGTTTAAAAACTTTGTCAATTCCTTTAGCCATAAAAGTTGCAACAAGCATGACTAGCATTGGTTGGATTAACCAACTTCTGGTTGCCAGCATTAATGCGGTGATGCAGGCCAGGATGCCTATGCCCATCGTTATGAAATAGGCGTGTTCATCATTAGATTTAAGCACCACGGTTGACCAATATAAACTGATGCCAAATGCAAAATAGTCCCTCGCAGGACACCATCCGATATAAGATCCAAAGCCACAAAGATATTTAAATTTAATAATTGATGCTAGTGAGGCGATAAAACAAATCAATGATAACAGCGGGACCCATTCTTTAATCAACTGCTCGATTCTTGGATCCTCTGTTAATAGGTAGAATAGAGGAATGATAAATACAGTGGTTGGAACATTTCCAAAGAGCACGCTGGTTAAGTCGCCCGCATTATTGACTACGGCCATTAAGCTATAAATTATTAGTCCAAAAACTGAACAAGATATAACGAGCCAATTAGCTTTTCGTGATTTACTAATTGCATGCAACAAGAGAATCGAAAAGCTGATCTGTTGAATCAAATCAAATAAAGAAGCAAAGCGTCCGTTTGAAGTACTGAATGCAAAGCGGTTAACTTCCCAGTCAGTAGCAAGTGAGTATGATGACCCCAAATCTCGAAGAAAGGGAACCATGAGGCCGGAAATCACTGCTATTGCTAACAACAGGTCAGTGATTCTTCTATTATGATTGTATTGTTTCAACTGATAATGCAATTCTGTTTTCCTTATTGGAGACGTTTGGGCGATTCTATTTAAAGAGAAGATTTGCCCATTCATTGCCAATAGTTTCTAAAGATAGGGACTGCCTTAACATCAGGGCATTATTAGACAGTAGATTCGAGAATGATTGATCTTCAACGATCCTGTTGAACGCTTCGCTCTCAGCAAGATCGTCATCAATATCGACCAAAATGCCGTTCACGCCATTCCGAATAACTGCTTCTGCTCCACCACCGCCACATTTGGTGCAAATTGTTGGAACCCCCATGCACAAGGACTCAAGCATCGAATTAGATAGACCCTCGAACTTTGATGACATTACAAAAGCCGATGCAGTTCTAATGTGCAAAAGAGCGTCAGAAGAAAAGCCCATAAATTTGATTGAATCATCCATGTCAAGGCTATGAACAAGGTTTTCTAGTTCTGATTGAAGGCTTCCCTTGCCAAAGATTTCAAGAATATATTCAGGGTGTTTTTTATGAAATAGCGCAAATGACCTGATTGTCATCGAGTGATTTTTTTGAAGTTCAAGCCGTCCCGCTGTGACGATTGCTTTTCTTCTAAGCCCAGAATACGGTTCAGGAAGTTCACTAGATATTGGATTTAAGATGATTTTTGAATTCGCCTGAAGGCATCTCGGCATTAAACTTGCCTGGCTTTTTGTCTGAAACACAATTGCATCGGACCTTCGATACAACATGTTTCTAATGAATGGGAGGGTCTTATTGCCAGGAAAATCATATCTCGGATCGTTTCGCACTGAAACAATAACCCTATTTGGAAGTCCGATAGTCGCGATAAGCGTATACATGTTTTGATGTGGCAAAAATGAAATCACCGTGGCTTTGGGCCGTTCGGAAACAAAACGCCGTATTAGCTTGACCTGGTCGAGTGGCTTAAGCGAAGCGTCTGCAAACTCAGAACACACTTCAACTCCATCTGGCACTTCATATTCAATAACGTTACTTTTAGTCAAGAAATAGGTAAATCTAATACCATGAGAAACGAAGTACGATGCAAGCGCAAGAGAGACGCGCTCGGCACCGCCACCCATCAAGGAAGGATGAACAAAGACAATGTGCCCAGCTTCATGTGCTAACTTCTTTGAATTCAATTTAATCCTCTAATTACCGCTGACAGCATTGCAATAGATACCGAGTATTTCGCTCAAGAGCAAGTTGATATCAAATGAACTGAGTATCTTTTTTCGGGCCAAAGTTCCCATTTCTTTTCTAAGCTCGCTTGATTCGAGAAGATGATTCAATGCAACGGCCAGGGCTTGATAGTTATCTACCGGAATCAGAACGCCATTAACACCATCATTAATTACTTGAGGAATTCCGCCAACGGGAGTGGCAACAGTTGGAATTCCTCTGGCCATGGCTTCAAGAACGCTCATGGGGAGCCCCTCGTTTTTGGAGGGGAGGCAGTACACCGCGGCACGCTCAAAGAGCTCCTCACGTTCTGCGCCCGCGACCCAGCCGTGGAACTCGCAGCGGTCGGCAATACCGAGCTCTGCCGCAAGAGATTTATTCTTTTCGACCTCTCCGTCTCCGCCGAATACGACCTTGGTGTCGGGAAAACGCGACAGGATTTCTCTTGACGCGCGCAAGAGCACGTCAGGGCTCTTGCGCGCGTCAAGACGTCCTAAAAAAAGGACGTCTTGACGCGAACAAGGTGCGCACGGCTGGTCTGGAACTTTGACACCGTTATGAACAACGTCAATCTTCTCCAGGTCGCAAACGTTTTTTGAAAAATAGTCGCGCCACTCTTCCGACAGAACCACAACTCGGTCGGCGATACTAAAGGTCTTTCTAACATCACGACGGTAGGATTCTCCACCCTCTTCGAAGGCCTTCTTAAACTCACCATCGTGGTCGTGGAGTATTACGTACTTGCCTGCTTTGTGTGCCATACGAGCCATAATTGACTTACGTTTGTAGGAGCCACGGGCGCTAATATGTAAATGAATAATGTCATAGGATGGCATGATCATCGCATAGCGAATCAACGCTCGGGAAAATGCGACGGTTTTACCGAGCGTTGAGGAACCGATGCCCGTCCCCAGGTACTCAAAGGCATCGCATGCCTCAGGGAGACCTGCGTCTAGATAACCTTTCACGACTGAGACGATTCCGCCGTGAAGAGAGAGATCAGGTCCGACCATCAACACCTTTGCATGGACGTGCGGATAACCTTTAGTCATTGATTTCCTCTTACCGAAAGCTTAGACGGCGAGCTGGAAGCCCCCCCCAGATTGAAAACTCCGGGCCAACGTCTTTTGTCACTACCGTACCGGCTGCAATCACACAATGGTCGGCAATTCTAACGCCTTTAAGAATCGTTACGCCGCTGCCAATCCATACATCATTGCCGATGACGACATCTTGATCATTCTCTGGAAGCTTGTCCGACTCATCAAGCGTCATCATGGGTCGGTCGAGAACATCTGTACGATGGTCTCCAGTAATAATTGTAAGATGAGGGCCGCTCATGACGTAATTGCCGATATGAATCTTCGCACGGGTCGTCAGAAACGTTGCTCCTGGGCCAATATATACATCATGTCCCATGTAAATATTTTCAATCCCCTGAATTTCACTACGACGACCGATAGTTACGTTTTTACCGCATGATGCAAAGGAGCGACGTAGGGCAGGGAGCAAGAGCAATTTGTTATAAGCTCGCGAGATACCATCAAGCAATCTGTACCCAGCGCCCATGGCTAAGATTTCCTCCACACCATCTTGTCCACGACGCCCGTGTAGCTCTGGATGATCTTGACAACCTTGGTGGACACGGTCTCGTCGGCGTAGTCGGGCACGGGCGCCTCGGGCAGCGACCCCTCGGCGTCGAGCTCGACGGCGGTGTGGACGGCCTGCAGCAGGCCGCGCTCGCTGATGCCTGCCAGCGTGAAGCAGGCCTTGTCCAGCGCCTCGGGGCGCTCGGTGGAGGTGCGGATGCACACCGCCGGGAACGGATGCCCGACGCTCGCGAAGAAGCTGGACTCCTCGGGCAGCGTGCCGGAGTCGGAGACAACCGCGAAGGCGTTCATCTGCAGGCAGTTGTAGTCGTGGAAGCCCATGGGCTCGTGCATGCGCACGCGCGGGTCGAGCTGGAAGCCCGTGGCCTCCAGGCGCTTGCGGGAGCGCGGGTGGCAGGAGTACAGGATCGGCATGTCGTATTTCTCCGCCAGCGCGTTGATCGCGGTGAACAGGCTCGTGAAGTTCGCCTCGGTGTCGATGTTCTCCTCGCGGTGGGCGGAGAGCAGCATGTACTTCTTCGGCTCCAGGCCGAGCTCGGTCAGGACGTCCGACGCCTCGATCTTGCCCAGGTTCGCGCGCAGGACCTCGGCCATGGGAGATCCCGTGACGTAGGTGCGCTCCGGGGCGCAGCCGGTGTCCTTGAGGTAACGGCGGGCGTGCTCCGAGTAGGCCAGGTTGACGTCGGAGATGACGTCGACGATGCGTCGGTTGGTCTCCTCGGGCAGGCACTCGTCCTTGCAGCGGTTGCCCGCCTCCATGTGGAAGATGGGGATGTGCAGGCGCTTGGCCGCGATGGCGGACAGGCAGCTGTTGGTGTCGCCCAGGATCAGAAGGGCGTCGGGCCGCACCTGCACCATGAGCTTGTACGAGGCCGCGATGATGTTGCCCACGGTCTCGCCCAGGTCGGCGCCCACGGCGTCCAGGTAGACGTCCGGGTCGGCGAGCTCCAGGTCGCGGAAGAAGATGCCGTTGAGCGTGTAGTCGTAGTTCTGCCCGGTGTGCGCCAGCAGGCAGTCGAAGTGGCGGCGGCACTTCTTGATGACCTCGGACAGGCGGATGACCTCGGGGCGCGTGCCCACGATGATGAGCAGCTTCAGGCGGCCGTCGTCCCTGAAAGCGATATCGGAATAGTCCTTGCCCATGCGGCTAGACCTCCTCATAGTAGGTGTCGGGGTTCTCGGGGTCGAAGGGCTCGTTGGCCCACATGACCGTCACGAGGTCCTCGGTGTCGGACAGGTTGGTGATGGAGTGCGTGTATCCGGGAATCATCTCCACGGCTCGCATGTCGGGGCCGGAGACGGTGTACTCGTCGACGGGGAACGGGTTTCCATCGGCGTCCTCCCCCACCTTCCTCAGCTTGATACTCGCGGTGCCGGAGACCACCAGGAACCTCTCCCACTTGCTCATGTGCCAGTGGTTGCCCTTGGTGATGCCGGGCCTCGAGACGTTGACGGAGACCTGGCCGCGCTCGGGCGTTCGCAGGAACTCCGTGAACGAGCCGCGGTCGTCCACGTTGGGCTTCAGGCCGTAGGCGAAGTTGCCCGGCTCGTAGTAGGACAGGAACGTGCTCCAGAGCTTCTTGGAGAAGGAGCCCTCCGAAAGGTCGGGGACGGCAAGCGTCTCGCGGCTGTCGCGGAAGCTGCCGAGCAGGTAGACGATCTCGCCCAGGGTCTTCACGTCGGTCCCGGGGACGTAGCAGAACCCGTCGCCCTTGACGCGCTCGAGGCCCTCGTAGCCGCAGCGGTGCTCCTCCCCCAGCAGGGCGCCCAGCATCTCGCCGACCAGGTCGTCGATGTAGAGGAGCTCCAGCTCCACGGAGGGGTCGTTGACGGTGTAGGGGCGGCCGTTGGCGATGGCGTCGCAGAAGGTGGCGACGGCGGAGTTGTAGCGCGGGCGGCACCACTTGCCGTAGAGGTTGGGGAAGCGGTAGATGAGCACCGGGGCGCCCGTGCGTCCGGAGTACTCCCGGAACAGGCCCTCCCCCGCGAGCTTGGACTCGCCGTAGACCGAGCCCTCGAAGCGGCCCGACAGGCTCGCCTGCGCCGAGCTGGAGAGCATGACGGGGCATCTGTTGCCGTGGCGCTCGAGCGTGTCGAGCAGCGTGGAGGCGAACCCGAAGTTGCCCTCCATGAACTCGGATTGCTCCTTTGGGCGGTTGATGCCCGCGAGGTTGAAGACGAAGTCGGCGCGGGAGCAGTACGCATCGAGCTCAGCGGGCGTGGAGTCGATGTCATACTCCATGACCTCGAGGGGAAGGAGTGACTGGTATTTCGCGCGGCGGTCCTTGCCGTCCCTTATGTTCTTCAGCGCGCAGCAGAGGTTCCTGCCGACGAAGCCCCTGGCGCCGGTGACGAGGACGCGCACCCTACTGCACCGCCTCGTGCTCGCGGCCCTCCAGGGCCAGCTGCACGTACTCGGCGGTCTTGATCTTGGCGATGGTGCCCTCCACGTCGAGCCTCTCGGTGTTGTGGGAGGTGTAGGACTCGTCGGCCTGGGTCTCCACCTCGCCGTCGACGACGAACTTGTCGTAGTTGAGGTCGCGCGAGTCGCAGGCGACGCGGTAGTAGCCGCCCATGTCCTCGGCGCGCAGTCGCTCCTCGCGGGTCATGAGGGTCTCGAAGAGCTTCTCGCCGTGGCGGGTGCCGATGACCTGGGTGCCCACGCGGCCGAAGACCTCCTGGACGGCCTCGGCGAGGTCGCCGATCGTGGAGGCGGGCGCCTTCTGGATGAACAGGTCGCCGGGGTTGGCGTGCTGGAAGGCGAACATAACCAGATCCACAGCCTCGTCCAGATTCATCAGGAAGCGGGTCATGTTGGGGTCGGTGATGGTGATGGGATTGCCGGCCTTAATCTGGTCAATGAACAGAGGAATGACGGAACCGCGGCTGCACATAACGTTGCCGTAACGGGTGCAGCAGATGGTGGTACCGCCACGCTCAGCAGCCACACGGGCGTTAGCGTAGATGACATGCTCCATCATGGCCTTGGAGATACCCATAGCGTTGATGGGGTAAGCAGCTTTGTCGGTGGACAGGCAGACAACACGCTTGACGCCAGCGTCAATAGCGGCGTGCAACACATTATCAGTACCGATGATGTTGGTCTGGACGGCCTGCATGGGGAAGAACTCGCAGGAAGGAACCTGCTTCAGAGCGGCAGCGTGGAAGATGTAGTCAACGCCGGGCATGGCGTCACGGATAGACTGGGGGTTGCGGACATCACCGATGTAGAACTTGACCTTCTTGGCGTTCTCCGGGTGCTTGGCCTGAAGCTCATGGCGCATATCGTCCTGCTTCTTCTCGTCACGGGAGAAGATGCGGATTTCCTTTAAATCGGAATCCAGGAAGTGCTTCAGGCAGATGATGGAATAAACGGAATTGAAGTGGCCAGAGTACACAGACCGGACATAGTGCTATGCGATGTACGTATGCCCCGTCTGGATGGAATCGCAATGCTGGAACGGCTGGAAGAAATTCTTCCTGATATTGTTCCTGTTTTTATGAGCGGATATTCGGATAAAGAATATCTAAAGGCTGCCATCAAGCTAAAAGCCGTTAATTATATAGAAAAGCCTCTGAACCCTGCGGAAATCCGGGATGCCATTGTGGAAGCCCGTGATCTTTGCCTGGAGAAAAAACGCACCCGGCAAAATGCGTCCATCCATTCCATGGAAAACGCTTCCCGCCTGGCCCTTCTTCTCACCCAGCCTTTCGCCCATGCGAAAGAAAGTATTGACCAGCTCATAGATGAGCTGTCTCTGTCCGTCAGCAATACCACTCCCTTTACTGCAATTGTGCTTAAGACTGATACCGAGGAGGAGTTTCCTCTTTCAGAAGCAAACGCTATGTTTCTGTCAGTCCGGGAATTTTTAAAAACCTTCCATATAGATTGTATTTTTGCAGAAAAGCGTGTACAGTATATGGTTTACTTTTTGTTTGGTTCCTCTCCTGGAGCAGCCGTTCGAAAAAGCATTGAAGAATTTTTCTGTAGTCTGTATTCCCGCTGCACCAGATTCTGCATCGCAGCCGGAGATACTGTTACAGGCATTTCCAGAGCTTATCAGTCCTATACTTCTGCTGTTATTTCCCTGCAGAGCAGCTTCTTTTTCCCCACAGGTACCTTTCTGTCTCCTTTTTATCAGGCACCTGTTTCTGAAACAGCAGCAGCGCTTTCTGCCAGTCCGGAGAATGAATTTCTCACTCTTCTCACTGAAAAAAATAAGGAAAAAGCAAAAGCTTTCCTTGACAATCTGTTCCTGTATTATAACCAGAATCAGAATGTTCTGCCTAACCAGGCCAAAGATCTCTATTACAAATTATTCCGTGCTTTGGATAATGCTGCACGTCAGCTGAAGCTAACCTTATCCGATACCCAGGAAAATTTAATAGACACATTGGAGAAGATTTTTTCCTATAATGAGATGCACCAGAAGCTGGTGAAAAAGACAGAGATTTTTTTCCAGACAGCAGTCAGCAC
>OLOJ01001911.1_pt1 | contig 18168 bp, 12 predicted proteins | sample 1672251 | NCBI WGS metagenome assembly OLOJ01 (sample SAMEA3136664, study PRJEB25190) | human gut metagenome | biome: human gut; feature: human-associated habitat; material: faeces | place: Austria | collected 2013 | reverse complement strand
GCGATTCCGCAGGCGCCATCATTATATGAATGATACCAGGGTCAAAAGCTCCAAAAGCAATTCGTGGATATCAGTTGGGGCAAAATACCTTTTGACCCCCGCCTCATTTATATAGTGTTATTACATAAGAGGTGAGAATAACCTTAATATCAGCTGGGATAAGCGAAGGCGTCTTGTCCTTTCAGATGGCTCCTTTGACATATCATTGCAGATTGGAAATAGTGCGTCAAAATCTTCCTTTACATGAGAAACTGCTTCATACCCACAAAAAAGCGCTGCATTTTCAAAATGAAGATACAAACTTCTGAAATCAAGATTGATCGTTCCCACTACAACAATCTCTCCATCACATATACATTGCTTTTCATGCATGAAGCCCGGCGTATATTCATAAATCTTAACACCATGCTTTAAGAGCTGCGGATAATACGATTTTGTTACCTGAAAAATTGTTTTTTTATCAGGAATGCCAGGTGTAATAATTCGCACATCAACACCGCGCTTTGCTGCTCCAGTAAGCTCTCTTGTCATCTCATCGCTTAGAATCAAATATGGTGTCGTAAAATAAATATATTTTTTTGCATGACGCAGCAGATTCATATAAACATTTTCACCTGCTGGTTCCTTATCAAGCGGACTATCACCGTAAAGCGCAAAAAAGCCCTGTTCCTTTGCTTTATAAGGATATACTGGAAGATACTTTTCAATATCGACATCCTGTTCTCTAAGTGCATTCCACATTTCCAGAAATGCTACTGTCATAGACTTGACTGCATCTCCTTCCATACGGATCCCGGTATCTTTCCAGATTCCATACGGATGTGTGATGTTGAAATACTCATTCGCCAGATTGTATCCACCTGTGTAAGCAACCTTTCCGTCAATCACAGTAATCTTCCGGTGATCGCGGTTGTTCAGGAACATATTCAGTCCCGGCAGAATCGGGTTAAATACACGGCATTTGATTCCTAAAGATTTCAGTTTTGTTGCAAAATCCATGTTCACGAACCAGATCGATCCCATATCATCATAGAAGATACGGACTTCTACGCCTGCTTTCACACGGTCTTCAAGTACCGTCTGGATCCGTTGCCATGCCTCTTCGTCTTCGATGGCATGATACTCCATAAAGATGAACTTTTCTGCCTTTGAAAGATCTTCCAGCTGTGCATCCAGCCCTTTGATCGCCTCATCATAATATGTAACATCTGTGTTCTGATAAACCGGATAACAAGAGTAATTCGTCAGATAAGAAGCGATTGCCCCCGCCTGCGGACTCTCTTTTTTCATCCATTCGAGAATCTGTCTGTTATCCGGAAGATATGGGAGCAGTTTTTTATCAATCTCTTCATATCTTGCCCGCATCTTTTTCGTGCTTCCGTTCAGACCTACGAGAAGATAAAGACTCACACCAAGAATCGGGAATGCAAGCATCAGTATGATCCATGGCATTTTCATCGATGAAGTCTTATCCATGCTGTAAAGTCCAAGCACAAGAAAGATTGCCACGATTCTTGTTGCCCAGTCAATAATAGTTGCGTATTCACTTACCTTTGTGAACAGAAAGAGAAGGAAGACGATCTCCAGCAAGATAGATACTGCTGTGAAGATCAGCCTCTTTGTTCCGTTCTCTGTCTTTTTCTTTCCTTCGAATGTACTGCTGCTCAAATTTACATGCCCCTTTTCTCTTTTCCTTTTAATAATTGCTATTTTCTCTTTGCATAGAAAGACGGAGAATCCGATCACTCAGATTCTCCTGACTCTTTTAATTAACACATACTATAACAGATATGGAAGGAAATTGAAACAAGTATTTTCTTTTTCCACTGTTTTTTTATTCATGTCTAAGTGCCTCGATTGGATTCATGTTCGCCGCTTTCACGGACGGGATCAATCCGAAGATAATACCGATCAGTGTGGAGAACAGCACTGCGATCACAATCGAAACTCCGCTGATTGCTACCGGAACTGCTGAGACTTTGGATATAATGTACGCAAGTGCGATTCCTCCAAGAACACCTATAATTCCTCCAAGCAGTGTCAGTACCGCTGCCTCTGTCAGGAACTGTGTCAGAATTCTGCGCTTTCTCGCTCCGAGTGCCTTCTTTAATCCAATCTCGCCGGTACGTTCTGTAACCGACACGAGCATGATGTTCATAACTCCGATTCCACCAACTAACAGGGAAATGCTGGCGATCCAGATCAGCTGCTGATTTGTCGAGTTACTGATCTCCTGGATCTGTGTTGCCTGTTCTAACAGATCTTCTCCTTTGTATTTCACGGTATCATCTGAAACTGTCAGCATAGCATTTAAAATATCTGCGGATTTCTCTCCTGCCGCTGTCATATCATCTGTACTTTTTGCACGCACGACCAGGTTCTGCGGTTCGTCATACTGGTAAATGACCGGCCATACTTGATCCGGAATAATAATCTTTCCGCTCTGGTCATCTGACATGTAGCGGTAGTAATCTTCCATTGAGTTGATCACCGGCTGGGACTCTGCTTTCTTTGCAACCATTCCAACGACAACAAAAGGCTCTCCCTTGATCTCGATCGTTCTTCCGATCACATCTGCATTGTCGAATAAACTTGCCGCTGTTGTCTTGTCTATCAAGGCTACTTTTCGTCCTTCGGAATAATCTTTGTCTGTTAATCCTCTTCCTTTGGTTACCTGATATCCGTAAACATCCAGATAATTTCTGTCAATTCCAAGAATCACGCTGTTACTTAATGACTTTGCGCCGCGGTAAACTGCGTCGTATTCATTTCTTGTATGATATAAAGACGCTGTCTCCACTTCCGGGAGTTCAACGACCTCCTGCAGTGTCTCGTCTGAGATCTCCGGCACTCCGTCCGGGAGTGACTGATACTGCAGATCGATCGGCCAGTCACCCTGATAGAGCTGTACATTTACCGCGTCATTTCCTGCACCGACCAGATTCTTCTTAATCTGTTCATTCGTTCCTTTGATCGTGGACACAATTGCTATAATGGAACCGATTCCTATGATGATTCCGAGCATTGTGAGCGCAGATCTTAATTTATGATTCCAGATTCCCTGAAACGCCAGTCTGATGTCTTCTAACATAATGGCACCTCACTCTCTTTCATTTTGATACTGTTCAGTCTTCTTAATAATAGTCGTACAGGGTATCTGCTTCCTGTGTCTTTGCGCCTTCTTTGACATCTCTGCCGTAAGGGAACGCGATCAGGTCGTCCATTGTGAGGCCGGAGGTGATCTCCAGTGAATTGTACATATTTTTGCCAACCTCTACATACTGTTTTGTTAATCTGCCGTTATCGCCCCGCTTGTAGACATAATAGCGGTTTCCTTCCTCGCGGACAAACATTTTTTCAAGATAGATCGATCCATCACTACCTGCTGCAATTCCATTCATCGACAGATTCACAGACTCACCATTCGAGAGATTTGCGTCTCCGTGGATCACGAGCGTGAACGGATAGAAGGACTGATTCTGGTTCTCTCCTGTGGAATAATCGCTTACCGGTGAGTTGCCAACACCTGTAACTGTCGCTTCGTAGGATTCTCCCGACTGCCAGGACATTACAGTCGCAGTCATTCCTTCTTTGATCTGATCAAGCATTGTCTCTCCGACTCTTCCGGTCACATAGAAACCTTCTTCTCCGACAACGCTGACAACTGGTTTGTTCTCATTCTTTGCAGACGCTTCGTCAGTCGCTTCTTTGACTACACCTTCTACCGTACTTTTGATCACGCCGTCCCCGACCTTTTTCTTCAGCTTTTTCAGTTCCAGTTCAGCGGATCTCCTGGAAAGATCCAAATCTTTGATCTTCTGCTCTTTCTCCTTGATTTGCTTCGTCACTTCTTCCTTTGACGGGAGGTCCGGGGTGTCTGGGATAACCGGATCTTCTGAAATATCCGGTTCCGGAGTTGGTTCTGGTTCCGGAGTTGGCTCTGGTTCCGGAGTTGGCTCTGGATTTGGAGTCGGCTCCGGGTCTGGAGTTGGTTGTGGATCCGGTATGACTACCTGTCCTGTTTTTCCATCGAGGATCCAACAGGATAAGAATTTTGTCGGCGCTTCTGCGTTATCTACTACATCAAAGGCACACACTTGACCCTCTTTTAATACTTTGAGCATAAACGGTGCATTTACGGCTGCCCCCGGTGCGCAAAGATAACGATACGGTTTTTCCATTGTTCCGTCTGCATCTTCTTTATTATAAGGAACAGAATCTAATGTAATCTCACTGTAAACCTCTTTTCCCTTTAATGCTTCAGGGAATGGACGCTCGACTGCGGAAGATGGTACATCGTCTTTTTTGTTATCGTCTTTGGATGTATCGTCTTTTGTATTATCATCTTTCGAAGCATCGTCTTTTGAAGTATCATCTTTTGTGTTGTCGTCTTTTGTCGTATCATCCTTCGAGGTATCACCATCCGGTTTTTTATTCTCATCCTCTTTTGATGTATTAAGAACGGTTGTCTTTACAGCACTCATCTTCTGTACAGTTGGCTGTTGTTCTCCATCTGCGCTTGTCTGCACGACGGATGCCCCTGTATCTGCCTTCGCGGTCTTCGTCCCCTTGAGCTGGGTGATCTCTTTCTGCAGGTTCTGAATGTTCAGGTCAATCCCCTGAATCTGCATTTCTTTCATCTCAAGCTCCAGGGAAGAAAGTGTCGTGTCGTATGCCACAAGACGGTCTCCAACTTTCACCGTATCCCCGGCTTTCACGTAAACCTGTGTGATCGGCATAGTATCATCCACGTAAATGTCCTGCTTCTGGTTCGTTGTGACGGTTCCGTAACTTGCAATCCCGCTATCATCGTACCAGCCGCCGGAATTCAAACTGCTGACAGGAGCTACTTTAACAGCCTTTCCGCTGTTCTTCACTGCGAAACCGATTCCAAGTGCAAGAACGATACAGCCTGCTGCCACAGGAATGCCGATCTTGATTATTTTCTTTTTATTCATCCACACTCTCCTCCGTTCCCGGAACTCCTTCCTGCATTGCATTCTCTTCTACAGGTTCTTCGTAACCGCCCTCGGCTCCTGACATATCTGAAGTACTGCCTGATGTACCTGAATCGTTCTTCACAACAGCTGCACCTTTTTTGCACTCCTCGCTTGGCCATACAATGTAATCAGAAGCTTTCAGTCCGTCTACGATCTCACAGGTTCCCATATCTTCGTTCGTCTCTCCGAGTGTAACAGAACGCTTCTCCAGCTTGTCATTATCTCCTGCTACCCATACATATGGATGATCTGAATCTGCGTCTACAATGTAGTCACGCATCAGCCACATCTTGTCTGCTTCCAGTGAAGTACTTGTCTCGATATAGACATGCTGTCCGAGCATCAATCCATCCACTGTATCCAATGTGACATAGAATGGATACTTTGTTGCCTGATTATCGCTGTTCTCAGAACCATAACTCATAGAATCCTGGGAACTGTTCTCCGGCTTCTCTGTGTCTACGTTATCTACTGTACCTGTCCAGATCTCATCTTCATTCACTCTGGAGCGGATCGTCACCTGTGTGCCCGGTGTCAGATCTCCGATGTTCTGCTCGCTGATCTTTCCTTTGATTCTGTATTTTCCTGTAGAAAGGATACTCATAAACGGTTTGGACTCTCCTGTAGAAGGGTCTGTTCCCTGCTGTTCGTTGATCTCCTGTACAATTCCGGCAACTGTAGAAGTTACTGTAGACTGTTCCAGGCTCTTCTGTGTACGGTTTACTTCCAGCTCTTTTACTTTATAATTGTACTCTTCCTGCTTGATCTCCATCTGAAGTTCCTGGATCTGTGTCGTATAGGACAGCTGTTCGCTGGCCGGCGCACTCTTCTTCTCCGTTGTAAGTGTCGCGATCTGTGAATTCAGGCTGCTGATATTGTTCGTGATCTTCTCAAGCTCCAGTTTTCCCTGATCTAATGTCATGGCAAGCTCTTCTGTATCGTATTCAAACAGCTTTGTTCCAGGCTCTACTTCCTGCCCTTTTTCAACAAAGATCTGTTTTACCTTCTGATTGTCTGCCAGTGTCAGTTTCAACGTATCCTGTGCTTCAACCACTCCTGTAAACCGGTTCTGTGTCCCAAGTCCTGTCCCTGTGATCATTCCGACGGAATCCGCATAGAGAACATTCTCTCCATCTGCTCCACCTCCACCTGTCAGATTCTTCACAAGAATCAGGGCGATCACTGCCACAAGGAAGATACCTCCGCCGATCAACATTCCTTTTTTCTGTTTTGTATCCAATCTTCTTTTTTCTTTCGGCTGACTGGAGCTCTGTGTGTCGGATGACTGCTTTCTGATTCCCCGCATCTTTTGCCCTCCTGCTTTGTTTTATTTTTACTTCTTTTTGTGCAAAAGATAAAATCTCCGGGACATCCGGTACAATCTGCACAAAATATTCTCTCATACCATCAGTATACAGGAAATGTGCCTAAAAAGACATTGATATTTTCTTAAGATTTTTTATCTTTTTTCTATAACCGGCTCACAGACTCCTTCTGCCCCGGCAAGCAGAATCATCAGAAGCAAATCTCTCTGTGGTCCAAGCCATGCTTCTTTTGGCTCATACCATTCCTGAAGGGTATGGATTCCGTCTTCTTCTCCACCTCTTCCAACAGTGATTGCCGGGATTCCCATACTGATCGGGATATTCGCATCCGTACTGCTCTCATACCGATACTCCGGTTCAACCCCCAGCAGTTCTGCCGCCCGGAATGCTGCTTTCACGATCGCACAGTCCTTTGGCTGTGCCCCCGCCGGTCTCACACCGCGTCCTTCGATCTGCACTTTGATCTGCGGCTTTGAAGCATCCCATCTTGCATTTTCTTCTTCCACTGCCTGTTTGATCACTTTATGAAGTTCTTCATCCAGTCGGTTCAGCTCTTCTTCGCTGTCCGAACGGAGGTCTACCAGCATGGATGCAGAACCTGAAATTGTATTTACAGAAGTTCCTCCCTGGATCACGCCTACGTTAAATGTCGTCTTCGGCTCATCCGGAACCTGGAATTCTGCGATCTGTGCGATGGCTCGTCCCATTGCATGGATTGGATTAGGAATGCCAAAGTTCTGGAAACTGTGACCACCTCTTCCGGTAAATGTCACCTCATAACGGTGACTTCCTGTTGCCGTATAGATCACCCCGCCCGTATACTGATTATCAATCGAGACAAATGCATCTACCTCTGGACATTCTTCTGAAGCTTTGTTGTCGTATCCGAACAGATACTTCACGCCCCTTAGATCTCCAAGTCCTTCTTCACACACATTTGCACAGAAGATCAAGTCCCCTTTTGTGTGAAGATCTGCATGGATCATTGCTTTCGCTACTGCGATCATCTCCGCCACTGCATGTGTGTCATCGTTAATGCCAGGACAATAATAACGATTTCCTTCTTTCCTTATCGACAGATCTGTCCCTTCCGGAAATACTGTGTCTGTGTGTGCTGCAAGCATTACACTTGGTCCTTCACCGGTTCCCGGCCAGATCCCAAGCACATTTCCAACAGCGTCAATCCTGACATCCCTAAGCCCGATCTCCCGGAACCGCTCCCGGATATACTCCGCTTTTTTCTCTTCCTTATAGGAAGGTGCCGGAATCTGACACATATTGAGCGTGTCCTGAGTCGTTACCGGATCTTCTTCCTTTATATATTCCAATGCCTGTTTTATTTTTTCATTTTCAAGAATCATTTCCCTGTTTCCCTTCGTTCTGTGTACTTTGTATTTTGCTGTAATAAACACTTTTAGTATATCATATTTTCTTAATGATACCGTGATTTTGCGGATTTTCTATAACAGTAATTTTATTATTGAACTTTTTCATTTATCGTGGTATACTCTGACTAAAGTTTTGAACTTTTAAATTGAACTTTTTAGAGATTTTCGTATTGAAGCAGATTTTAAATTGAACTTTGTGTTTTGTTAATACTTTATTAATGGGGTCTGACCTCTGGAAAGATGACCCCAGAAAGGAGCTTTATGGAAACCTTTGCAGACAGATTAAAAGCCGCTATGAACGAGCAAGGCCTGAAGCAGGTTGATCTTGTTCGTCTTGCCCAGCAGAAAGGGATCAAGCTTGGGAAAAGTCATGTCAGCCAGTATGTCAGTGGGAAGACAATCCCGCGTACCGACATCTTACATTTTCTGGCAGATGCCCTGCAGGTTGACCCTGACTGGTTAAACAATAATAATGATAATGATTCCACACTGTCAGATGTTGATAAGATACAGACATCCGCAGATAATTCAGGAGGTATGAAAGTGAGAGAATTCAAGAAATCATCCAAGTTAAATAATGTATTATATGATGTGAGAGGTCCGGTTGTTGATGAGGCTGCCAGAATGGAAGAGATGGGAACTCATGTACTGAAGCTTAATATCGGAAATCCGGCTCCGTTTGGCTTCCGTACACCGGATGAGGTGATCTATGACATGAGCCGTCAGCTTTCTGACTGCGAAGGCTACTCTGCTTCTGCCGGTCTGTTCTCTGCGCGAAAAGCGATCATGCAGTATGCCCAGTTAAAGCACCTGCCGAATGTAACGATGAGCGATATTTACACAGGAAATGGTGTCAGTGAACTGATCAATCTTACGATGTCTGCTCTTTTGGATACAGGAGATGAGATTCTGATCCCGTCCCCGGATTATCCGCTCTGGACAGCTTGTGCTACACTTGCCGGTGGAAAGCCTGTGCACTATATCTGTGATGAGCAGTCTGACTGGTATCCTGATATCGAAGATATGCGTAAGAAGATCAATGACCGTACAAAAGCGATCGTTATCATCAATCCAAACAATCCGACCGGTGCTCTTTATCCGAAGGAAGTACTGCAGCAGATTGTAGACCTCGCAAGAGAGCACCAGCTGATCATTTTCTCTGATGAGATTTATGACCGTCTTGTTATGGATGGAAAAGAGCATGTTTCTATTGCTTCTCTCGCACCGGATCTGTTCTGCGTGACATTCAGCGGACTGTCCAAGTCCCATATGATCGCCGGATTCCGTATCGGATGGATGATCTTAAGTGGAAATAAAAATATTGCAAGAGACTATATTGAAGGAATCAAGATGCTTTCCAACATGCGTCTTTGCTCTAACGTTCCGGCGCAGTCCATTGTGCAGACAGCTCTCGGCGGACACCAGAGTGTAAATGATTATATTGTTCCGGGTGGACGTATTTACGAGCAGCGTGAATATGTTTACAAGGCTCTGACGGATATTCCGGGAATCAGCGCAGTAAAACCGCAGGCTGCATTTTATATGTTCCCGAAGATTGATACGAAGAAGTTCAATATTGTGAATGATGAGAAATTTGCTCTTGATCTGCTTCGTGACAAGAAGATCCTGATCGTTCAGGGAAGTGGATTCAACTGGCATCAGCCGGATCATTTCCGCGTGGTTTATCTGCCGCGTATTGAAGTGCTGAAAGAGGCGGTTGGTAAGATCGGGGAGTTCCTGCAGTACTATAGACAGTAGGAATTCAAAAAATGAGCTTTGGAAAGCCAAAACTTTCCAGAGCTCATTTTTTCAGGGCAAAGCCCAACTTTATCCAAGCAGTTCTCTTACCATCTCTGCATCAAATTCAACTTTCTCCACATGGTTCACCTCAATCTGATACAGTGCATTCGCTGCGATGTGTTCTGCTGCCTGTTCCAGATCACGGATTCCTGATGTATTGGAGTACAGTTCAATCACTTCATTGAGTGCCTCTTCTGTCATAATGCACTCTTCTGCCTTCAGGCTCATGCGTTTCAGCACCTTCGGAAGTGCGAATTTGGAGAAGATTACTTTCTTCTCTTCCGGTGTATAATCCGGGATATCAATGACAGCGAAACGGGACATGAGCGGTGCACTGATCTGATCCTTGTCATTCGCTGTAGCGATTGGATATACACCAACAGTAGGGATCATACACTCCATGTAATTGTCTGTAAATCCAAGGTTGTCCAGCAGTGTAAGCAAAACATCTGCCGGGTTTCCGTTTCCCTTTCCGGATGCCGCCTTATCCAGCTCATTAATAATGAATACCAGATTGGATTCCCCTGCCATGGAGAATGCTTCCATGATAATACCTGGCTTTGCGTTCGAATAGATTCTTGAACTTCCTGTCAGCTGTTCCGGATCGTTAATGGAACTCATATCCAGTGTTGTCCAAGGAAGTTTAAGGATTCTTGCAACGGCATAAGCAATCTGGGATTTACCTGTTCCAGCTGGTCCGACAAGCAGAAGTCCGTACGCCGGAAGTGTGTGTGTACGGTTGATCTGAATGATCGTCTCTATGATTCTCTGCTTTACTTTCTCCATTCCATACAGCTCTTCATCCAGAATTCTTCTCGCTTCATCCGGATCGATTGCTTCAAAGTAATTGCTCTTCCACTGAATATTCATCATAATAGAAAGTGCTCTCTGTGCGTGACGGCGCTCTTCCTGAGAAACCTCATGAGAACGTGCAACTGCAAGATTTCTTCTTGCCCACAGACGAATGTTATCCGGAAGTGTACGTCCTGCGCATGTCATAAAGTCTGTAATACTCTGAATACTTGTAAGCTTCATGTCATCTCCGGACTCTTCCTGCTCGTCATCATTGATCTCTTCTTTTGGCGCATCGCTTGCAAACAGCCGCTCGATCATAAACTGAAGGAAGCCGTCCTCAGCAGATAATTTTGTTCCGCCTCCAAATGCGATCTCACGGATTCTGTAAACGGCATAACCATCCGGCTTATTTTCTCCGGAAAGACGTACATTAATGTGATTTTCTCCAAGCCATTTTAAAAGACTGACAAAACGTGCATCCACTTTCAGGATATCTGCGCTGCATGTTCCGTCCTTTTCATCAAACTCAAATGCGGTCTGCTTATTCTGATTGGTAAACACACCACAGGAATGATGGTTCCACTTCCGGTTCTGGTTATCCAGAACAAGAATCGGACACTCCGGTGTCGCATCGTTGGAACAAAATGTTGTATAAGTACACTGAACTTCTTTCTTATCTTCCGGTGCACTGTTAAAGTCAAATACTGGCATACTTTCATCTCCTCATGTTTTGTTTTCAGAAACATTACTATTCTACCACAAACTTTTTGAAAGAAAAAGGAAGAATATTATGCATATTCCAGGTTTATTTCTATCGAATATCTTAAGATATCCTAAAACTTGGCTACATTTCTTGTAACTTGTATCTTTTTATGCTACGATACTTTTCAGAAGGATCTTGTCAACTTCTGACATTTTTCGAACTAATTCATGCAAAGGAGAATCTTCTATGAAAATCTGTCCAAAATGTAATTCACTCTGCGAAGACAGTGCTTCTTTCTGTCAGGAATGTGGTGCTCCGCTTCCCACTCCTAATGATAATGCTCATACACAGGAGAATCAAAAGCAGCAGGAAAGCCAGTTCCAGCAGAATGCATATTACCAGAACAACTATAATCAGAACAATTATTACCGGAACGGGGCAACTGCAGGCATTATGCCACGTAATCTTGTACTTGCAATTGTTTTTTCTTTTCTCACCTGCGGCATCTACAGTATCTACTGGATGATCAAGCTGAATGATGAGGTGAATCAGCTGGCCGGAGAGCCACAGGCAACAAGCGGAGGCATGGTATTCCTATTTTCTTTGATCACCTGTGGAATCTATGGTATTTACTGGGCTTATAAGATGGGAGAACGCTGTGACCGCATCAGAGGAATACAGGGGAATTCTTCTATTCTCTATCTGATTCTCTCGATTTTAGGATTAGATATTGTATATTTCTGCTTATTGCAGGATATGATTAACAAAGAGGTATCTTAATGCAAAGAGGATACATAGAAATTCTTGTCACATACAAGTTTTCTATGTATCCTCTTTCTTCTATCTTTCTATTGCATTAGACATGGAAACATCCACCGCCAATAAATTCTCTCAAAAGTGAATTCGTTGGCACATTGTCATTTCCGATTCCTACGAAATAATCCAGGAATTTCAACAACCGCTTTGCTTCAACATATTCCGGAGAGTCTTTGCTTACGCCAAGAAGCAACGGCTCCACATACTGTTTCAACACTGCCAGTTCATAGATCAGGGAAGAGTTAAACATCACATCTGCATATTCCTGATATGGGAAAATATTCTTCTCTTCTCCTCTTCTCACTGACGGCCACATTGAGATGGTCTTCGTCGCCGATGCCCCTCTTGTTCTTGCATCCCTGACAAGTCTTCGGATCAAACGTCCGTCTGTAGACGGAATCCGGTTATGCTCATCAATATTCAGCTGTGTTAATGCACTGATATAGATCCTGAATTTCCGGTCATCACATAACTGTTCTGTCAGCTTCGGATTCAGACAATGGATTCCTTCGATTACAAGGATATCATTTTCACCGAGTTTCTTTGGCTTTGTTTCAAAATTCCGTTTACCGGTCTTAAAGTCAAAAACCGGAAGATAGACTTCCTCGCCTGCCAGCAGATTGCTCATGTCCTCATTGAACTTTTCCACATCGATTGCTTCAATGCATTCGAAGTTATAATTTCCATCCTCATCTTTCGGTGTTTTCTCCCGATCTACGAAATAATTATCTACAGAAATCGGATGTGGATGAAGCCCGTTCACTCTGAGCTGAATGGATAAGCGATGTGAAAATGTTGTCTTGCCGGAAGAAGAAGGTCCTGCGATCAGAACAAACTTTACCCCCGGGCGATCTGCGATCTGCTTTGCGATCTCTCCGATCTTGCGCTCCTGGAATGCCTCCTGCACAAGAACAATCTCTCGCATATCATCCTGCGTGATCATGTCATTGAGCGCACCGACGGTATCAATCCCCTGCTGGTCTCCCCATCTCACAGACTCACTGAGTACACGAAACAGCTTATCCTTTGGCACAAATAAAGGCACTTTCTCCGGTTCGTCTTTCAGCGGCATCTGAAGTACGATTCCGCCCTGATACAGATACAATGCAAAATACTTCAAATCTCCTGTATCCGGCATCATATAACCATAATAATAGTCACGGAATTCATTCATGGCATACAGGTTCACGTGGGAACTTCTCCGATACCGGAACAGACGTTCTTTATCAAACATCCCATATCGATGGAATAATTCCACTGCCTCTTCTGTATGGATCAACTCTTTTGTGATCGGAAGTCTCTGCTGTACAAGTTCATACATGCGTTCTTCAACTTTCCATTGGAATTCCATTCCCACATGATCGATTCCTTCCACCGTACAGTAAAATCCTGCACCTAACGAAAAATGAATCCGTACACGCACCTGCTGCGGACGCTCATGGCCAATCACATCGTGTACTGCCTTAATAAAAAGAAAGCAGACACTTCTCCGATACGTGTCATACCCCGCCGTATCCTGTGTTGTAATAAATTGCAGCGTACAGTCTCCGGAAACCTGTTTTCTAAGTTCTTGCAGACGATGTCCATCCAGCATCACAAGTGCGATCTGATGTTTATACTCTTTCTGAAAATCCTTCGCGATCTCCTGATAAGACGTCCCCTTCTCATAAAGATACTCTTTTCCGCTTATCGTAACCTTACATTTCTGACTTTCCAACTCTCAGCCACCTCCACTGTCTTTGTGAACTGTTTTCCGCTCACAGCTGCCTTGCTGAACATTATTATGCGTTCACTTCTGATTATATGATCTGGAATGGATGCTCGATTGGATCTGTAAGTACATCCAGCACCGGAAGCTTCTTCTCAAAGAACTGCTTCATATCTTCAATGAAAATATATTCTGTACCATAATGTCCTGCATCAATCACTGCAAGCCCCTGCTCTACTGCATCAATTCCATCATGATGACCGATATCTCCTGTTACAAGAACATCTGCCCCCTTCTCGAGAGCAACTGCAATCGAGCTCTTTCCTGATCCCGGAGAAATTGCAAGACGGTGTACCTTCTTCTGCATATCTCCAAATACTTTCAGACTTCCAAGTTCAAGTCTGTGTTTCACATAGACACAGCACTCTTCCAATGTCATATCTTTCTCCAGATTACCGATCCTTCCGATTCCTTCCGGATTCCCTTCTTCATCTGTATAGGTAACATCTAACACTTCCCCATTCTGAAGATCCATGATCTTTCCGGACAGTTCTGCCATACCAAGCACATCATAATTCGTATGCATTGCATAATAGGAAATGTCATTCTGAATCAGTTTCACAATTCTTCTTGTAATAAAATCTTCATCCGTCACTTTCTTTACTGCTGAGAATAAAAGCGGGTGATGTGTGATCAGCATGTCCGCACCTTCCTTGATCGCACGGTCGATCACAACATCTGTTGCATCCAGTGCCAGATAAATTCTGGACACCTCTTTCTCTGAACGTCCTGCAAGCAGTCCTACATTGTCAAATCCCAAAGCTGCTGTTCGCGGGAATGTTGCCTCTATTACCTGTATAATCTCTTTACACTGCATAATATTTCATCCCTTTCTCTGCTTCTACAAGTTCCTGTTCCAATTCTTCTTTTCTCTGACGGATCCGGTCAGAATCTTTCGCTTTCAATCCTTCTAAAATACTTTGATAAATGCGTATCTCTCTTTCCAGATACTCTCTGAGTACCGGATGTTGTTTCTCCAGCAAAAGCTTTCCATATTTTAACTGAACCGTATCCCAGCACTTTACTTCTGTATCTTCGCCTGCTGTATCAGCTACCGGTGGTCTTACCTTCATCATAGGATAATATTTTCCATCTTCACAGACCATATCTTCTTCCAGAAATTCATATCCCTTCTCAAGAAGAAATGCCCGCACTTTCTCAATCTCTGACTGTGGCTGAAGGATACACTCCTCAAGCTTTCGCACCACTTCCTCTCCTTCTGTCAGGATCCGGATCACAAGTCCTCCGCCCATTCCTGCGATGACCGCAGACTGGACTTCTCCCGGCTGTAATGCCTGAAATCCATTGGAAAGTCTCGTCTCTATCTCTGCTTCAAGTCCATTCTCGCGGATATGTTCCTCTGCTCGCTGCAATGGTCCTTCATTGACATCAAGTGCAACTGCTTCTGTAATCTTCTTCTGCTGTGTCAGATAAATCGGAATATATGCATGATCCGTTCCAATGTCCGCTAATTTATAATGGGCGGTCACAAGATCTGCGACCGCCTGTAATCTTTTCGATAATTCCATCATTAATCTAGATAATCCCTCAGTTTTCTGCTTCTGCTTGGGTGACGGAGCTTACGGAGTGCTTTCGCCTCGATCTGACGGATACGCTCTCTTGTTACATCAAACTCTCGTCCAACCTCTTCAAGTGTACGTGCTCTTCCGTCATTCATTCCGAAACGAAGACGGAGGACTTTCTGCTCTCTCTCTGTCAATGTATCCAGCACTTCATCCAGCTGCTCTTTCAGAAGTGTCTGTGCAGCTGCCTCGGCCGGAACCGGTACATTATCATCCTGGATAAAGTCTCCAAGGTGGCTGTCTTCCTCTTCACCGATCGGTGTCTCAAGAGAAACCGGTTCCTGTGAAATCTTCAGTATCTCACGTACACGTTCTACCGGCATATCCATCTCCTTGGCAATCTCTTCCGGAAGCGGTTCTCTTCCCAGTTCCTGAAGAAGCTGTCTGGATACACGGATCAGCTTGTTGATCGTCTCAACCATATGAACCGGGATACGGATTGTTCTTGCCTGATCCGCAATCGCTCTTGTGATTGCCTGACGGATCCACCATGTAGCATAAGTACTGAACTTATATCCCTTGTGATAATCAAACTTTTCAACTGCTTTGATCAAACCGAGGTTACCCTCCTGGATCAGATCAAGGAATAACATGCCTCTTCCAACATATCTCTTTGCAATGCTGACTACAAGTCTTAAGTTCGCTTCTGCAAGCTCTTTCTTGGCTTCCTCATCGCCTTCTTCCATTCTCTGTGCAAGCTCAATCTCACGTTCTGCACTCAGAAGAGGTACCTTACCGATCTCTTTTAAATACATACGGACCGGATCTTCAATACTCACGCCTTCCGGAACTGACAGGTCGATATTCTCCATATCCACGTCGTCTTCCTCAGATATGATAATGTCATCCAGATCTACATCCACCTCATCCGGTGTATCTCCGCTAATGCGCAGCACATCAATGTTATTTGCCTCAAGGTAATCAAATACCTTCTCCATCTGATCTGCATTGAGTTCCATATCATTGAAAAAATCATTGATCTCCTGGACATCCAGTATGCTCTTTTTCTTTTTACCAAGTGCAACCAGGTCTTTCAATCTATCAAGAAATTTCTGTGTAATATCGTCCATGTGTTCTTCCTTCCTTCGCTGCGCGCATCCGCAGCCTGTCTTGTTTTATTTTATCCTTATTGAATTGTAATATTCAAATTCTTCAGGTTCTCCAGCTTCCGTTTTTCTTCCATCAAATGCTGTAACCCCCGCATATCTGTCGGGTCGAGATTCATTGTCTGATGCTCAATGCTATAACTCTTCACCCGCAGGATCGTCTCCTGTAAAGCCTGTTCTCTCTCTTCCTTTGTCCTCAGCTCTTTGATTCTTGTGTTAAACAAAGAAGCTGCTTCTCTGTGATCTTCTTCCTCTGTAAAATGATTCAGGATCTTCGCAGGATTCAAGGCTCCCTGCTTTCTCTGCTCATATAAAAGTTCTGCAACCGTCCGATACAGACTTTCTGTAAAATCACCCGGGCTTATGTACTGACTGATCTGATCAAAGAGCCTGTCATCATCGATCATCCAGGTCAACAATGCTTTCTGTGAAGTAAGGATTCCGTCTTCCTTTTGCTTCTTCTCAGATCCCTCTGCCCGTTTCGGTCTTGCGACCGGTCTCGCCATTCCGGCATTCACAGCCATCTTTGCGACCATCTTCTCCAGGCTTTCCCGGCTGACCCGGTATGCTGTTGCAACAGCTTCAATATAGTTGTTACGCTCCAGCTCATCTTCGAATTCAAGCAGTCTCCTCGACACTTCCTTGAAGAAATCTGTCTTGCCTTCCGGAGAATTCATATCATATTGTTTCTCCAGCATCTCCAGGCTGAACATGAATCCATTACGCGCCGCATGGATCCGCTTCTCATATTCTTCTGCCCCAAGGTTCTTAATGAATTCATCCGGATCTTTATATGGATCCATCCTTACAACTTTAGCAGAAATCCCGGCCTCCCGCAAGATCGGCACTGCGCGAAGTGCTGCTCTTGTACCGGCTTCATCACTGTCATAAGTCAGATAAACTTCCTGGACATAACGCTTGATCAGAGCTGCATGCCCTGCTGTCAATGCAGTCCCCAATGAAGCTACCGCATTCGTAAATCCGGACTGATGGAGAGAGATCACATCCATATATCCTTCGCAAAGAAGAAAGTATGGCTTTCTTGATGTTCTGGCACGGTTCAGACCATAAAGGTTCCGGCTCTTATCAAAAACGACTGTCTCCGGTGAATTCAGATATTTCGGTTTCCCATCTCCCATCACACGGCCACCAAATCCGATCACACGGTTATTGACATCCATAATTGGAAACATCACACGATTCCAAAACTTGTCGTACACACCCTGACGTTCATCCGTGTTGATCAGTCCGGCCTGTCGAATCAGGTCTTCACTGTATCCCTTCTCTCTCAGATACTTATACAGATCATCACTGTATTTGTTCGAAAATCCCAGTCCAAACGCTGTGATCGTCTCATCTGAGAGTTCACGGTTCTTAAGATAACTGTAGGCCTGACTTCCACGCTCTGATTTCAGCTGTACGTAGAAATACTTTGCAGCCAGCTTATTCATCTCAAGAATCGTAGACTTTAAATCTGCTTTTTCCTTCGCTTCTTTCGAGTATTCCATCTCCGGAAGTTCGATTCCTGCTCTGTCCGCAAGAAACTTCACTGCTTCTACAAAAGAAAAATTCTCATATTCCATAAGAAATGTAAAAACATTCCCTCCCGCCCCACATCCAAAGCAGTAATACATCTGCTTCTGTCTGCTCACAGAAAAAGACGGTGATTTCTCATTATGGAACGGACATAATCCAAAATAAGAGCTGCCTTTCTTCTGCAGCCGGACATATCCGGAAATCACATCTACAATATCATTCCTTGATCTTACTTCTTCTATCAGTTCTTCTGAGTAGTACATGAGTGCCTCCGCTTAATGTTTAAAGAATACTCTATTATATATATTCGACAAAACTCTTCTCTTTCCTTTTTATTTTTCTTCTTTT
>OLOJ01001888.1_pt1 | contig 18348 bp, 17 predicted proteins | sample 1672251 | NCBI WGS metagenome assembly OLOJ01 (sample SAMEA3136664, study PRJEB25190) | human gut metagenome | biome: human gut; feature: human-associated habitat; material: faeces | place: Austria | collected 2013 | reverse complement strand
GTCCGAGCAGCGGGAAGCGATACACGCAAAGTTTGGATAGAAGTGGGGAATCAGCTGTTTCATAAAGGGGTACCTCCGAGGAGAAAATTTTGAAAGAGGGTCTTGGGTCGGTAAAAGAAAACAGAGGGGGAGAAAAGCAGGTAAAAAGCAGATGGATTCGACAGGGTTTTACTCATTACTAACATTTTGGATGTGAGTTTAACCGGAGATTAACGAAAGCGCGAGAGCGGTTTTTACACGAAATCGGTAAAATAGGAGATGCACGAGCAAAGAAGAAAGAATCACGAAGGAGAGTGTACCATGCAAATCAAAAAGGTATTTTCAAAAATTCTGGCAGCTTCCCTGGCAAGCGCCCTGCTCATCAGCTGTGTTTCCGCAGCAGCTCCGCAGAAAACTCTTTCCGATGCAGTCAGCAACAAAGGAAAGGTTACCACAACCGCTTCGGCAACAACCGGCAAAAAGCCCAAATATGTTTTCATGTTCATCGGAGACGGTATGAGCTACCCACAGTTTCAGGCAGCATCCGACTATCTGGGCGCAGTAGCCGATCAGGATAACGACGACATCCTCGATGGAAACAAGCTTTTCCCCGATGGTCCCATCGGCAACCGCTTCCTCCACCTGGGAAAGTGTCATGCTCTCTTCCAGAGTGAAATTTCCGGACCTGGTCCGAAGCAGCTCTTCCATGGCTCCGCCGCAGCCTAATTTTTCTCCGATGTCATTGCAAAGTGTACGGATATAGGTGCCCTTGCTGCAGGTAACGCTTATGCGTACCAGCGGAAGCTCCATATCCAGTATCCTTATCTCATAAAAAACCACAGGGCGCGGCTTACGCTCTATGGTTTTTCCTTCTCTGGCCAGTTCGTAAAGCTTCTTTCCGTTTACCTTCAGGGCCGAATACATAGGAGGGACCTGCTGCTGTTCTCCCACAAAGGATCCCACTGCCTCACGGACTTCCTCTTCCGTGACGGTAACAGGTTTCTCAGAAAGAACAGCTCCGGTCATGTCCTGGGTATCTGTGGAAACTCCCAGCCTTAAAACCGCCTCATATGTTATTTCTTTTTCTGTAAGAAGCTCCACCAGCCGGGTCCCCTTGCCCAGTGCAACAGGAAGTACTCCCTCTGCTGCCGGATCCAGAGTCCCAGTATGGCCAATCTTTTTCATGTGGAGAATCCCACGCAGCTTTGCAACAACATCATGAGAGGTATAACCTTTTTCCTTTCGGATCACAAGTATTCCGTCCATGATCTTATCTTTACTCCTCTGCAAGCTGTTTTTCAATTTCAGCAGTAAGGTTATTGATCACATCGTACATGGAGCCCTGCATATCACAGCCGGCTGCACGCACATGTCCGCCGCCTCCGAAAAATACGGCAATCTTGCTTACATCCACCTTACCATTGGAACGGAGAGATACCTTAAAGAGCTGCGTCTGCATCTCATAGATAAAGATTGCAACCTCCACACCAGCAGTCAGACGGAGCTGGCTCACGATTCCCTCCAGATCCTTTCCTTCCACACTGTAGAAATCCATCTCCCGTTTTTTCAGATATCCGACCACACACTTACCGCCCTGAAGGAGAATACTCTCTGCCAGGACACGTCCCATGACCTGATTCTGAAGATATGTTTTCTGGTAAAAGGACTCATCGATGATCCTGCTGAAATCAAATCCTGTTTTCATCAGTTCTCCGGCAATCCTCATGGTTTCCGGTGTTGTGGAAGAATACTGGAACACGCCGGTATCATGTGCCATTCCCGTATAAATAGGAACCGCAATAGAACGATCGATCTTGTCTGAATCCAGAAGTCCGTAAAGAACTTCGCTGGCAGAGCTGATCTCGCCTCTTACATGATTGACATCCGCAAATCCGTTATTGCTCACATGATGATCAATGCAGGCTGTCTTTTTTGCTGCATCGAAATATTTCCGAGCAACAGCAAGCCTGTCAAGTGCGCTGACATCACAGGTGATAAAAAGATCATACACCTTATCTTCTTCTGCTTCTGTCTTAACCTCATCCATTCTGTCAATGTAATCAAATACAGGTTTCCGGTCTTCCAGATAAACATCTGCTTCTATATCAGGAAAATATTTCCGGATATAGAGATACAGAGCCATACAGGAACCAATGCAGTCTCCATCCGGACGGATGTGACCGCCAATGCCAACGGTTTTTACATTTTCCAGTATTTCTGAAATGTTTTTCATTTTTTCCACCTATTCCTCTGTTTCCATCCCACTCATTACGTCATTGATCTTCTTTGACATATTTACACCATATTCAATAGACTCATCCAGAACAAAACGGATCTCCGGTGTATTGCGGAGATTCAGTCTTCTGGCCAGTTCTCTCCGAACATAGCCCTCTGCATTCTTTAAGCCCCGGAGGGTGGAATCCTTGGCCTGTTTCTCGCCCAGCACACTGATGTAAGCTTTGCAGGTCTTAAGATCCGGTGCCACCTCAACAGCTGTCACAGAAGTCATCGGATGAATTCTGGGGTCCTTGATCTCGCTGTGTATGATGGTGCTGAGTTCTTTTTGAACTGCACCATTCACACGTGTATTTTTAATGCTGTTTTTTCTCATTCAGAGTCACTCCTATCTTGGTACCTCTACCATGATATATGCTTCGACTTTATCTTCTTCTTTGACATCATTAAAGTCATTAAATACAAGACCGCACTCATATCCGGCACGAACTTCCTTGACATCATCCTTAAATCTCTTCAGGGATGCAAGCTCACCCTCGAAGATCTGGTCCTCACCTCGTGTGATACGAACCTTACAGTTACGCTGGAATGTACCATCCAGCACATAGCTTCCTGCGATGGTTCCGACACCGGATGCCTTGAACAGCTGACGAACTTCTGCGTGACCGATAACCTTCTCCTCGAATACAGGATCCAGCATACCCTTCATAGCTGCTTCTACATCCTCGATCGCCTGATAAATGACTTTATAAAGTCGAAGGTCAACGCCCTCCTGCTCAGCAAGCTGTTTTGCTGTAGTATCCGGACGTACGTTAAAGCCGATGATGATCGCATTGGATGTTGCAGCAAGGCTGACATCAGACTCATTGATGGCACCTACACCTCCATGGATCACCTTAACGATAACTTCCTCGTTGGAAAGCTTGGTAAGGCTCTGTTTTACAGCCTCAACAGATCCCTGTACATCAGCCTTGACGATGATCGGAAGCTCCTTAAGATCGCTGGCCTGGATCTGGTCAAACAGGTTATCCAGAGAAAGCTTGCCTTTGGTCTCCTCGAGGAGACGGCTCTTGTTCTCTGTAACGAATGCGCCTGCAAAGTTCTTGGCTTCTTTATCGCTCTCAAAGGACATCAGGATCTCACCTGCATTAGGAACATCACCAAGTCCGAGGATCTCAACCGGAGTAGACGGACCTGCCTCTTTTACACGACGTCCCTTATCATCCATCATTGCACGTACCTTACCGTTGCATGCACCTGCGGCAATAAAGTCTCCCACATGAAGAGTACCCTTCTGAACAAGGATGGTAGCAACCGGTCCTTTACCTTTATCAAGCTGAGCCTCAATAACAAGACCTCTTGCCGCACGATTCGGATTTGCCTTGAGTTCCAGTACCTCTGCAGAAAGAAGGATCATTTCAAGCAGTGTATCGATTCCCTCTCCTGTATGGGCAGATACCGGAACAAAAATAGTACTTCCACCCCAGTCCTCTGCAATCAATTCATACTCTGTCAATTCCTGTTTTACACGATCAACATTAGCACTCGGTTTATCAATCTTGTTGACAGCTACAATAATCTCAACACCTGCAGCTTTTGCATGGTTGATAGCCTCAACAGTCTGTGGCATGACACCGTCATCTGCTGCGACAACAAGGATTGCGATATCTGTAGAACTTGCTCCACGCATACGCATTGCTGTAAACGCCTCATGTCCCGGTGTGTCCAGGAATGTGATTTTTTCTCCATTTACCTCTACAACAGAAGCACCAATGTGCTGTGTGATACCACCAGCCTCTCGGTCGATGACATTTGTCTGACGGATAGCGTCCAAAAGGGAAGTCTTACCGTGGTCAACGTGACCCATGACACAGACTACAGGTGGACGTTTTTTCATCTTGCTTTCATCCTCTTCGTCCTCTTTAAGAAGTTCTTCAATCACATCAACAACTTCCTCTTTTTCACAGAGAACATCAAACTCCAATGCGATTTCTTCAGCTGTCTCGTAATCAATTTCCTGATTGACTGTTACGATTTTACCCTGCATGAAGAGTTTCTTTACAATAACCGAAGGAACAATCTTCATCTTATCTGCAAGTTCCTGAATCGTCAGAACCTCTGGAATCGTGATAGATTTGATCTGCTCTTCCTGTTTCTGCTCTTTCTTCTCCGGTTTCTGAAGCTGAGTCTTTGGCTCATTCTTGCCCTTCTTACCTTTTCCTACGCGGTCTTCGTCATGGCGGAAGTCTTTATCTTTCTTCTTAAAGTCATCCTTACCTTTTCCTTTGTTTCTCTGTGGCTTCTGACCTTCCACGATTGGCTCTGGAATTGCCGGACTGTTCTTGCGGTTGTCACGTCTGTCATCACGTCCACGATTATCACGTCTGTCATCACGTCCGCCCTGATTACGATTGTCGCGTCTGTCATCTCTTCTGTCATCACGTCCACGATTATCTCTTCTTTCGTCGCGGTTATCACGATTCCCTTGAGAACGGTTTTCTTTTCTTTCCTGCTCTTTTTTCTCCTGTTCCAGTCTCTTCTTCTGCGCGGCTGCAGCTGCTTCTGCCTCATGCATCTGCTGAACCTGTTGACGGATTCTGTCCGGACGTGGACGAATTGGCTGGGATGGTCTTTCATCTCTTACTTCTTTGCGTCCATTCTGGGATTTTCCATTTTTATTTCCACCATTTAAACGGTTATCTCTCTTATCATCACGTCCAGTCTGAGAACGGTTATCGCGTCTGTCATCACGTCCCTGACCCTGACGCTTTCCACCCTGTCTTCCACCACTCTGGGTGTTCTGCGGGCGGAATACCTGGACGATTTTTTTCTTCTTTGGTGCGTCAGATTTTTCCTCTTCTGCTTTTTCGGCATCTGCCTTTGGTGCAAATGCTTTTCTTACCATATCTGCTTCTGCCTCGTCGATGGTACTCATATGTGTCTTGGCTTCCACATTCTTTTTATTCAGGAACTCAACAAGCTCTTTGCTCGGCTTATCAAGTTCTTTCGCTAACTCATATATTTTGATTTTTGACATATACACTACCTCCTCTATGCAACCGTATTATCTTCTGTCTTCATCTGCTTCATAATTTCCTTCGCAAAACCTTCGTCCAGTATTGCAAGAGATGCCCGGAATTCCTTTCCCATTGCATGCCCCAAGGTATCTTTATCTTTATAAAAATAGATTGGCACTTCATAAAATTCACACATATCCCGGAACTTTTTCTTTGTATTTTCGGAAGCATCTCCTGCCACAATAACAAGCGCTGCTCTTCCTGTCTTTACTTCCTTTTCTGTACAGAACTCTCCGCTGGCTGTCTTACCTGCCCGCGTTGCAAGCCCGACGAGTGATAAGATCTTATCTGGTTTCAAGCTCTGTCATCTCCTTTTCCAAAGACTCATACACTTCCTGCGGAATTGCCTGCTTAAAAGATCTCTCAAGGCCCTTACTTTTCACTGCCTTTTTCAGACATTCCTGATTTGGACAAATGTATGCGCCCCGTCCATTTTTGCGTCCGGTCGCATCTAACAGAAATTCTCCTTCACTGGTACGGATCACACGGATCATTTCTTTTTTATTCTTCATTTCCTGACATCCCACACACTGACGCATAGGAATCTTTTTATTTGCTCCCAATGAGATTCTTACGCCTCCTCACCGTCTTCTTCCGGCTGAACATTAGCTTCTGTTTCATTTTCCGCTTCTATATCTACTTCTACATCTGCGTCCTCTGGATATTCTTCATTCTCATCATAAACATCTTCTTCGTACACACCTTCGCCCAGTTCCATATAGTTCTCTGGAAGCTCACCGGACTCAATTGCCTGTGTCTCGCTCTTGATATCGATCTTATATCCAGTCAGTCTTGCTGCCAGTCTTGCATTCTGTCCTTCTTTACCGATTGCAAGGGAAAGCTGATAATCCGGTACAATAACGCTTGCTTTCTTCTCATCCGGATCAGCCATAACAGAAATAACTTTTGCAGGGCTTAACGCATTCTCGATCAGGATTGCCGGATTATCGCTCCAGTTGATGATATCAATCTTCTCGCCGCGAAGTTCATTCACGATCGCATTGACTCTGGCTCCGTTCATACCAACGCATGCTCCGACCGGATCTACATCCGGATCATTAGACCATACCGCAATCTTTGTTCTGCTTCCGGCCTCTCTTGCAATACTCTTAATCTCTACGATTCCGTCTCTAACCTCTGTAACCTCAGACTCAAACAGTCTCTTTACAAGTTCCGGATGTGTACGTGATACAAGAATCTTCGGTCCTTTTGTTGTATTCTTTACTTCTACAACATAGAGCTTGATGCGCTCTGTTGGTTTGAACACTTCACCTTTGACCTGCTCATTCTCTGTCAGCATAGCATCTGCTTTTCCAAGGTTGATACTTACATTCTTACCTACATAACGCTGAACGATACCTGTCACGATATCCTTCTCTTTCTCAAAATACTGATCATATACAACTTTCCGCTCTTCCTCGCGGATTTTCTGAAGGATCAGGTTCTTTGCATTCTGTGTTGCAATACGTCCAAATGATTTGGATTCGATTGGAACACGAACGATATCACCAAGGTCATAATGTCCATCTAACTGGCTTGCCTCGTCAAGACTGATCTGCTCAAGCGGATCTTCTACAGTCTCAACAACTGTCTTCTCTGCAAAAAGCTGATAATCACAAGTATCATGATCCATAATAACTTTGATGTTATCTGCTTTACCAAAATGGTTCTTACATGCATTTAACAGGGAGTTCTCAATTGCATCTAACAGAGTCTCTTTGCTAATTTCTTTTTCTTTTTCCAACATATTCAACGCTTCTAATAATTCTGTGTTCATAGTAATTCTCCTCCTAATCTAAAAATCGAACGCCAGGCGAATAAGCGCAATATCGCCTTTTTCAAATGTCTTCATAGTTCCATCTTCCAGTTCTATCGTAACTGTTCCTGCCTCATAGTCATAGCTGTCAAGAAGTCCTGTGAATTCTTTCTTCTTGTCAACCATACGGTAGGTACGTATCTCAACTTCTTTTCCAAGATTACGTTTATAATCTTTCTCCTTCTTCAGAGGTCTTCCAAGTCCAGGAGAGCTGACCTCCAGAACATAAGAATCTTCAATAAAATCTTTTTCATCTAAAATATCTGATAATCTGCGGCTTACAGCTTCGCAGTCATTCACTGTAATTCCGCCCGGTTTGTCAATGTAAGCCCGCAGATACCACATGCTGCCTTCTTTTACATACTCGACATCTACCAGTTCAAATTCCAGTTCCTCCATGATCGGATTCAGGATTTCTTCCGTCTTCTGCTCATAAATTTCTCTTTTTGACAATGTTCTAATTTCCTCCTTACTGTATCAAAGACTTCTTGTCTTTTTACACACCCATGCAACAAAGAAGAGTGAACTTACGTCCACTCTTCTGCCGATTCCTATGTTACTATTCCAAAGTATAGCACCACAAGCCCTAAAAATCAAGGTTTTTTTATATTTACATCAATCTTTTCCAAAGACTTTTCCAGCGACTGCGCTGCAATTCCCCTTAAGACTTTAATCACGATCATTAGTAAGTTTTAACTTATCCAGTATATAAAAGATCAGGCTCAGGATCATGGCAACTACACACGCCAGTACCATTCCCGTAAGCTGTACATCCCCAAAATTTACTGCAATACCGGAAAGTCCTGTTACAAACACAACACTTGTCAGTGTCAGGTTTCTGGATTTACCATAGTCTACCTGCGCGTCTACAAGAATCCTGATTCCGGAAGCTCCTATCATTCCATACAAAAGGAAGGAGATTCCTCCGATGACCGGTCCCGGAATCGTCTGGATCAGCATAGACAACTTCCCGACAAAGGAACAGATAATGGAAAGCACTGCTGCCCCTGCAATAACGCGCACGCTATATACCTTTGTCACTGCCATAACTCCGATATTCTCACCGTAAGTCGTTGTCGGGACGGAACCGATCAGACCGGAAAGCATCGTTGAAAAGTTATCTCCAAACAGAGATCTGTGAAGCCCCGGATCCTTTAACAGATCCCGTCCGATAATCTTGCCGGTCACAACCTGATGTCCGATATGCTCTGAGGTAATAACAAGTAATACCGGAAGAATCATAAGAATTGCTCCCATATCAAACTTTGCAGGTTGGAAGTTCGGCAGGGCGAACCAGGAAGCTGCTGCTACCTGTGAGAAATCTAAGATTCCAAGACAGAACGCTGCCACATATCCTGCAATAACTGCGATCAGGATTGGGATTACAGATAAAAAGCCACGGAATAAAATATTTCCAAATATCGCAACACCAAGTGTCACTAAAAATACAATTACGTTTTTCATATCCGGCTTGTCGCAAAGAAGTCCCGCATTGCTTGCTGCAGAGCCGGATAACTCCAGTCCGATCAAAGCAACGACCGGTCCCATAGCTGCAGGCGGCAGAACCACGTCAATCCATTCTGTTCCACATTTATAAATAATAAAAGAAAGAATACAGCCGCAGAAACCGACTGCCACGAATCCTCCCATGGCATAGGAATAACCCATTTTACTAATAACGATTCCTGCCGGTGCAAGAAATGCAAAGCTGGAACCTAAGTATGCCGGCGCCTTCCCCTTGGTCACTGTCATAAAAATCAAAGTTCCCACACCGTTCATAAATAACACAATTGCCGGATTGATCCCGAAAATGAACGGTACAAGCACAGATGCGCCGAACATGGCAAACATGTGCTGAATGCTGAGCGGCAAGAGCAGCTTAAATGGCACCTTGTCCTCAACCTGAATGATCTTCCTCTCACTCATCTTAAATCCTCCTCATAGTTTGGTATTGAAACCACATTTTTTCTATTGTATAATGAAACATCATAAAAACAAAGGAGATTTTAAAATATTTATGAATTTTAATCAGATTGCAATGCTCCAGAAGTTAAAAAGCAGCATGGATCGTTTCCGCAACAATCATCCGAAGTTTCCACTTTTCTTAAAAGCCGTCGTTGGAAATGCACTGGAAGAAGGAACCCTTGTGGAAATCAATGTCACAACTCCTGAAGGGAAGAATTACTGTACGAATTTAAAATTAAAACAGGAAGATCTGGAGTTTTTCCAGACATTGAGTGAAATGGGAAGCCAACATTAATGTCAGCTTCCCATTTTCTTTATATCGTATATCCGTCACGAAACACCATCATCATCTCGTTAGTCAGACTGATGTCGTCCGGCTCTACCGGAATCTGATTCCGTCCGAACCATTCAGCAAGTGCCAGTTCATTTTCATCTAATTTCACCTGATCCGATCCGTCAAGCTCGCAGAAGAATCCCATCAGTAATGTATCTGAAAATGCCCACGGCTGATTCTTATAATAAGTAATATTCTTTACTTTTAAACCAACCTCTTCCATAACCTCCCGGCTCACAGTCTCTTCCAGTGTTTCACCAATCTCTGTAAATCCCGCAAGAAGTGCATATTTCTTATATTCCCGTCCTGCATACTTAGACATCAAGATCCGGTCACCATCAATAACTCCAATAATCACAGCCGGACAGATCTTCGGAAATTCCATCAGTCCACACTTCGGACATTGCATCATCCGTTCCACATGATCTGGCTTCATCACATTTCCACATCGCCCACAGAACTTGTGATCCTGATACCATCTGGCAAGCTGCCAACCTGTGATTCCTGCAAAGGCCTCATACTTTGGAGATACACATCTAAACTCTTGATGATCGATCCACTCGTATCCCATCTGTTCAGATAATATACCGACATTCTCTTTTTTTCCAAGATAATAGCTTTTATCGTCTACCGCAAATAAATATGTATATTCTGTATCTTCTGCCACATCTTTAGGCATACACTTTTTCAGTTCTTCATAAGTCGGATATGCGATTTGATTCTCGTTCCCGCCAATTCCTTTTCTCACCAGAACCTTTCTGCCATCATAATATAAAAATCTGCTGCCTGCATCCGGTGCTTTTTTCTGTCCATACTGATTATTCAGTTTATGTGGTGCAATATCCTGAATCATTTTTGCTGCCTTCTTTCCTGCTGTATCTTACTCTCTTATAAATGCCCGGCATGATTGCTGCCTGAGTTTTCACTCTTAACTCCTAGCCTTCGTTCCGGTCCCGTCACGTTTTGCAACCTTCAGCCGGTTCAACGTCAGTTCCCGGTCACCGTATGAAATCTTGTGTTCCGTTCCTTCATAAAAGAGATAAATCTGTTCCAGCTCATCATTCTTACGAAGCTTTATGCCACGGACTCCCACAGCCGCTTTCTTCTTCTCGGCAACTTCCTGAGCTGAAAAACGCAGAAAATATCCATCTTTTGTCTGAAGGACTACATGCTGGTCATCAGTAATGACTTGAACACTGATCAGCTCATCATCCTCCTGAAGCTTTGTTGCTGCAATGGTACGTTTTGCCACCTGGAACTCATTTCCCTTTACTTTCTTAATCATCCCCTGCTTCGTTGCAAATAATAATTTCGCATAACGAAGCTGTAATTCGTCGCACATATATACGACCATTTCCTGTGTACTGTCATAATTACTTACATTGTCGATTGGCTGCCCCTTATCACGGAACTTTCCATATGGAAGATCGAGCACTTTAATCTGATGCATCTTGCCGGTATTGGTAAATACACACAATTTCCCGGTATTAATGCAGTTTACGATCCATTTATTCTCTGCATCTGCTGCCTCTTTATTTCGCTCGTAAGTTGCCACATCCACTGTCTTGGCATAGCCAAAACGATCCATCAGGAATACTACTTCCTGTTCTTCTACTTTCTTTTCTTCATAGACAGCCTCCTGGCCATTTTCTACAACAGTGCGGCGTTTGCGTGCATATTCCTTTTTGAAATGCTCCAGATCTTCAATGATAACTTCTGCCATAGAATCATAATTATTCAAAATATCTTCATATCTTGCAATATTTTTCAGAGTCTCCTCATGCTCTTTCATCAGCGCTTCAATTTCCAGACCAATGAGTTTGTAGAGACGCATTTCCAGGATTGCATTTGCCTGGCGCTCAGTAAAACGGAGCATCGCAGCCATTTTTCTGGAAATCCCGGATTTAAATTTGATATTTTCGGTGATTCCCTGTGTCAGACAGGCTCTTGCATCAGCCACAGACTGACTTCCCCGTAGGATTTCAATGATCAGGTCAATGACATCACACGCTTTGATAAGACCTTCCTGAATTTCTTTTCTGTCCCGCTCTTTTGCAAGCAATGTCTTATATTTTCTTGTTGCCAGTTCGAACTGGAAATCTACATGGTGCTCAATAATCTTCTTAAGCCCCATAGTCTCCGGACGTCCGTCTGCAACTGCCAGCATATTTACCCCGAAAGTATCTTCCAATCTTGTCTTTTTATAGAGCATATTGGTCAGATTTTCAACATCTGCTCCTTTTTTCAGCTCAATAACAATGCGGATTCCTTCCTTTGAAGACATATTGGAAATGTCTACGATATCGTTTGTCTTCTTTGTCTCTACAAGCGCACAAACATCATTTAAAAACTTGCCGATTCCGGCTCCGATCATCGTGTAAGGAATCTCAGTGATGACAAGACGCTTCTTGCCACCTTTCATCTCCTCTACTTCCACTTTGCCACGGACTTTGATCTTACCCGCACCAGATTCATAGATTTCAAGAAGGTCATCTTTATTGACAACAATTCCTCCGGTTGGGAAATCCGGTCCTTTGATATATTTCATCAATTGCTTTGTGGAAATGTCTTCATGTTTCATATACGCTTCTACCGCATCAATGACTTCTGCCAGATTATGTGGTGGAATACTGGTCGCCATACCAACTGCAATACCATCCGCTCCGTTGATCAGAAGATTCGGTACACGCACCGGAAGAACTTCCGGTTCTTTCTCCGTTTCATCAAAGTTCGGCATAAAATCTACAATATTCTTATCCAGGTCAGCAAGATAAGCTTCCTGCGTGATCTTTGCAAGTCTTGCCTCTGTGTAACGCATTGCGGCTGCTCCGTCCCCTTCAATGGATCCGAAGTTACCATGTCCGTCCACCAGTGCCATTCCTTTTTTAAACTCCTGTGCCATGACAACTAATGCATCATAGATGGAACTGTCACCGTGCGGGTGATATTTACCCATCGTATCCCCAACGATACGGGCACATTTTCTATATGGTTTATCATAACGGATACCAAGCTCGTACATATCATAAAGCGTACGTCGCTGTACTGGCTTTAGTCCATCCCGCACATCAGGAAGTGCCCTGGCAATGATAACACTCATGGCATAGTCAATGTAAGACTTCTTCATCAACTCACTGTATTCCGTTCTGATAATCTGTGAATCCTGCATATTTTCTCTCCTAAATTTTATATGTCAAGCTCCGCTTCTGTCGCATTTTCATAGATAAATGCACGTCTTGGCGGTACTTCTGTTCCCATCAGCATCTCAGTCACACTGGACGCCATTCTTCCATCCTCAATCTCTACTAATTTTAAAAGTCTTGTCTTAGGATTCAGTGTTGTCTCCCAAAGCTGGTCTGCGTCCATCTCTCCAAGACCTTTATAGCGCTGCAGCGTAAATGGACCATCATGGGTTTTCCTGTATTTTTCCAAGGCCTTGTCATCGTACAGATACTCTTCCTCGCCTTTCTTCGGCATAGCCTTATAAAGCGGTGGCATGGCAATATAGACATGTCCCTCCCGAATAAGCTCCGGCATAAAGCGGTAGAACAACGTCAGAAGCAATGTGGAAATGTGTGCGCCGTCCACGTCAGCATCAGCCATAATAATAATCTTGTCATAGCGCAGTTTTGTAATATCAAAATCATTGCCGTAGCCCTCGGAAAATCCACAGCCAAAAGCATTGATCATAGTCTTGATCTCCGCATTTGCAAGGACTTTGTCGATGCTTGCTTTCTCCACGTTCAGAATCTTACCCCGGATCGGCAGGATTGCCTGATACATACGGTCTCTTGCTGTCTTTGCAGATCCTCCGGCAGAATCTCCCTCCACAATAAATATCTCGCATTTTGATGCGTCGCGGCTCTCGCAGTTGGCAAGCTTTCCGTTGCTGTCAAAAGAATATTTCTGCTTCGTCAGAAGATTCGTCTTCGCTTTTTCTTCTGTTTTACGGATTTTTGCAGCTTTCTCCGCACAACCGATGACATTTTTCAGTGTCTCCAGATTGCGGTCAAAAAAACGAACAATTTCCTCACCGACCACCTTGCCAGTCGCCTTGGATGCATCCGGGTTGTCCAGCTTCGTCTTCGTCTGACCTTCGAATCGCGGATCCGGGTGTTTGATGGACACGATCGCTGTCATTCCATTTCGCACATCCGCTCCTGTAAAATTAGGATCCTTATCTTTAAGAATTCCGAGTTCTCTTGCATACTGATTAATGACTGTTGTAAATGTTGTCTTAAATCCGGTCAGATGTGTACCGCCCTCACTGTTATAAATGTTGTTACAGAATCCAAGAATATTTTCATGGAACTCATTGACATACTGGAATGCAACTTCCACTTCTATTCCGTCTGCCTCACCTTTAAAATAAACCGGCTCATGGACAGATTCTTTTTTTGCATTTAGTTCACGGATAAATCCAAGAATTCCGTCTGGCTCATGATAAACGATATGCTCTGGTTCTGCACCTCTTAAATCTTCAAATATAATCGTCAGATTCGGATTAAGGTAGGTCGTCTCATGCATACGGCTTTTGACTTCCTCTGCTTTAAACTTCGTTTTTTCAAATATCGTATCATCTGGCAGAAAGTTAACCTTCGTTCCGGTCTTTCTTGTCTTCCCGAGTGTCGGAAGAAGTCCATCTTCCAGTTCAACTACAGGAATACCTCTCTCATACCGGTCATGATGAATATATCCATCACGACTGACCTGCACATCCATATAAGCAGACAATGCATTTACAACTGAAGAACCAACTCCATGAAGACCACCACTTGTCTTATAAGCAGAGTCATCAAATTTACCACCTGCATGCAGTGTCGTATATACAATTCGCTCCGCTGAAACGCCTTTTGCATGCATACCGACCGGGACTCCTCGGCCATTGTCCGAAATTGTCGCAGAGCCATCTTTTTCCAGAGTTACATGAATCTCCGTACAAAATCCGGCCAGATGTTCATCAACTGCATTGTCTACAATCTCATAGATCAGATGGTTCAATCCTTTCGTCGATACACTTCCGATATACATTCCCGGTCTCTTCCGGACTGCCTCAAGTCCTTCCAGGACGGTAATACTATCTGCATCATAAGTGTTGTTCTTTGCCATTTCGTCAGTTCCTTTCCATTTTTAAACATACTATTTAAAATATAGCACAAAACAAAAAGACAGGCAAATAAATTTTCAAGACGTCAGCGCAAGCTTTTTCAAGCTTTTCAGGGTGTCAGCACCCGACTCAGCACATCTGCCAATACTTCCATAGCATTTCTCATCTCTTCTACTGTATTCGTCTGTGCTCCTGCCTCAATAAGCATTGCCTTCGGTGCCAGATCCAGATTATACCGGTAACTTTTCAGATAAATATGCCTCGTAAAACCAGGATAATATCTTGCTGCCATAAGCTGCATCTGAAAAGACGTTGCCAGATTATCCTCACGGTATGGATTATTCAAATATGCTATCTCTCCATTTTTCCTTGTCCGGCTAAGACCATTAAAAAACATGATCTGAGCGGTTGGTTTCCCATTAATTTCCGTCACCAGATGTGTGCCCTGCGCCACGCCATCTCGATGCAGATCAATCACCACTTCAATGCTTGGATTATCTTTTAAAATCTGCCGGATATCTGGCTCTGCAAGCTGATAGGCCCGGCTGCGATCCAATTTCCCATCAATCAGATCATAAATGCCCTCATGATGAAGCGTCTCAATTCCCCTTGCATTCAAAAGCTCTGTCAAATATGTACCTATCCCCATAATTGTCGTAGAAGTGTCTCCATCAACAGAATCAGCAAATGCCTCCTGGGAATGTGTGTGATAAATCAGTACTTTTGGTCCTCCTGTTGTCATATCAAGCGCCAGATTCTTCTCCAGAAACTTCCCTGCATTCAGTTCCTCCGGACCGGTCATAGTTGTCCCGTCAACGGTGTAAAATGTTCCCACCAGATATTCATAATCATTTAACTGATTCATATCAATGTCCTGAACCGGTGTACTGGCTAATACTGCTGCATTTTCTTCTGGCACCCCAGCCCCAACTGATTCTTGCATACTCCCAGCCGGAATCAGATTGCCGTTCTCATCGATAGCATTTTCATCATTTGCCTGATTTTCCAGAATCATAGTTCGTGTCAATGTATCTTCCACGGTTGTTTCCGGTTCTTCATGATTTCGAACATATTCACTGATTGGAACGAAGCTTAAAACACTTTTTTCAATTCTTCCCGTCAATGTGTCTTTCCGCCCCTCTTTTACATATGTAAGTCCCGGAAGCAGCCAGTTTGCCGCCTGCTTCAGGACATTTTGACTTACCAAGCCCAAAAAAATATTTCTACCCCTACTTATTTTTATATTTTCTATATCTGTAAATGCATAAATCAGCAGCATCCCTACGATCAATAGCATCAGTATTCGATTTCTTTTCTTTTTTTCTTGCATTACACCGCCCCGTGTGCGTCTTAGTTCTAATAATATATGATGCAATTGGGGTTCTTATGTGCATGTCCTTTCAGAAATCCAAAATATCTTCTATTCAAAACTTTGCCCTGAAAACGCAAGATTCAGCCCCTCCGAGATGGTGTAACTCAGACGTTTTACTGTCTCATCTATATCTTTCGGTGTCATAAACATACTGTTCAGGTTTGGTGCGATCAGTTCTTTGATCAGCTCATACTTCTCTGCTTCGCTGTATCCTCCTAGCACAAGTCCGACTCCTTTTAACGATTCTGATGTCTCCAGTGCTGACAATAGATTTTCCATCGTATCACTTACAATTGTCACAGCATCAACAACTGTCGGAACTCCGATTGCAATTACCGGAACTCCAATTGTTTCTTTTGTAATCGCATTCCGGTAATTACCGACACCGGAGCCTGGATTGATTCCGGTATCAGCAATCTGGATCGTCCGGTTCAGTCTTCTGGAATTTCTCGCAGCAAGGGCATCAATTACAATTAAAAGATCTGGCTTGGTCTCCCTCACCACACCCTTTATAATCTCCGCTGTTTCCATTCCGGTCTGTGCCATCACTCCTGGAACTATGGCACTGACCACACAATTCATCTCTTCTAATGCTGCATATTTCCCATATTCTTTCACAATATGTCTGGTAACGTTCAGATTATCTGCCACATAAGGACCAAGAGCATCGGGTGTCGCCTGACGATTTCCAAGCCCTATGACCAGAACTTCCTTATCATGTTCACTTTCCGGTATGATTTTTTCCATAACTTCTATCAGATATTTTGCCAGTTCTTCTGAAACCTCCCGGTGGATTCCCTCATCCGGCGAAGATAAATTCGGGGCTTCAATCGTCAGATATGTTCCGACTGGTTTCCCCATAGTCTTCGCACCATTTTCGGTTTCAATCCGTACAGTCGTCACCCTAATTTCCCGCTCCTTATCATATTCTTCCTCCAACACAACTCCTTGTACCTCCACCTGGTCAGACTCAAAACGTTCCTTCTCTTCCAATGCCAAATCTGTCCGTATGTTATATTTTTCAACCATGATTTTCTCCCCCTTTCACCTGCAAGCACTATTTTTATACTAGTTTTTACAATATTTCCATAATTATGTATTGACAGAATAAGTCAGCTGGTCTAAAATGAATGAGTGTGTTCGAGAGAACGTCCGTGTCCGGATCTGTCGAACTGATCATTATAATCGAAATCATAGATATTGGAGGTGGACAAATTGGCTAATATCAAATCCGCAAAGAAGAGAATTTTAGTAAACGAGACAAAGGCTGCTAGAAATAAAGCAATCAAGTCTAAAGTTAAAACTTACGTAAAAAAAGTTGAGACAGCTGTAGAGAAGAAAGATGCAGCAACAGCTGCAGCAGCTCTTAAAGAGGCGATCGCTGAAATCAACAAAGCTGGAAGCAAGGGTGTATACCACAAAAACACATGCTCTAGAAAGATTTCCCGTCTGACAAAAGCTGTTAACGGAATTGCTTAATTCATAGAGAAACATTGAAAGACAACCATACCGTCATGTGGTTGTCTTTTTTATATAATAGAAAATTGCATTTCCTATTATATAAAAAACCTCCGGCAGGATGTGCACTAAAAAGAGCCGGAAATAAATGCTCGCATCTTTCTCTCCGACTCCTCATCTTATTATTTAACAGATACTCCTGTTCTATTTCTATAATTTTGAATATCCAAAACTATTGACAATTGCTTCTACTCTGTCACCTGCTTCACACATTGGGCACTTATTCGGCTCATATGCATGATATGCCGGAAGATCTTTGCTTGTGAAAATTGTCTTTACTTCCATGCCTGCTACTTTTGTTACAGCACTGAAGATAGAACATACTCCACAAATCGTTCCTCCATAATATAATACAGAATCAATAGCACGCTTGATCGTCTTTCCAGTCGTAATGGATGCTGCCAGCACAAGTACCTGCTGATCTTTGATCATTCTCTGTTGATTATCACGGAACATAATCTGCCCCAATCCGTTATATTCCGGTGTGATCACAGAAATATTATTCTTATGGCTCAATGCCATATGTGTGCTGTCTGCCAGCTGTTCAGCCAGAAATGCTCCAATCACACTTGTCTCATCCAGGCATACAATCGTATCTACATATGTACTTGTCACGTACTCCTGCGCCAGTACTTTCGCTGCCTCTCTCGCATTGTTATGACGAATCTTTACTGTTGACATATCAATATAAGTATCCAGATGTGAGTTGCTTGTAGCAAAATGTCCTTTCATAATCTTGATACGCGCTTTTGGATTTTTCGTCGACCGCAGATTCTCTAATCTTTCATCCATGTCTCATACCTCCCTTGATGCTTGCTGTTTCCAGTCGTTCGTAATCATTCGATTCATTCTGCCGCATTTAAAATTGGTATCGAACTTTTTACTTTATGTTTTATTCTATCATATATGTATGTAATTGAAAACTAAAATTATAATTTTTTGTGT
>OLOJ01001887.1_pt1 | contig 18352 bp, 16 predicted proteins | sample 1672251 | NCBI WGS metagenome assembly OLOJ01 (sample SAMEA3136664, study PRJEB25190) | human gut metagenome | biome: human gut; feature: human-associated habitat; material: faeces | place: Austria | collected 2013 | reverse complement strand
TAAAATAAAAAACTAGAATTATTACTTGAATAACTTCTAGTTCTATAATACGAAATTAAAACCACTTTTGGCTCTCGTATTAAGTGTATTTATGTCTGTATCAACAATGACCAATATGTATACAGTTCGTGCAGATGATGAAATTACGCAAGAAGAGCCTGTTGTAGAAGAAACACAAACAGAAGAAGAGACTACAGAAGAGCAAGTTCCTACTGTAGAAGAGGAGACACCAACAGAAGAGAATGAAGTTCCTGTTGAAAAGGAAGAGCCAGTTGTAGAAGAGGAGCAATTGGGTGATTCTAATATGATGGAATATTTCTTGGTTGATAATCCCGTATTATCGAGTCAAGAAACAGAAAACTTTGTTCTTTCATTAAATAATGCAGAGGGGTATTCGGATTTTAAATTAACTATTCAAAAAGAGGATGGATCTACTTTTGATTTAGAGAGTACTGAACAAGTTGATAATTTAGTGAAATTCTCTAGAGTGTTTAGTGAAGAAGAAAAAGGACAATATAGTGTTACTACACTTCATTATGTATATAATGGACAATCTTATTATTTAAACTTTAGTGATTTAGAAATGGACGTTAAATTTGGTGTGGATCAAGAATATGATGGGTATGATGCTACTTTACCGGGTTTAACAGAAGATTCAATTAGTTCAGAAGGTATTATTGAAGTAACGGATGTAAATAAGGCTGAAGAAGAGATTGTGAATGGCGTTGCAAGTCAACCGGCTATAATGTCAGTAGATGAGTTTTCAAGACATGCGACTGGTGGAATGACAATTTGTTTGGATCCAGGACATGGTGGTAGTGATTCTGGTGCTAATGCATTTGGGGCAAAGGAATCGGATTTAACTTTAAAGATTGCTCAATATTGTAAGGAAGAATTATCTAAATATGATGTAAATGTAGTTATGACTAGAACTACAGATACTCGTTTGAGTGAAGAAGCGGCCATGGATTTGAAAAATCGTGTAGAAGTAGCTAAAAAAGCAGGTGCTTCTTACTTTATTAGTATTCATATTAATTCAGCAGCAAATTGTGCTGCCAAAGGTGCAGAAGTTTATTATCCAAATACAAGTGGTAATAAGAACCTTTCTAGTAATGGACAGAATCTAGCTAAGGCGATTCAAAAACAATTAACAGCTTTGGGATTGTATAATCGTGGTATTAAGATTCGTAACTATACGGATGGGACTACTTCTTATGATCCGACTAGTAGTGATAAGGACTATTATGGGGTAATTCGTTACGCCAAAGAAGCGAATATTACGGGTTTAATTGTTGAACATTGTTTTATTAGTAATAAAGAAGAGTTTGATAAGTATTTAGGTTCAAATGCTAAGCTACAACAACTTGGTATTGCGGATGCGAAGGGTATTGTAAGTGCACTTGGTCTACAAGCTAAGAATGCCGATATAGATACGTTAGCAGTGGAAAACAGAAATGTTTTAGCGGATGGTACATATACGATTTCGACTTTATTAAATTCTAATTATGTGCTAGATGTAAAAGATGGCTCAACATCAAATGGAGCCAACATTCAATTATATGAAGCAAATGATACGGCAGCTCAACAATTTAAAGTTTCACATGACTCACAAGGTTACGTAACATTTACAAATGTTAAATCTGGAAGAGTATTAGACTTAAATGGAGCAGTTGTAAAAGATGCAGGTAATATACAGCAATATACTTCTAATGGTACACGTGCTCAAAAATGGATTGTTAAGCAGGATGGTAATGGATATGTTGTTATGTCAGCAATAAATCCAAACTATATTCTTGATTTAAGTGGTGGATCTGTGCGAAATGGCAGTAATGTTCAAATTTATTCAGCAAAAGGTTCAAATTCACAAAGATGGAATATTACAAAGTATGTAAGTAAAGAACAAAGAATCAATAATTTGGCTGCACAAAATAAAAATGCAATATCGGATGGTGTTTACGAGATAAGAAGTGCAAAGAATAACAACTATACTTTAGATGTAAATTCAGCTTCTTCAAGAAATGGTGCGAATATTCAATTGTATTTACGTAATGGAACACAAGCACAAGCATTTAGGGTGAGCCATGATTCGCAAGGTTTTGTCACATTTACAAACGTGAATTCAGGAAAAGTAATTGACTTAGATGGTGCTATCACAAAAAATGGTAGAAATATTCATCAATACGCATCAAATGGTACGCGTGCTCAAAAATGGATTGTACAAAAAAGTGGCTTAGGATATGCGATTGTTTCTGCGATAGATACAAGCTTTGCTCTAGATATTAGAAATGGTACAGTTTATTCTGGCTCAAATATTCAACTATATAAGAGTAATAATACAGCTGCACAACAATGGAATTTTAGTAAATATGTAACAGAGCGTGAACGTTGTGATTCGTATGCCATTCAAAATAAGGATCGTATGGCTGATGGTGTTTATTACATCAAAAATCAAAATGTTGGATTTGCGTTAGATGTTGCGGATGGAAGTCTATATGGTGGTGCAAATGTTCAATTATATTCATTTAATAGAACAAATGCTCAAAAATGGAAAGTTACACATGATTCTAAAGGATATGTGTTATTCCAAAATGTTGGATCAGGAATGTATTTAACGGCTGGAGGCAGTGGTAGAAGTGCGAATGTATATCAACAAAAACAATCTAATGGATATAATCAAAAATGGATTGTGATGTTTGATAATAATCAAAATTTACGCATTGTATCTGCCTTGAATTCAACTATGGTATTAGATGTTAAAGATGGTAAGATTCGTAGATGTTCAAATATTCAGTTGTATGATTCAAACAACTCGAATGCACAAAAATGGGTGTTTGAATATATTAATACGAATGCAACTGGTGGTTTGATGCAGATCATGGGTACAAGTCAAACTACAGTGGCTCAAATGGTTCGTTACTATAAAGCGAATGCAAGTGGATATGATACATTTAAAGCAAAATACAATGGTAAATATGATGGATGTTTAGCTAAGGGTGGAGCTAGTACAATCAATCAATTCGCACAAATCTTCTATGAAGAAGCTACTGCAGAGGGTGTAAGAGTTGAAGTAGCATTTACTCAATGCATGAAAGAAACAGGCTTCTTAAAATATGGTGGAGATGTTCTTCCAAATCAATATAACTTTGCGGGTATCGGTGCAACTGGAGCAGTACATGGAGCAAGTTTTAGTAATGTAAGAATTGGTATTCGTGCTCAAATTCAACATTTAAAAGCTTATGGTTCTATATCTCCATTAACAAACCAATGTGTGGATCCAAGATTCAATCTAGTGAAGCGTGGTAGTGCACAATATGTAGAATGGCTTGGAATAAAAGAAAATCCTAATGGATATGGATGGGCTACTTCTAAGAGCTATGGTCATGATATTGTCAACATGGTAAATGTTTTATTAAGAAAATAACAGAAACAGTATATATAAATGTGATGTATATTTAAAATATGTCATTTTATATAGAATTTAAAAGTATGTGTTTAAAAGTTAACGAATGGTGTAGTTTTGCCTTATTACTTAATATATGATAAAATAATTGGCGTAAAATATTATTATTTTACGTCATTATTTGTTTTAAAAGGGAAAATGATTGTTAATATATTCAATGTAGAATAGGAAACTCATAAACGGATGGTAGCGTTAACAGGCCAGACTATTGTGCTCGATGTTTTATCAGTTATAATTAATGATATAATATGAAGTTGAGTTTTAAATTTATTACTTATATTATTGAAAAATTAGATGAGTTACTAATATTCTTTTTTATGTAGATTGGAAAGGGTAGTCTATGAAAATTGCGGTTGCAGGAACAGGATATGTAGGGTTGAGTATTGCTTGTTTATTATCTCAACATAACGAGGTAAAAGCAGTAGACATTATTAAGGAAAAGGTAGATATGATTAATAATCATGTTTCACCTATTCAAGATGATTATATTGAGAAATATTTGGCCGAAAAAAATTTGAATCTAGAAGCTACTTTAGATGCAGAATATGCTTATAAGGATGCAGACTTTGTAGTTATTGCAGCACCAACTAACTATGATAGTAAGAAGAATTTCTTTGATACTAGTGCAGTAGAGAATGTTATTGAATTAGTGTTGAAGTATAATCCTTCAGCTATTATGGTAATTAAATCAACGATTCCAGTTGGATATACGGAGAGTGTTAGAAAGAAATTTAATACTAAGAATATTATTTTTAGTCCAGAATTTTTAAGAGAGTCTAAGGCTTTATATGATAATCTATATCCTTCAAGAATTATTGTAAGTACGGATGTAAATGATTCTAGATTGGTTGAGAAGAGTCATGAATTTGCTACTTTACTTCAAGAAGGGGCTATCAAAGAAGATATTGATACTTTGTTTATGGGATTTACGGAGGCTGAAGCAGTTAAATTATTTGCCAATACATATTTAGCTTTGCGTGTATCTTACTTTAATGAACTAGATACATATGCTGAAATGAAAGGTTTAAATACTCAAGATATTATTGAAGGTGTTTGTTTAGATCCTAGAATTGGATCTCACTATAATAACCCTTCATTTGGATATGGTGGATATTGCTTACCAAAGGATACTAAGCAATTATTAGCTAACTATCAGGATGTACCTGAAAACTTAATTGAAGCCATTGTAGAATCTAATAGAACTCGTAAAGACTTTATTGCAGATCGAGTATTGAATATGGCTGGTTATTATGGATATGAGGATAATAACACATATTCTGAAAGTGAAGAGCATGAAGTAATTATTGGTGTTTATCGTTTAACTATGAAATCAAATAGTGATAACTTTAGACAGAGCTCTATTCAGGGTGTAATGAAACGTATTAAGGCAAAGGGTGCTAAAGTGATTATTTATGAACCAACATTAAAGGATGGAGAAACATTCTTTGGTAGTAAGGTAGTAAATAATCTAGAAGAATTTAAATCATTGAGTCAGGCAATTATCGCAAATCGATATGATAATTGTTTAGATGATGTACAAGATAAAGTATATACTCGTGATTTGTTTAGAAGGGATTAATTATGAACAGGCCCATAAAAATATGTTTTGCTGCTTCTACAGGGGGACATTTTGAACAGTTAATGATGTTGAAACCGTTAATGGATAAATATGATAGTTTTATTTTAACTGAGAAAACTCAATATGAAACGAATACGAAAGGTATTAAAACGTACTATTTAAAACAAGTAAATCGTAAAGAAATAACATGCATTCCTAGAATGATTATGAATATATTTAAATCTTTTAAAATATATTTAGAGGAAAAACCAGATTTGATTATTACCACTGGTGTTTTGGCAATGTTACCAATGTGCATATGTATGAAATTAAATAAGAAAAAAATTATTTATATCGAATCTTTTGCAAAAGTAACATCTCCAACATTAAGTGGTAAATTTATGTATAAGTATGCAGATCAATTCTATGTACAATGGCCTCAAATGAAAGAAATTTATCCAAATGCCATTTATTTAGGAGGTATTTATTAATGATTTTTGTAACATTAGGATCACAAAAGTTTCAATTTAATCGTATTTTAATAGAAATTGATCAATTGATTGAAGATAAATATATAACTGAAAATGTATTTGCTCAAACAGGATATAGTGATTATGAACCAAAACATTATAAATACAAGAAATTTTTAAATAGGGATGAATTTTCTGAAATAATGTCTCAATCTGATACAGTTATTACACATGGCGGTACAGGCGCGATTATCGGCGCAGTAAAAAAAGGGAAAAAGGTTGTTGCAATCCCAAGATTGTCAAAATATGGTGAGCATGTGGATGATCATCAGCTCCAAATTGTAGATCAATTTAGCAATATGAATTTAATAATTAAGTGTATGGATGTCCGTGACTTAAAACAATCTTTAGAAGTAGTAAAACATACAAAATTAGAAGTATATCATTCGAATACGGATGTGATATTAAATAGCATTGACGATTATATAAAAAAGATAGGTGGTTAAATAATGAATAAAGATGAAATGATGTTACTCATTAAAAAATCATTGCGTTTTTTACCAGATAGAACATATGTTAATTTGTATTTTAGGTTGAGATTACATAGAAAAATTGATTGGGATAACCCTAGACATTTAAATGATAAATTACAATGGTTGAAATTTAATTATAGATTTCCATTACAAAGTATAGTATCAGATAAATATTTTGTTAGAGATTATGTAAAAGATAAAATTGGGGAAGAATATTTAATTCCATTATACGGAAATTGGATGAGTTTCAATGATATAAATTTTGATGAATTACCTGAACAATTTGTTTTAAAGTGTAATCATGATTCTGGTGGCTTGGCTATATGTAAAGATAAGAGTACGTTTGATATTAATAAAGCAAGAAAAAAAATCAATCACAGTTTAAAACAAAATTTTTATTATATAGGAAGAGAATATCAATATAAAAATATTATTCCAAGAATCATTTGTGAACAGTTTATATCAGATAATGGTAATATTCCAATGGATTATAAGATTTATTGTTTTAACGGAAAACCTGATGTGATTTTGGTTTGTAAAGGTAGATTTAATAACGATTCACATAAAGCTGAATATTTGTATTTTGATCATGATTGGAATTTCTTACCCTTAAATTATGGTGACGATAAATTAACAAATGTAAATATATCTAAGCCTGAAAATTTTAATGAAATGTTGGAAATTGCAAAAAAATTATCTGAAGATTTTGTGTTTGCGAGAATTGATTTATATAACATAAAAGGGAAAATTTATTTTGGTGAAATCACATTATCTCCAAATTCTGGGTTTGATCCAGATATTACAGAAGAAACAGATTTAATGTTTGGAGAGAAGCTAGACATTCCTTATTGGGAAGATATAAAAAAATGATTTGAGGTACGTGAATGAAAAAATTCTTAAAAAATATATTAAATTGGTTGAATTATAATAGCTTATCTATATTTGCTAGATATCATTTTAGAAAACAGGCAAAGAATTATTGTAATAAGAATAATGTACCAAACATTGATGGTTTATATAGTAAAGAAATAAAAAAGTATTGGGCAAAGTATGAAAAGCACCCAAGTACAATCTTTCATAGATGGTATACGGGTTGCAATGGAATAAAAGATGTTAGATATATTCCAGAAAACTATTTTTATGATGTTATAGAGCGATATTATAATGATATGTCTTTAGAGCCTGCATATGTTGATAAAGGAATGTTTAAAAAATTATACTCTGATTTAAAACAACCTGAAACTGTCATAGTTAATATGAATGGTATTTTTTATGACGAAGATTATAATGTAATCTCTAATAAAGAAGCAATAACACGTTTAAAACAAGTAGATAGAGTAATAATTAAACCAACTAGAGATTCTGGTGGTGGAAAAAATGTTCGATTTGTAAATACGAAAGATTTTTCAGATGATAAATGTTGTGAATTATTTAATAGTTATGGGAAAGATTTTATTGTTCAATTACCTTTAAAACAACATCCTGATTTAGCAGCATTGCATAAAGAATCAATTAATACAATTCGTGTAATGTCATTATTAGAAGATGGAAAAGTATCAATTTTAAGTACTATTATTCGTATGGGTGTAGGAGATGCATGCGTTGATAATGAATGTTCCGGAGGAATAAATTGTGGGGTTGATCAAGATGGACATTTATCTGATATTGCATATGATGGTTCTGGAAAAATTTATAAACAACATCCACAGGGTTGTGTATTTAATACATGTACTATTCCGAGTTATAACAAAATTATAGAGGTTATAAAAAAACAACATAAAAAATTACCATATTTTGGATTAGTTTCCTGGGACTTTACTGTTGATCCTGAGGGAAATCCTATAATGATTGAATTAAATTTAAATTGGTGTGGACTTAACTTTCATCAATTGCATCATGGTCCATTATTCGGTGATAGAACTGATGAAATTTTAAATTGTATTACTAACAGGAGAGTGAACAAATGAAAAAATCAATTATGGTTTTAGCAAATAAATACCCTAATATTCTAGAGCCGACAACAAATATGTTCATTCAACAATTAGCTTGGCAATTTGCTGATATGGGTCTTGAATGTATTGTAGTTTGTCCTTTGCCAGTTAATATGAATATTAAATATAAAAATATACCTTTTTTAGAAGAAGAAACATCAGATAATGGCATGACAATCAAAGTATATCATCCAAAATATATTAGTTTGGGGCAAAGTGGCAGTTGTTTGCAAAAACAAAGAGTTTTGTTTACAACCAAAATGTATGAAGGTGCTGTAAAAAAAGTCTTGGAAAAGTTAGAAAGAAAACCTGATTATTTATATTCATATTTTTTAACACCAACTTCGGTTGTTGCCTCTCGTTTAGGAAAGAAATATAACATTCCCGCATTCATGGAACATGGAGAAGCTTTATATGAAGGCGATAAAAAATATGGGAATGAAAAGTTGAATAAAGAGTTAACAGGTTTAAAAGGGGTAATTGCTGTATCGAATCAGAACAGACATTATGTTGTGGATAGTAACATTGTAAAAGATGAAATTGTAAGAGTATATCCAAATTGTTTTAGAGAAGAAAGATTTCATTATATCGATAAAATTGAAGCTCGCAAGCATTTTGGGTGGGATCCAAATGCGTTTATTGTTGGTTTCGCGGGTAGTTTTGATGATCGAAAAGGTATATTAAGACTTCAGGCTGCTGTTGAAAAATGTAGTGATGTGTATTTTGCGGTTGCTGGAAAGGGAGAATTAGCTCCTTCTGGTGATAGATGTATATGGGCGAAACCAGTATTACATAGTGATTTAGTATATTTTTATAATGCTTTAAATGTTTTTGTACTTCCAACTTTAGCAGAGGGAAGTTGTACTGCAACTGCTGAAGCAATTGGATGTGGATGTCCAATTATTTCTAGTGACAGGGCTTTTAATGAGAGTTTATGCTTTCCAGATAATTCGATTGTTGTAGATCCAAATAATATTGAGGAGATTGCAAATGCAATTGAAACAATACATAATAATCCAAATCTAGAAAATAACTTAAGAAATGGTAGTCTAAAGCACGCGGAGGATTTAAAACAAGGGAAACGAATGAAATCTATATTGATGTTTATGGAAGAACAATCTAAATAATTTTTTGATTAAATATAAAAATGGATGGGATAAACGTTATGATTGATAAAGTAAAAAGAGCTATTAAAATGGGGAATTTAAGCAATAAAATTCCCTGTTATATTTTTGAAAAGTTGGGTTTTTCTAATGAAGAAATACAAGATTTAGAAGTTAGAAATAAATCGTATATATATTTCAAAAAGAAATATAGTAAATATTTGGATGGAATTTCAAAAACAGATTATAAAGTTGAAACTGACAATAAGATTGTATGGGTGTGCTGGTTTCAGGGGTATGATAATGCTCCAGATATAGTAAAAAAATGTATTGATTCAATGTATAAATGGCTTCCTGAGTATCAAATTGTGATTATTACTACCGAAAATCTATTTAAATATATTGAATTACCAGATTATATTATAGAGAAATGGAAAAACGGAATAATTACGAATACACTATTTTCAGATTTTGTTCGTTTAGATTTGTTAAATCGATACGGAGGAATCTGGATTGATTCAACTGTTTATTTTACTGGGCCATTACCTCAATATGTTAATAGTAGTGATTTTTTTATGTTTAGATGTAATCATTATGATATTCCAAAATTTGGGGAGAGTTGGTTTATTAAATCTTCGCCAAATAATGAAGTATTATATAAGACACTGCAACTTATGAATGAGTATTGGAAGCATGAGTCTAAAATTAGAGATTATTTTCAAATGTTTATATTTATGAAAATTGTAATTGAAAGAGATTCTTCTAAAATTAAAAATATGATAAAAATTCCAAATTCAATTCCACATATGTTACAAGCGTATTTAAATGATGGGTTTGATAAAGATATTTATAATGAAATATGTAAAATAACTCCTATTCATAAGCTAACATACAAAAATATTGATTGGAATGTAAAGAATAGTTTTGTTAACTATATAATTAATGATGGAGCATAAGTATGGATAATAATATGGATTTTTATATTATTGGTAACGACAATGATTATGTAAAGGCTATGTGGAAAGAAGCTCTTTCACTTCATAATGTTACTTATATTGATTCTCCAATGTTAAAAGATTTTGTTGGAAAAAGAATATTTAATAAGATTGAAAACAAATTGTACAGTTATAGAATAAATTTAAGGTGTAAATTACCTGGAAAATTTATTTGGAGAAGTAAATATTCGATTGAAAAATGTGATTTTGATAGAAGTAAAAATAATATCATTATTTTTTCAGATATCATGAGAATTTTAAGTGATGTAGATTATTGGAAAACTAAGAAAAAAAAGGAGAATCTTACATACTGTTTAATTTTATTAAATAGTTGTTGCCACGATTTAAATAAAAGTAAATTAGAAAATAAAAGAATTTTGGAATTTTTACCAGTTGATTATATATATACATTTGATAGTAAGGATGCAATTGATTATCAATTGAATTATTTTGAGTCGATGCTGTCAAGAATTGAATTTGATAAACCTCTAAAAAAACAATATGATTTTTATTTTGTTGGTCAAAAAAAGAATAGATTAAATGATATATACGATTTATATAAAAGGATTAAGAATTCTGGATATACCTGTTTGTTTAGAATTACAGGTGTTACAGATCAAGAAAAAATTGACTCTTCTGATATTGTTTACAATGAAAAAATATCATATAAAGAAGTGGTTGAAGAATTAAATTGTTCAAAATGTATTGTAGATATTAAGGTTCCAGAACAAAGTGGTTTATCTTTGAGATATTTCGAAGCTGTTTTATATAATAAACTATTGCTTACAAATAATATAAGTATAAAGAAAACTAAGTATTATAATTCAAATTATATGTTTTGTTTCAATAGTATAGATCAGGTTGCATTAACTGATGAATTTGTGCAAAAAACACCAAATTATGAGTATAGTAATGACTATTCTCCATTAAAATTCTTGAATGAATTGAGTAATAGAATAGGAGGCTTTTAATGAGATCGAAATGTGTTATATCCATTTCTCATTCTAACTATTTGTACAAGGGTGCGGGTACTGAAAAATGTATGAGAGAAACAAGGAACATCCTAATAAGTAAAGATATACATTATCTTCAGATTTTTTCATTTGAAAAATATAGTAATTTATATAAATTTTCAGACATGTCCAATAAGGTTGGAGTGAATTATGATGACACATTTTTAGGTATTTATACTTACTCAAGTTTACTAAGTCTGCTGAATAATGTTTCAATAGAAAACAAGACAGAGTTTATTGGCATTCATATTAACAATGTTATCAATCATAATCTTTGTTTATTGAAAGAGTTTATTCAATCAACAGATTTACCAGTTATAGTTTGGTTACATGACTATTCATCTATTTGTGAAGTCTCACCTATATTATTAGATGGTAATGGAGTTTGTTGTAATAATTTTAGTAAAAATCTAACAATCTGTAATAAATGTAGTAAATATTTAAATTCATTTGAAGAAAATGATGTACTTGATTTTTATAATCAAATTAATAGTTCGATAAAACATATTATTGCACCATCTGAGAGTGTTAAGAGGAATACTTTAGTTAGATATACTTTTTGGAATGATAAAATTTCTGTTCGACCACATTTAAAGTTCAGTGATAAAGTTAAAAGGAAAGATGTTTCTTACCCAATAAAAATAGCATTTGTAGGTGGTAAATATTCTCATAAAGGATATAGAGAATGGCAAGAGTTAACGAACATATTTAAAAACAATAAAAACTATCAGTTTTATTATTTAGGATCTTCAATTTCTGATACAGTTGATTACATTAAAGATATCAGGGTTGATGTTGCAACTCAAGGTGAAAATGCGATGAAAAATGCTATAAGAAATAATAATATTGATATTGCTTTTTTATGGTCTAAATGCCAAGAAACATATAGTTATACTTATTATGAATCATTTTGTAGTGGTGCTAGAATTATAACAAATGAAAAATCTGGAAATATTGCAGAACAAACAATTAAAAATAAATCAGGACTTGTTTTAGAAAATGTTAATGAATTAATTGAATTAATGTCGAATTTTGATGAGTTTAAGAAAAAAATCAATTCTTTAGATGGTTGTTATTTTTCGAGTTATGAAACGAATGATTCTATTGAAAATCTTGTTCTTAATGGAAGCTTGTATGGAACAGCTCCTATGAAAAAAGTGAAATCTTATAAGTTTCTAATGTTATTATATATGACAAAGAATAATTTAATTAGAAAGAAGGGGAATAATGCAAAAAAGTAATATTAATAAAATTGATATTGTTATTCTAATATTATCTTTTCTTCATGTATGCATTTTTAACTTTTTAAATATAGCGAATTTTTCAATTAAGATAATTTGTTTGTTGATTGTTATAAATATATATTTGAAAAATAGACTATCATTAACTACTAAGAAGCGAATAATTATAATGGGCATAGCTTTTATTGTATTTATATTGAGTGCACTATTTGGAAAAGACACACATTGGAAAATTGCTATTTCAAATTATTTATGTATATTATATTCAGTTATTCCGTTAATTTATTTCTCAGATTTAGCAATTCATAATAAAAATACTTTAACTAAGATATTTAGAAACTCTTTTTATATAATCAATGGATATGCTATTCTTAATATGGTTATATCTATTATACAAGTGATCTTTCCAGGATTCATGGCAGGTATGTCAACATGGCAAAATAGTTTTTCTGACGATTTAATTTGTGGTTTATTTGGATATTCGTGTACACCGCAGTTTGGTTTATATTTTATCTTTGTGTTTTTTTACAATTTATATTATTTAATGAGTGTAAACAATGATAAAAGGATAAAATTATATAATTACTTTATTTTATTTTTTCTTTTAGTTATTTCGATGTTTAATGATAATAAAGCAGTATATATCGAATTGGTTTTATTTTTAATGCTTTATCTTGCATTTAATAAACGCTATGATATAAAAGATAAGACACAATGGACTCTAAAAGGAATTTATGGTAAATTAGCAGCAGCTTTTTTTTGTGTATTAGTTTCTTATATTGTTTTTCCCCCAGTTAGAGATTTATTCGAACGAAATTTGATTTATGCTTTTAGATTGTTTTTTCAAGCCGCAAAAAGTGATAGTGTAATGTATTATGGCAGTGCTGAAAGAGTCTATGCTGTAATCCATGCTTTTACTAAATACCATGCATTTGGATTTGGATATGGTGTAGGTACATGTTATTGGCAAGCAGGTAATGCATTTGGATTTTCCCATTTTGGTTTAGCTGATATGGGTTCATTCTTATGTCTAAGTGGCGTTTGGTTCACAGTTTTAATTTTATATGTATATACTAGTTGTTTCTGGGATTTAACTCATTCCAAAAATATAGTTACTAAATTATTGACAACAGCTGTTATTTTAATTCTGTTTTTTTATAGCCAAATCATCACGTCAAACACTCTTTGCTTTAATTTAATATATATTATGTTAGTTTTAGGTTTAGTACATAATTATACAATTATTGAGAATAAGAAATAACTATATTAAGGAGCGTATTTATGAAAGCAGGTATTATAACATTTACTTATGGAGATAATTATGGTCAAAGATTACAAAATTTGGCTATGCAAGAATATCTAAAAAGATATTTTGATGAAGTATATACGATTAGGCAGATTGAATCTAGCTTGTCATTTAAACAAAAAATAAAAAAATTATTAAATAAAGATGCAAAACTTAAAAATGAACGTCATCAAAGTTTTGTTTCCTTTGATAATTCCTATGTAAATTATTACAAGCTACCTATTTCTGAAGAAAATTCATATAGTTTTCCTCAAAATGATTTTGATTATTTTGTCGTTGGTAGTGATCAAGTTTGGTCACCTTATTCATCTGATGTGAATTCAACTATGTTTTTAACTTTTGCACCAATAGAAAAAAGAATTGCGATTGCTCCTAGTTTAGCGTGTGAAAAAATCCCTTTAGACAAGATTGAGTTATATAAAAGTTATTTTGAAGGAATTAAATATATTTCTACTAGAGAAGAAAAAGGTTCAAAACTTGTTGAAGATATTATAGGCAGAGAGGTACCAACGTTATTGGATCCCACTTTATTACACAAACAGTCATTTTGGGATGGATATGTAAAAAGGCCAGACATCTCTATACCAAATAAATACTGTTTTTGTTATTGTTTGGGAAGTAAAGATGATATGTCTGAAATCGAAAGAATATGTAAATCTAAGGGATTAGAAATTGTAGATATGATGTCAGATAAAAAGTATTATACTTTAGGTCCTTGTGAATTTTTGTATTTAATCAAAAATTCTAGCTTAGTAATTACAGATTCTTATCATGGCACAATATTCTCTTATATTTTTAAAATACCATTTATTAATTTTAAAAGAAAAGGTACAGCTATAAATATGAATAGTCGATTTGAGACATTAGTTCATAAACTTGGAATTGATGGTAGATATCTATATGATTTAAAAGATGAAGATATTTTTAATCTTAGTTTTGAAAACATGGAACTAAATATCGAAAATGAAATCGATAAAACGAATCTATTCATGAAAAATATTTTGAAGAAAGGTGGATAATAATTAAATGAACCAAAAAAAAATAGGTGTAGTCATATCCTATCTAGGGCAGTTAGTTAATATTCTTACTGGTTTAATCTATACACCAATAATGCTTAGATTATTAGGGCAAAGTGAATATGGATTATACCAACTTGTTTCTTCTGTAGTATCCTATCTAAGTTTACTAAGCTTAGGATTTGGTGCTTCTTATATGAGATTTTATGCTCGTGAAAAAGCACATAATAATGAAGATGGAGTCGCAAAGGTGAACGGAATGTTCCTTTTGATTTTTTGTGTTTTGTCTTTAATATGTTTACTTTGTGGAATTGTAATGTTAGCCAATATAAATTTGATTTTTGGTGCAGGATTAACAGAAACTGAATATGCAACTGCAAAAGTATTAATGTTTTTAATGATTATTAGTTTAGCATTAACATTTCCAAATAGTATATTTAATAGTATTATTACATCTCAGGAAAAATTTTTGTTTCAAAAAACTGTGTCTTTATTGCAGGGGTTATTGAATCCTTTTCTAGCTTTGCCTTTATTAATAGCCGGATTTGGATCTGTAGGAATGGTCATCGTTTCTACTTTATTAACGGTTATTGTTTTATTGAGTAATATTTATTATTGTTTTAAAAAACTATCTGCGAGATTTTGCTTTAAGAATTTACAATTTTCTTTATTAAAAGAAATGTGGATTTTTACTTTCTTTATTTTTTTGAATCAAATTGTTGATCAAATTAATTGGAGTGTAGATAAATTTTTATTAGGTCGATTAGCAGGCACAGTTTCTGTTGCTGTTTATGGAGTTGGTTCTCAAATTAATACTTTATATATTCAACTTTCATCATCTGGATCTAATGTATTCGTTCCTAAGGTGAATCGTATTGTTGCTGAAACAGGAAATGATGATGAATTAACTGATTTATTCACTCGTGTTGGACGAATTCAATTTATGATTATGTCTTTGATTTTATCTGGATTTATCTTTTTCGGTAAACCCTTTATACGCTATTGGGCGGGAAGTGAATACAAAGATGCATATTATATTACTTTATTTTTAATTATACCAGTAACAGTTCCATTAATTCAGAATTTGGGTATTGAAATACAACGTGCAAAGAATAAACATAAAGCACGTTCTGTTGTATATTTTTTTATTGCTATCGCAAATATATTTGTAAGTATTCCTTTGATAAAGCTTTTTGGTCCTTGCGGAGCCGCATTTGGGACAACGTTATCATTGGTAGCAGGAAATGTTCTTTTTATGAATTGGTATTACAACAATAAACTAGGTATAAATATTAAATATTTTTGGAAAAATATTTTTGGATTTGTTCCTTCGTTTATAATTCCTAGTATAATAGGTGTTATATTTTTTGTGATTGGCGCAAATCAAATCAAAGTTTTAGCATTACAAATAATTGTGTATACAATTGTTTTTTGTTTATCACTCTATATGTTTGGCATGAATAAGGAAGAAAAAGATATTATATTAAAACCAGTTAGAAAGGCTTTTAGACTATGAAAGTATATGCAGCTATTTATAATAATGATTTAATTCGTAAACAATCTTCTTCAGGTGGTATTTTTTATTTGTTAAGTAAACAGTTTGATGTTGTTTATGGTGTGTCGATGAGCGATGATTTGTATAGTGCTCAATTTGTTAGAACTACAGAAGATGTGTCAAAAATAATGGGTTCAAAATATTTACAAGCAGAAATTGGAGATACTTATAAAAATGTTAAGATTGATTTAGATGCTAATAAATCCGTTTTATTTACTGGGACGCCATGCCAAATCAAAGGCTTAAAATTATTTTTACAAAAAGATTATGAAAAATTATTTACTTGTGATGTTATTTGTCATGGTGCACCTTCCAAAAAATTATGGAAGGAGTATGTTACTTATAAAGAAAAAGAGTATGGTAAATTACATACAATTAATTTTAGAAGTAAGAAAAATGGTTGGAAAAATTATGGTGTTTTAGAAAATGACAAATTTATAGATAAAAATAATCATGCATATATGAGGATGTTTTTGCGTGATTATTGTTTACGACCATCTTGTTACAATTGTTTAGCCAAAAATGAATATGTTTCTGATTTTACAATTGGAGATTTTTGGGGAATAGAAAAAGTATTAACTGGATTAGATGATGATAAGGGAACAAGTTTAATCTTATCTAGGACAGAAAAAGGAGATTTATTATTTAATTCTATAAAAAATCAATTAAAATATAGTGAAGTTAATTATGATGATGTAAAATCATATAATCCTGCACTGTTTGAATCTGCAAAAAAGCCAAAGATGAGAGATGACTTTTACAAAGACTTAGAAAAGGTATCTTTTAATAAAATGATTAGAAAATATGGGGCTGATTTCACAGGCTCATTACCTAAAAGAATAATAAAAAAAGTATTGAACAAACTTAAATGATGGAGTGTAAATATTATGAAAGAAACACCAGAATTATATTTAAAAAAAGAACAGTGTTGTGGTTGTTCTGCATGTTATGCAATATGTCCTAAAAATGCTATTACAATGATTGAAGATGAAGAAGGGTTTTTATACCCACAAATAAATATTGATAGATGTGTTGGTTGTAAAATGTGTTTGAAAGTTTGCCCTTTTAAATAACATAAGTATTAATAAAAGCATAAAAACTATGGTTTATTTGTTAATTTAATAAATATTTGTAATAATTATACATATTATCTGGTAACAAGTTAGATTCTTTGATATAGTGGATATAGAGGTTCACCTATAGAAAGGAATATATTATATGAAACGGTTATTAGGTGTTGTATTGGTGTTATTTATGGCATGTATTCCAATGAATATACATGCCAAGGAGGTTGATTTATCTTTTGAGTATAGTGCTCAAAAGGTAGAAATTCAAAATGCAATTAAGTATTACACAATCGAAGGAGAATTACTAGATGAAGCTCCAATAGATTGTGGTACATATATTGCGTTGTTGAGCGATAGAGAAACTATTTTCTTTGAAATTAATCCTAAGAAAGTACCAGTAAAGGTTACTTACAATAAGGATTGGAGAGAGAATGATCCTGAAGAAGAAAAATATTTGTGTGATTATGTTGGTGATTATGAGTTTAAGTTGAGAATAGATACAGATGGTAATATTAACTCATTGGACAATTATCAAGGAAATTATGATTTTCAGTTTGAGCCAAAGAATGTTAAGGATGTTGAAGTTTTAAAGACTAAGATAACTCATCCAGATGTTGAATATGTTTATTCTGAGGATGGAATTAGTATTTATAGTGATATATGCATATGACGGAAAAATGGTGCGCGTGTAGCGCACCATCGGTGTATCTGTAGCGGTCAATCGGTGTGTCAAAATTTTTGATTTCTTAGTGATTCACCTTTGAATTCTAAACGATATGCTTTACATAGAACTCGATCTAAACACGCGTCAGCGTATGTACAATCCTTAAATAAATCGTACCATTCTTTTACTGGGATTTGAGAAACTATCACTGTCGATTTTCTACTTTCTCTTGAATCAAGAATTTCAAATAGATGTCTACATTTCTCGACATCAAGATTCATAAGTCCAAAATCATCTATAATCAATAAATCTATTTGTGCTATATTTTCCATAATACCTAAGAATTTAATTGAATCTTCCACTTGTTCATGAGCACTGAG
>OLOJ01001865.1_pt1 | contig 18529 bp, 9 predicted proteins | sample 1672251 | NCBI WGS metagenome assembly OLOJ01 (sample SAMEA3136664, study PRJEB25190) | human gut metagenome | biome: human gut; feature: human-associated habitat; material: faeces | place: Austria | collected 2013 | reverse complement strand
GCTCCTGCGGAGGCTGCTCAGGCGGCTCCGGTCGTGGAGGAAAAAATCGATTTTTCCAATGTTCAGATCGAGCCGCTGTTTCAGGATCAGGTGGATTTTGACACCTTCTCCAAGAGCGATTTCCGTGCCGTGAAGGTTAAGGAATGCGAAGCTGTGAAGAAGTCCAAAAAGCTCTTAAAGTTCGTTTTGGACGACGGAACCGGCACAGATCGGGTCATTTTGAGTGGTATTCACGAATATTATGAGCCGGAGGAGCTGGTGGGCAAGACCTGCATTGCAATCACCAATCTGCCTCCGAGAGCGATGATGGGTATCGATTCCTGTGGTATGCTCATCTCCGCCGTGCATCATGAAAACGGCGAGGAAAAGCTCCATTTGCTGATGGTCGATCCTCACATTCCGGCAGGCGCAAAGCTCTATTGATTGCCCCCTGATCGAGCTAAAAAAGCCTCTCGTACACCAATCCGTACACCAATTTACACCAAGGGTGCACCACGGATGCCGAGAAAAATGTGCGATTGAATTTCAGCCTCGCAGAAGTGATTCTGCGGGGCTGTTTTTTTGAAAACTATATATTCAGATATGAGACTCGGTGAGAAATCACCGGGTCTTATTTTTTGCGCTCACTACGCCTACTAAACAGGTGCAGTGGGCGCTTTTTTGTTTTCTGGAACCGGCACAAAAAATTTTTTTGAAAAAGTGTGGGAATCTCGCAAAAAAATTCGGCAAAGAGAAAGTGAGAAGGCGATGAGCCTTCCGTGAACCTTGAAAATTTCATATACATTCATCAGATACATTCCTTGAGCCAACAGCCAAATGAAGGTACGCCAAGACCCACCTGCCGCTAACGGTATCAGCGGGACACAAGGTGGAGAGCGACCCCGAAACCATTCTGAAATATCTGGCAGCTACGGATACGGCCACGACAGGCTTAGGGTATAATGATACTTTTCTACGGAACCGGCGGAGTACCCGGCGGGGGTGAGATTCCCATGGACCCGATTCGCTATCGGGCGTCTGATGACTTCCTTTTCTGCATTTTGGGTTCGAGGAAAAATGAAATGCAGCGACGAAAGCCCCAAAAGGTGTTTTGAGGCTTTCGTGGATCAGAAATGATTCAAATTCACAGAAAGGAGGAAACCCCATGGAAAACTGTAAGGTGATCGCCATCACAAATCAGAAGGGCGGCGTCGGCAAGACGACGACCACAGTCAATCTCGGTGTGGGACTGGCAAGCTCTGGCAAGCGGGTCCTGCTGGTGGATGCTGACCCGCAGGGCAACTTAACCGTGAGCCTCGGCGTAAAGAACCCAGACGAGCTGGATGTATCGCTGTCTTCCCTTATGCAGTCGGTCATTGATGATGAGCCGCTTGCGGAGGGTGCCATTATCCGGCACCAGGAGGGTGTGGATTTGCTTCCCTCGAACATCGAACTCTCCGGTATGGAAACGGGTCTGTTCAATGTCATGAGCCGTGAGTATGTTTTGAAGAACGCCATCGACGGCATGAGAAAAAGCTACGACTACATTCTGATTGACTGTATGCCCTCTCTGGGCATGATGACGGTCAACGCGCTGGTTGCGGCAGACAGTGTGATTATCCCGTCTCAGCCGAACTTCCTGTCAACCAAAGGTCTTAACCTGCTTCTGCGCTCCATTTCAAAGATCAAGCGGCAGATCAATCCGAGGCTGAAGATTGACGGCATATTGCTGACGATGGTGGATAACCGCACCAACAACGCTAAGGCGATTATTTCCTCGCTTCGTTCCGCCGTGGGAGAGAACATCCGCGTGTTCCGTTCCGAAATTCCCTTCTCGGTAAGAGCTGCGGAGTGCAGTCTTTCCGGAGAAAGCATCTTCTCCCATGACAGGAACGGCAAGGTTGCAGCAGCGTATGAGGCTCTGACGAAGGAGGTGACAGAGATTGAAGAGCGTGCAAAAAATCGATCTGGGCCTGACCGGGTACGATGAGCTTTTCATGAATGACGCGGAGCGAAAGGAAAATAAACTCCCGCGCATTTATGATATTCCCCTCTCGGAGATCGACGATTTCCCTGACCACCCCTTCAAGGTGAAGCTGGACGAGGACATGGATCAGCTTGTCCAGAGCATCAAGGAGCGTGGGATCATCACCCCTGTCACCCTCCGACCAAAGGAGGATGGGCGGTACGAGATTGTGTCGGGGCATCGCAGAAGGAAGGCTTGCGAGCTTGCCGGCTTTGACACCGTGAAGGCCGAGGTGCGGGAGATGACCCGAGACGAGGCCATCATTTTGATGGTGGAATCGAACCTGCAGCGCTCTGTGATACTGCCCAGTGAAAAAGCTTTTTCGTACAAGATGCGCTTGGAGGCCATGAACCGACAGGGCCAGCGCACAGATTTAACTTCTACACCAGTGGTGGAGAAGTTGTCAGGAAAAGAAGCACTATCGGTTACGAGGATTGGAAACGACTCAGGTGAAAGCCGCGAACAGGTGCGACGCTATATCCGCCTCACGGAGCTCATTCCGGAGCTTCTGGATTTGGTTGATGAAGGACGCATTGCGTTCAGACCTGCGGTGGAGCTTTCGTACCTGCAAAAAGAAGAACAGGGTGCGCTACTGGAGCAAATTGCCTATGCAGATGCCACGCCGTCCCTTGCCCAGGCCATTAAGCTGAAGCGGTTCTCTCAGGACGGAAAGCTGAATAACGAGGTCATCGAGTCGATCATGAGCGAGGAAAAGCCGAACCAGAGGGAGAAAATCAACATCAAGTACGCAGAGGCCAGAAGGTTTATCCCTGCCAGCGTTCCTTACGAAAAAACCGGTGAGTATATTCTAAAAGCGCTGGAGTATTATCACCGGTATCAGGAAAGGCAGAAAAGTCGGAATGACGCAAGATAGGTTCTTCGCCAAGGGGGCAGTCTACCCTTTTGACGCCGCGTCAGCGCCGTTCCCCCTCTCACACTCTCCCCCTCATTTACCGGCAATACCAGCTCAAAAGGAAAATATACAGGCGGCACAATTGAAGAAAACCAAGTGCATTCGTACAATATGAGAAAAAACAGTTATTGGAGGTCATCCCATGAAAAAGAATCTCATGTTGTGTGCGCTCCTACTTGCCGTATTGCTTTCCGGATGCGCCGCAGAGCCTCTGCAAGGGCAAACGGCAGGAAACACACCGAAAGCTCCAACGCCACAGGAAGGAACGCCTGCTTCCTTTGAGCCGGTATCCACAGAACCAAACGCTCCCACAGAAGCCCCGACAGAAGCCGCCGATCCAGCAGCTTGCACATCAAATGAGGACAAACACGAAAGCGGCCCTGCTATTTCTTCTGAGCCGGTAAGCGCACCCACAGAATCGAATGCGCCGACGCCGGAGGAAGACCGGCAGGCACCCGTGCTTCCGGAGAAGCCGGAGAAAACAGAAAGTCCGAAAGAGGAACCATCCGTTCCTGCGATAACCGAGCCGGAACCGACTCCGAAGCCCGAGCCCACATTTGATATCGACTGCTGGATTTCCTACGCAAAAAGCACGGCGGTGAGCTTGGGGCTGACCTTGGATAGCTCAGCAACCGATTGCTGGGACAATCCGATCACCGCAGATCAGGGCTGCATCTATCTGGAGCGAGACATTAACTCGCGCTTGAAGCGATATGCCGAGGACGAGAGTATCACGGATATCTGTATTTGGTACGAATGCATCGGCACAGGCAGTTACCTGATTTATATCGGGTACGCATAAAACTTTATACCACATTGAGAAGCGTCGTAGAAATACGGCGCTTTTTCATGCCAAAATTCAATTTCAGGAGGAATGAAACCAACATGAAAAAGAACATTTTCAGACGGGGAATGTCGGGACTTCTTGCGGTTCTGATGACATTCACCGCACTCATGAGCATCGGCACGACTACGGCCTTTGCTGCCTCGACTGCCGGAGAAACCGCTGAGTCCTATTCCGTAGGGTTCCCCAGAGACGGGGACGCCAATCTGGACTACAGCGGCACATGGGGCCATGATGAGCTTCACTACATGAACGGCTGGACCTCCGGCGAGGCAACCTGGATGACCACGCTGCACACCATCGGCTCCTTCGATGGACAGGCCTGCTACTGCATTGAGCCGGGCGTGCCCCGCTTGCTGGGCAAGACATATTCCCACCATGGCGAGGATTATTGGAAGAACTACCCGTCCGACTGCAACAGCACCATCGACGCTGACACCATCAAAACCCTGCTGGGCCGGATCATGCAGTACGGTTATCAGGGCAATCTTTCCACCTCGTGGAGATCGCAGAATGATGCGGATGCCGACAAACTGGCACACATGATGGCCACCCAGGCGCTGGTATGGGAAACGGTTGTCGGAGAGCGGGACGCAAACTTCAACCATGTTGACCCCGGCAGTGCCGATGCAGTGAAATCCGTTTACCGTACCAGCCACCCGCTGTACAGCCGCTTTTCCGCTTATTATGACAGCATTGAGGACAGCGTGCAGAAGCATACCATCGTTCCCAGCTTCATGGCCAGAAGTACCGGCAAGGCACAGACTGTCGAGCTGAACTGGGACGGCAGCTGCTATTCGGCCACGCTGACAGATACCAACGGCGTCCTGGGCAATTACCGTTTCTCTGCTAACCAAACAGGTGTGTCCTTCTCTGTTCAGGGGAATGTGCTGACGATCTCAACTCAGAATGCGCCTACCGGCACGCTCCGTGTCACTGCCGAAAAGGAGGCTCTGCGTAAGGGTGTTGTGGTGTGGAGCGATGGGCACTATGGCCCAGACGGCACCATGCAGGATGTTGTTACCTACAGCGCTACGGTCAGCGACCCGGTCACAGCCTTTCTGAATCTGAAGGTCAGCTATGGAGGCGCCAAAATCATCAAGACCAGCGAGGACGGCAAGGTGGACGGCATTACCTTCACCATCACCGGCGAGGGCGTCAATCAGAGCGTTACCACCGACCGAAACGGTGAAATTCGCATCGACAATCTGATGCCCGGCATTTATACCGTCACCGAGCAGAGCTATGACAAGTATGTACCCCAGGAAAGCCACCGTGTTACCGTGCTCGCTGGGCAGACGGCGACGGTTTCCTTCAACAATGTACTCCGCCGCGGCGATCTGACCGTGACCAAGACCTCCGAGGACGGACTGAACCAGGGTGTGAAGTTCCACCTTTTTGGAACCTCCCTCAGCGGTCTGCCCGTGGATGAATTTGCTGTTACCGATGAAAACGGTGTTGCGACTTTCAAGGATGTTCTTATCGGCACCGGCTACACGCTGGAGGAGATGGACGCCGCCATTCGCTATGTGATTCCCAACAGTCAGAGCGCCGCAGTGGAATGGAACAGTGTAACCAATAAGAGCTTTTCCAACATCCTCAAGAAATTCAATGTCACCGTCACTAAGAGTGACTGTGAGGTCGGAACGGCGCAGGGCGACGCTTCGCTTGCCGGTGCCGCCTACGGCATTTATAAGGGCGATCAGCTTGTGGATACCTACTACACCGACGAGAACGGCCAGTTCACCACCGGCTATTATGTCTGCGGCGACGACTGGACGATTCGTGAGATCAGCCCCTCCGAGGGCTATCTTCTGGACAGCACCGTTTATCCTGTCGGTGCAGAGGCGGCCAATTACACCGTTGAGCTGAACGCTACGCCTGCTGTGGCTGTGAGCGAGCAGGTGCAGAAGGGCAATATCGCCATCATCAAGCACTCGGATAACGGCGATACGCAGATCGAAACTCCCGAGGAGGGTGCAGTATTCACCGTCTATCTGAAATCTGCCGGCAGCTATGAGGCGGCAAAGGATACGGAGCGGGACTATCTGACCTGCGATGAAAACGGCTTTGCCCAAAGCAAGGACCTGCCCTACGGCGTGTATACCGTGCATCAGGTCTCCGGCTGGGAGGGCCGTGAGCTGATGAGCGACTTTGATGTGTTCATTGCCAAGGACGGCGAGACCTACCGCTACCTCATCAACAACGCCAACTTCGAGTCCTTCATTAAGGTCATCAAGGTGGATGCGGAGACCGGCAATACCATTCCCTATGCGGGTGCGGGCTTTCAGATCTTCCGTCCGGATGGCTCCAAGGTGGAAATGACCTTTACCTATCCGGAGGTTACCACCATCGACACCTTCTACACCAATGACGCCGGCATGCTCATCACGCCGGAGAAGCTGGAGTTTGGCAAGGGCTACTCCCTCAAGGAGGTCTCCGCTCCTTACGGCTATGTCCTCAGTCATGAGGCGGTCAAGTTTGATGTGACCGAAGATAATTCCACCGAGGAAAGCGGCGTGACAATCGTTGCAGTGAAGCTGGGCAATTACGCACAGAAGGGCATCATCAAGATTTCCAAAACCGGCGAGGTGTTTGCCTCTGTTACGGCGGCGGATGGGGTCTATAAGCCGGTCTATACGGTGCAGGGACTCGCGGGAGCAACCTATGAGATCAAGGCAGCAGAGGACATCTACACTCCGGACGGTACGCTGCGCTGCAGCGCCGGCGAGGTGGTGGATACGGTGACTACCGGCGCAGACGGCACGGCGGAAAGCAAGCCGCTGTATCTGGGAAAATACGAAATCACCGAGATGAAAGCCCCCGATGGCATGGTCGTAAACAAGGACGCCCATACCGCAGGACTTGTCTACGCCGACCAGGAAATTGAGATCACCGAAACCGCTGCCAGCTTCTGCAATGACAGACAGAAGGCGCGGATTTCTCTTTCCAAGGTGCTGGAGCAGAACAAGCAGTTCGGTATCGGTATGAATAACGAGCTTTCCGCCGTGACTTTCGGCTTCTATGCCGCCGAGGAGCTTACTGCAGCAGACGGCTCCGTCATTCCTGTGGACGGTCTCATCGAGGTCATCTCCCTTGATGAGAACGGAAAGGCTGTGCTCAAGAGCGATGTTCCCTTCGGCAGCTACTATGTCAAGGAAATCAGCACCGACAGCCACTACATCCTCTCCGATGAGAAGTATCCTGTGATTTTTGCCTATGCCGGTCAGGAAATCCCCGTTGTGGAGCTTGCCGTCAATGACGGAAAGAGCATTACCAACGAGATGATCTACGGAGAGATCCACGGCATGAAGAAGGATGAGGACGGCAAGGCGCTGGCCGGAGCTACCATCGGTCTGTTCCTTACTGACGGCACCGAGCCTATCCTGACCACTGTTTCCGCAGAGGACGGCAGCTTCACCTTTGCGGACATCCCTTATGGCGAGTATGTGGTTCGTGAAATCGCCGCGCCGGAGGGCTATGTGCTGGATGAGACGCCTCATGCTGTGAAAGTGAACCAGAACGGCGCTGTGGTCGAGATCGAGATCAACAACAGGCTCATTTGCGGCAGCGTTCAGCTGACCAAGGTGGATAAAAACTATCCCGACCACCATCTGAGCGGTGCGATCTTTGAGGTATACCGTGATGGAAAGCTCGTGGATCAGATGGAGGAGCTGTCCGACGGCGTCTACAAGCTGGATGATCTGCCCTACGGCGATTACACGCTGAAGGAAACCGAGGCCCCCAAGGGATTCTTCCTTGATGAGAAGACCTACAGTTTCTCCATTAAGGAAGATGGTAAAACCGTCGTCGTGGAAAATGAGGCCGGAAAGGGCTTTGTCAACCAGGCACAGACCGGAGGCATCCGCATTGAAAAGACTTCGGATGACGGTGTGCTGAAGGGCTTTACCTTCCGCGTGGAGGGCACGGATATCACTGGCAATGCCTTCAGCAAGGACCTTGTGACCGACGAAAAGGGGCAGATCCACATTGATGGCCTGCGCATCGGCGATTATGTGATCTCCGAGGTGTCCAACAAAGCCAACGAAAAGTATGAGCTTCCCGCAAATGTCACCGTAACCGTTCACGAAAGAAAGACGGTCGTTGCCAAGTTCCATAACAAGCTCAAGCCTGTTACGGATATCCCCAAGACCGGAGATACCACCAATATGCCTCTTTGGGCAGCACTTGCCGGTATCTCTGCAATCGGTGCAGGTGCGGCGGCTTTCTTTACCTTCCGAAAAAAGAAGGAGGTAGGCAAGCATGAGCGCTAAGGTCATCATCGGCATCGCCCTTGTGGTGTTTATTATCGCAGGGCTGATCGTTCTTCGCCTGAAGAACAGAAAGTAAAACGGCAAGGGGCGGCATCTTTTTACAGATGCCGCCCCGCTTATAAAAGGAGACGCTATGGAAGAGACAAGAAAAATCGGAGATTACTCCGTAAAGTATTCCATGTATATCGGGCACAAGGATATTGCTCTGGGCGAGAATCCCAACGCCGACAAGGATGAACGGTATATGTGCTGCTTCGTAGAGACCAACGCCATTTTCGAGCGCTATTCCGGGGTGCTGGTCAGCGACGATTTTGCGGAGATTGCAAAGGTGTTCGGACAGCGCGTAGCAGACGCAGCCGAGGAAATTATTCAGGAAAACGAAAGAGCCTGTCAGGAGGTCGGCATGAATGAGGAACTCACAACAAATAGTTGTAAGCCCATTTCCTATGAGGATTCCATCGAGAACAAGGTGGTTGTCGTCAAGGGCAGCATTCTCCGACCTGAGTTCCGCCACGCCAATCACCAGCTTATGCTGTGTACCGGCGGCTTCGGCGCACAGGCCAATGCGCGAGGCCGTACCTGCTGCTGCATTTCTCTGTACGACGGGAGAAAGACCTCCTTTTATCGCACGGATTTTCTCGGTTTCATGGATGAAAAGAAGCTTCCTGAATGGGCGCAGAAGGGCTTGGAGAAAGCAAAAGAGATACATGCGCAGGAAAAGAAACCGGCTAAAGAGAGAGGTGACGCAAGATGATCGAGCATGAAAAAAGAGCAATGATCGAGGCGGAGGACAAATATACCTTTCGCCAGAGCACGCAGATTTCCATGCAAACCGGACTGATCGGCCACCTCCGGGCAGACATGGATACAGATGGCAACGGCTTTTTCAGCAGCTGGTTTGATTTCCGGGAGGAGCTGAAAACCGATGAGTTCAAGGCAGAGTTTGATGATGTAATCAACTCTCTGCGTGAGGAAGGCGACATTCTTCATAACCGCAGGGCGCTTGCCAAGTACTGCTATTGCACACCCCAAAGCCGGATGCAGGAGGAGCCGGGCTACTATGGCGTTCGTGTGGATACCGAAAAATATGCCTATCTTCTGCGCCTGAATCCGGACAGAGGCGAATACAACCTGTACTGCTATTGCTATCGCCGGGATTGGCTCGATCAGCACCTGAAGGACGCAGAGAAAGGAATCCGTTTTATTGACAGCCATTACAAGGAGCTGTTTCGCATTCCGGATGGCGGCAAGGTGAAAATCCACTATTCGTGGAATGAAGACCAGATTCGCACCTGCCGGTATATCGACGATTACCATGTGGAGATCGGGAGCAACCTCTATCACATTTGCGAGTTTGCCGAGCGCATGGAATACGGCGTCCATACCTGCGAGCCGGTTCGGGACAACTTGCCCGAGTGGTGCTACAGCGTCCTTTCCGGCAGCGACGAAATCATTATCATCAAGCGCGGCGAAAAGGGCTACTTCAAGACGGACATTCCCGTCACCGACAAGGACGAAGCCCGGAACATCGCGAATGAGTATAATGCAAAGCTCTGCGTCAGCAAGGCGCAGGAAGAAGCCATGAAGGCCGGCTCTATGTTCGGCTTTCAGGTGCCCGCCGCAGACCCGAGAAATTATGATGCAGACGGAAAGCCCGTGATGCCGAAGGACAGAGGTGATGCACGATGAGTAAGGACGATTATCGTATCTGGTCTAATGCCGACCTTGACTATGAGGAGTGGAAAGATTGGATGGAGGAAGAATATCCGACGCTTTCCGATGACGAGCGCGTCGCCATGATGTATGAGGAAAACGGGCACTACCTTGAGGACGAACGGCTCAATCTGGACATTCAACTTTCCCAGCCCATCCTGGTTGTTGCCGATCTGGGGCTTTGGAATGGCAGGCGCACGGGATACAAAGAAATTCCCAGCGGCAATATCCGGGACTGCCTTTACTCTGATTACGACTACACCACATGGTATGTGGACCGAAACGGAGATTTCCGGTGCGATGACACCCACCATGACGGAACAAACCATTATCTCTATCGGGTATATAAGGACAATGTTTCCCAGGCGCAGAAAGACCGGCTCAAAGAAAAAATCTACAACGGCACAGCCACCAGGGCAGACATTGTCCGTGTCACCCGCAGGCTTGGCGATGAGATCGGAAAAGTGTACGGCTGGAGCTTTCCAACCAGGCAGAGAGAGCGAGGTGAAGCGCGATGAACCAAGCACTGCCGAGCGAAAGTTATATTGCCAGGCTGGACTATTTGGCTTTCAACGGAAAAGTTTGCAGCAGCGTTGAGTACAGCGACGAGCAGCGCTTCCTGGCAGACCTGAAGGAGTCGCTCTATCACGGTGTTCCGCTTTGCGTCGTGCTCTACCGAGACCGGAACGGCAAGACGATTTCTCGTGCGTTTCTGAACGCCCTGGATACACTGCCAAAAGGACTTTTCATAGAGGACAGTTCCCACAGAAAGCCGAAGGAAAGGGGTGAAGCACGATGAGGGTAAATGCCATGACAGAGAAGTTTGAGGATGTGACGGTTCTGGGGCATCCCATGCTTTTTACCTGCCTGCGGGTAGACCGTGATACCGTTCCACAGGGCATGTACATGTACGAGGTTCGCCACGATGATGACCAACAGGGCGAGCCGGTTCAGATTGCCAACTGGATCATGGTGAATCATTGGGGAACATTGATTTCCAATAGACCCATTCGCTTGGAGCCCCGACCGGATGGGAGAAACGCCTACCGCGACATTGATCCTGAAAACGATTGGAACTATGAGGGCACGCTTACTACCGTGAAGGAGTACATGGAGAAGAATCCACCGGCGGTTCATAAGCAAAAAGACCACGAACCTGCGAGATAAGGAGATGCTATGGATAAGAAGAAAGCCATCTGCGAATATCTCCGCAAAAATCATATTGGCAAAGAAAATGCCATCCACAGCAAGGAGCTTGAAAAGCTGTTTCTGCTTGACGGACGAAATATTCGCCGCAAGATCAGTGCCTTGCGGCAGGATGGCTTTCCTATTTGCAGCGATGAAACGGGCTACTATTACGCAGATAACCAGAAAGAGATCAATACCACCGTCTACCGGTTGAATGAGTTGGTGACCAAGGTGTCCAACGCCAGAACCGGGCTTTTATTTGCGTCGATCCTCGGAGAGAATGCGCAGACCGTTGAGGTCACGATCAAAGTAAGATAAGGAGGGAGTTCCCATGCCGAGCAAATACAGAATCATTTTGGAGATGGCATCCCAGACTGCCAGGGATATCGCCTCCAATGCCGACCGATATACCGATTTTCTGATTACGGCGGCAAACAACTACAAGTACAGCTTTAAGGAGCAGCTGCTCATCCATGCGCAGAAGCCGGATGCAACGGCGTGTGCGGAAATCGACACATGGAATAAACTCGGCAGATGGGTAAACAAGGGCACGAAAGGCATCGCGCTGCTGATCGACAGAGATGTTCCCTACAAGCTGAGACATGTCTTTGATATCTCCGACACCAACAGCCGTGCCGGAAGGAACATCACCCTTTGGCAGATGAAGCCGGAGTACGAATATGCGGTATCGGAAAGCCTTCAGGCCAGCTTCGGCGATGTGGAGGAGCCGCGAGATTTCCCGCACCTTCTCATGGATATTTCCGGTTATGCCGTGGAGGATAGTCTTTCAGATTATCTCATGGAGCTGAACGCTGTCAAAGCCGGCAGCTTTCTGGAGGAGCTGGACGACACAAGCCTTGAAGCGTGGCTGAAAACCACGCTGAAAAGCAGCGTCGCTTTTATGGCGCTCTCCCGTGCGGGGTATGAGCCGAGGCAGTATTTTGATCGGGAGGATTTCAGCCACCTCTTTGACTTCAACACCGTGGAGGTTATCTCCGTGCTCGGTGCCGCAGTCAGCGATATTTCTGAGATGGTCATCCGTGAAATGGGCGAAACCGTCAAGGAGATGGAGAAGGAGGAAAAGCGGAAGATTCGCACATTTGCGCAGACCGGTTCTTCTGCGTATCATAAGAACCGAACAGAAAACAAGGAAAGGAGCAACGAATATGGAACTGACCTATACGATGCAGGGGGATTATCTGATTCCCGATCTGACCGTGCCGGAGAGCCCGAAGCTTGGGAAGTATGGAATGCTGCGGCGGACATTCCTCCGCGAGCACCGGGATGGGATCTACACCGGGATGCTGCTGAGCGGGACCTTGAACAGCCATCTGCAGGAGGTGGACGAGCAGGCGCAGAAGATGCTGGACGACCTGACCGAGCAGATGAAGGTGCTGAACGGAGTGACGGAGCAGCTGAAGGCGGAGGACCAGATGCGGTGGGTGCAGATGATGAACGCCATCCGACACTCGGCGGAGGAAGTGATTCTGAACGACCTGATCTACGCGTAACACTCCCCACAGTTGAACAGCAACAGGAAATTATTGCAGAAGCGGAGGAAGAAAAGTCCTCCGCTTTTGCTATTTCTCAAGAGGATATCGACGCCGTTCTGACACGGGGCAGCGGCATCCACCACGGAAAATTCCGTATCTATGAGCAGTTTCTCAAAAAGGATTCCTCCGAAAACAACATCGCTTTTCTGAAAAACGAATACGGCATTGGCGGTGCGTATCCTGCCGTTCCCGGCAGAAATCTCGATGAAAGCCACGATGCTAAGGGAATCAAAATCAGCAGAGGCAGAATCTCCCAGCCCGACGCAGAAGTGCTTCTGCGGTGGAATAAGGTCGAGAAGCGGATTGGAGAGCTAATCCGAACCGACCGCTATCTGAGCCAAGCAGAAAAGGACAACTATCCTGCCTACCGGGAGCAGGCAGAAGCTCGGAGGAAACGAGGTGAAATCTCTGAGGAGTTCCGGTCGATTGTCTATGATTACAATGACTTCGTGACGCAGCTTGGTGAGGAAAGCAAAGCGCTGAATCTGTATTATTTGTCAAGCTGCTGGGGCGCGTTCAGCGTGGGCGAAAAGAAAATGTACGCCCGTACTGCGGAGGGTGACTTCATCCTCCCCATGATGCGCGAGGCAATGAATGCGATCATTGCGGACAACACCCACCTGACTGCGCGATGCGAAGCCATGCTGGAAGCGCTGAACAGCGATGTGGCAAGGCCTTTTGAGCCGACCTTTGATGAGCTGAACCCTCCACCGGAGCCCCGGAAGGAATACCGCTATCATCTTGGTGATACGGTCTATATCGGTACGCAGGAATACGAGCTGCTGTCTTTTAACGAGAAGAAGGTCGTCCTCTTTGATACGCAGTTCCCGCTGCTTAACAAGGAGCTGACTCGTGAAGAGTTCGATAACCGGCTCAAAGAAAATCCGCTGAATGACAGGCTGCTGCAAGCCGTGGAAGAACCCCCTGTCGCAGACAATACGAAGGCGAGAATATCCCTTGACACCGGCAGTAACAAGGTTCACTGGATTTACTTCAATCCCGATGCAGATGCAGGTGGACAGTATGTTTCCGGTGATCTTGATTTCTCTGTTTTTGAAGAGCTTGTCGAGCAGTATGACATTGCCAACCATCCGGAAAACGCCGCCGACTTCCGAAATGACCTTGAAGAAATGTCGGATCAGTTCCTTGCGGACATCAATACTCCGTTCTTCATGGAAGCTGAAAATGACTATGAGATGGACTGCGATTATATCGAGTTCACGCCGAAAAACCTCCTGAAGATTCACGAGGACATTCTGTCTTTTGAAGCAGACCGGGAAGCAGCGCGAGAGACTGACCGATATGAGGCGGAGTTTGGTGCGGACGGCACACGGGTAGTCAGAGAAACGGAAGATTTGGCAAAAGACGATTCCGAAATTGAGAGCCTACCGGATGAGAAGCTGGATGCTCTGCCCATCAGCACCGTCAAAGACGGCGAGGTCGTGACCTATCCCAATGCGGAAGCCTTGCTGGATGGGCAGGAAGCCGAAGCGTCCCTTGCTCCACCTCCGCAGGTGAAAAGAATCTCTAAGGTGCAGCCTCATGTGCTGCATCCGGAGATCAACACCGAGTACCGAACCAACTTCCGAATTGAGAACGACGACATCGGCGTGGGCACACCGCTGGAACGGTTCTATCACAATATCCGTGCCATTCAGCTTCTGAACAAGCTGGACGCTGAAAACCGATTGGCAACACCTACGGAGCAGCGTGTGCTTGCCGATTATGTGGGCTGGGGCGGGCTCTCTGAGTTCTTCAAGGAAGAAAATCCTCATTATAGCGAGCTGAAAAATGTGCTTTCCAATGAGGAATATGTGTCGGCAAGAGAATCTACGCTGACGGCCTTCTATACGCCGCCCGTAGTGATCAAGGCGGTGTACAGCGCATTGGAGAACATGAGCTTTCAGACCGGCAATGTGCTGGAGCCCTCCTGCGGCATCGGCAACTTTATGGGGCTTGCTCCCGAAAGCATGAATGACGCGAAGTTCTACGGTGTGGAGCTGGACAGCGTTTCCGGACGAATCGCGCAGCAGCTTTATCAGCGGTCGAGTATTGCGGTGCAGGGCTTTGAGAATACAAACCTTCCCGACAGCTTTTTTGATGCCGCAATCGGCAATGTCCCCTTCGGGCAGTTCAAGGTGCCTGACAAACGCTACGATAAGCAAAACTTTCTCATTCACGATTATTTCTTTGCCCGCACCTTGGATAAGGTCAGACCTGGCGGCGTGATTGCCTTCATTACCTCAAAGGGAACGATGGATAAGGAGAATCCAAATGTCCGAAAATATATCGCCCAGAGAGCGGACCTGCTCGGTGCTATCCGGTTGCCCAACGACACTTTCAAGGCCGCTGCCGGTACGGAGGTCACATCGGACATCCTCTTCCTCCAAAAGCGCGACAGGCTGATCGACATTGAACCCGAATGGGTACATCTGGCCACCGATGAGAACGGCATCAAGATGAACGCCTATTTTGTGGCCAACCCCGAAATGGTGCTGGGCGATATGCAGATGGTCAGTGGACCCCATGGCATGGAGTCCGCCTGTATTGCCTATGAAAATGCAGAGCTTGGCGACCTCTTGCGGGATGCCATCCAGAACATTCATGCCGAGATTACCGAGCTTGAGTTGGATGACATAGAGGCGGAGGCGGAAGACCATTCTATCCCCGCCGACCCGGATGTGCGGAACTTCAGCTTCACAGTGGTGGACGGCAAAATCTATTACCGGGAAAACAGCCGCATGAACCCCGTGGATGCTTCCGCAACTGCCGAAAGTCGTATCAAGGGCATGATCGGTATCCGAGACTGCGTCCGGACGCTGATCGAGTACCAGACGGAGGACTATCCCGATGGCGATATCAAGGCAGAACAGGAAAAGCTCAATCGGCTCTATGACGACTTTAGCAAGAAATACGGGCTTATCAGCGGCAGAGCCAACAATTCGGCGTTCAATTCCGACAGCTCCTACTGCCTGCTTTCCTCGTTGGAGGTGCTGGACGATGAGGGCAACTTCCTTCGCAAGGCAGATATGTTCTCCAAGAGAACCATCAAGCAGAAGGTAACGGTGCAGTCGGTTGACACGGCTTCCGAGGCCTATGCCCTGTCCATTGCAGAAAAAGCAAGAATCGATATGCCGTATATGTCACAGCTCACCGGCAAAACCGAGCAGGAGCTGTTCGAGGATTTGAAGGGTGTTATTTTCCTCAACCCCATGCACATAAGCGAAGAGGACGGCAAGCCGAAGTATCTCCCTGCAGATGAATATCTCTCCGGCAATGTCCGTGAAAAGCTCCGTTGGGCAAAGCAGAGTGCGGAACTCTACCCCGAGGATTACGGAGAGAATGTCCGTGCTCTTGAGGCGGTGCAGCCGGTTGACCTGACGGCAAGTGAAATTTCCGTAAGGTTGGGCGCAACATGGCTGCCTCCGGAAATCATCGAGGAGTTCATGTTTGAGCTGTTCAGCACCCCGCGCTACTGCCAATGGAACATCCATGTTCACTACGCACAGTACACCGGCGAATGGAATGTGGAGGGAAAATCCTATGACCGCAGCAATGTAAAAGCCCACAACACCTACGGCACCGGCAGAGTTAATGGCTATAAGATCATGGAGGAAACCCTGAACCTCCGAGATGTAAGAATCTTCGACTACATCGAGGACGGAAACGGCAGGAAAACGGCTGTGCTCAACAAGAAAGAAACCGCCATCGCACAGGGCAAGCAGGAGCTTATTAAGCAGGCCTTTGCAGACTGGATATGGAGCGAACCGGAACGCCGGGAGCAACTAACCAAGCTGTATAACGAGAAGTTCAACAGCATTCGCCCCCGTGAGTATGACGGCAGCCACCTGAATTTCGTGGGAATCAATCCGGAGATCACGCTGAGGCCGCATCAGGTCAATGCCATTGCCCATATCCTCTATGGCGGCAACACCCTGCTTGCCCATGTAGTGGGGGCCGGGAAGACCTTCGAGATGGTAGCGGCAGCGCAGGAGAGCAAGCGGCTGGGCTTGTGTCAGAAAAGCCTGTTTGTGGTTCCCAATCATCTGACGGAGCAATGGGCAAGCGAATATCTCCAGCTCTATCCCTCCGCCAACATCCTTGTTGCAACCAAAAAGGACTTCGAGGCCAAAAATCGCAAGAAGTTCTGTGGGCGCATTGCCACCGGCGACTACGATGCGGTCATTATTGGTCACAGCCAATTTGAAAAGATTCCCATGTCTATTGAACGGCAGCGAGCCATCCTGCAACAACAGCTTGACGAAGTGCTGGACGGGATTTCCGAATTGAAGAAAAACCGTGGCGATAACTTCTCTATCAAGCAGCTGGAGCGAACCAAGAAAACGGTCAAGCAGAAGCTGGACAAGCTCAACGATCAGTCCCGCAAGGATGATGTTGTGACCTTTGAAGAGCTGGGCGTTGACCGTATCTTCGTCGATGAGGCGCATTACTATAAAAACCTCGCCGCATTTACAAAAATGCGGAATGTGGGCAACATCAGCCAAACCGAGGCTATGAAGTCCAGCGACCTGTATATGAAGTGCCGGTATTTGGACCAGCTGACCGGCGGCAGAGGCGTTGTGTTTGCCACCGGCACACCCATCTCCAACAGCATGGTTGAGATGTACACCATGCAGAAGTATCTCCAGTACGGAGCGCTGCGCAGGAATGACCTTCTCCACTTCGATGCCTGGGCCTCCACCTTCGGTGAGACGGTGACAGCCATCGAGCTTTCCCCGGAGGGCTATACTTTTATAGGACGATGAATTTAACTGTCCTAAATTGAAAAAATACATAAGGAAGGAGGTAAAAAGAATGTCAAGGACTTCAAGAATTACGGCACTTTACGAGCGTTTGTCGAGAGATGATGACCTTACAGGCGAGTCAAATTCGATAACCAACCAAAAGAAATACTTGGAAGATTACGCCCGTAGGAATGGTTTTGAAAACATTCGTCATTTTACCGATGACGGATTTTCGGGTCTAAATTTCAATCGCCCCGGCTTTCAATCTCTGATAAAAGAAGTTGAAGCAGGAAATGTAGAAACCTTGATTGTAAAGGATATGAGCCGATTAGGGCGAAATTATCTGCAAGTAGGGTTTTATACGGAAGTTCTGTTTCCACAGAAAAATGTCCGTTTTCTTGCAATCAACAACAGTATTGACAGTAACAACGCTTCGGATAATGATTTTGCTCCGTTTTTGAATATTATGAATGAATGGTATGCCAAAGACACAAGCAATAAAATCAAGGCTATATTCGATGCCCGTATGAAAGACGGAAAGCGTTGTAGCGGTTCTATCCCTTATGGGTATAACCGACTGCCGAACGATAAACAAACGCTTGTTGTTGACCCTGTGGCTTCGGAAGTGGTAAAGCGTATCTTTCTTCTTGCCAATGATGGCAAAAGTACAAGGGCAATCGCAGAAATACTGACCGAAGAAAAAGCCTTAACCCCTGCGGCATACGCAAAGGAATACCACCCCGAACAGTACAACGGCAACAAGTTCACAAACCCTTATCTTTGGGCAATGTCAACGATAAGAAATATTTTAGACAGGCAGGAATATCTCGGACACACCGTTTTGCGTAAGTCTGTAAGCACAAATTTCAAACTTCACAAGAGAAAAAGCACAGACGAAGAAGAACAGTATGTATTTCCGAATACACACGAACCTATCATATCGCAGGAACTTTGGGACAGCGTTCAGAAACGCAGAAGCAGAGTAAATCGTGCTTCGGCTTGGGGAACGCACAGCAACCGTTTGAGCGGATATTTGTACTGTGCCGATTGCGGAAGAAGAATGACTTTGCAGACACATTACAGTAAAAAAGACGGTTCTGTGCAGTATTCTTACCGTTGCGGTGGGTATGCAAGCAGAGTGAACGGTTGTACTGCTCATTCGATTAGTGCTGACAATGTTGAAGCCTTGATATTATCATCTGTCAAACGCTTTTCAAGGTTTGTTCTTAATGATGAACAAGCCTTTGCTTTGGAACTGCAATCCCTTTGGAAAGACAAGCAAGAGGAAAAGCCG
>OLOJ01001849.1_pt1 | contig 18617 bp, 2 predicted proteins | sample 1672251 | NCBI WGS metagenome assembly OLOJ01 (sample SAMEA3136664, study PRJEB25190) | human gut metagenome | biome: human gut; feature: human-associated habitat; material: faeces | place: Austria | collected 2013 | reverse complement strand
AACAGTAAATTCAGATATAACGGTAAAGGCAACATATAAATCTGATATTACCGTAAACTTTAACATTAACGACGGAACAACTCCGGCAGCACCATTTGCTACAGACAAAGGTGCACCTTCAAAATCTTATACAGCACCTTCAGAACCTACAAGAGCAAATTATACATTTGTAGGATGGAATACAAAGGCAAACGGTTCAGGTAAATTCATTACTGCAGCTGATTACGCTACATTAAATGATGTTTCAACAGCTGCCGGTGGAACAAATCCGGTAGAATTGTATGCATACTGGGCAGATGCTCCTGTAACACCGGGTAAATTACCGGGTAATGAAACACCTAATGATAATGGTGTAAAAGTTACATTTGACAGTAATGCATCAGGAAGTGCTTCATCAACAGTAACGGATGCAAATCCGAAGTATGTATATCCGCATCTTGGAGATGCTCTTGGTACATTGATGCCGGAAGCTCCTACAAGAACAAATTATAAGTTTGTAGGATGGAATACAAAAGCAGATGGCTCAGGTACAACATTTACAGATGCAACAGCAATAACAACAACACTTGACGGTGTAACGGCTAATGGAAGCAAATACAACTTGGTTGTATATGCACAGTGGAATATTGCTGATAATGTTGCTGATAATGATAAAGTAACAATAACATTTAATGATAACAAAGACGGCAACGGTGGTACAAACGTTAAGACCGTAACAATTTTCAAGGGTGACTCTCTTGGCTATGATGTAACAGCACCGACAAACAAAGGTTATACGTTTGATAACTGGTATGAAGGTACAGTAACAGGCGGTTCATTGTCAATGACAACTACGGCATTTGACAAGACAAAGCCAATAAACAGTAATACTGATTACTATGCAAAATGGCTGTCGGATATTACAATCAGATACGATGTAAATGGTGGTGTAGGTACATATAATGACGTTGTGGGTGCGCCTACAGCAAACTATACAGATCCTGCACAGAATCCTACAAAAACAAATTATGTATTTATAGGATGGAATACTAAACCTAACGGAGCAGGTAATTTTGTTACTTCAGCAAAATATCCTACATTGAATGATGTTTCTCTTGCGGCACAAGGCAGTGAGGCATCAGCTCCTACAACAGTAACATTATACGCATATTGGGCAGCTGCAAATGTAAATCCGGGAGAAAATGTTATTCCGGATGATATTCCTAAGAACAATGGTGTAAAGGTTACATTTGACAGTAATGTTACAGGAAACAAAACAAATGCAGCAGTGACAGATGCAAATCCAAAGTATGTATATCCATATCTTGGTGATGCACTTGGCAATATGATGCCAAATGAACCAACAAGAACACATTATGTATTCAAAGGTTGGAACACAAAAGCTGATGGCAGCGGTGTAACTGTTGATTCGACAACAAAAATAGACCAAGCGACACTTAAGGATGCACTAAAGGAAATTGCAGGTACAAAGACTGCATATGAAACAACATTGTATGCACAATGGGATATAGATCCTTCAGTTCCGACATCTGACAAAGTTAATGTTACATTTAACAAGAACTTGGATCTTAATGGTAATGATACATCTCCTCGTGTAATTACTCTATACAAAGGTGATTCAATCGGATACGATATAACAGAACCAACAAACGGTACATTTGAATTTGACGGCTGGAAGACAGCGTTTGACGGTACCGGTACTAAGTTTGATAAGGATACAAAAATAGACGCTGATAAAACTTATTATGCAACATGGTTTAAGTATTTGAAGATTGAGCTTGTAAATGCAAATGCTGAATATACAGGACAAGTTATTTCACCTAAGTACAATATTTATCAAATTAAATATGATGATGCAAGCAAAACTACATATACAAAAGTAGCGGACAGCGATATTGCAAAAAATGAAACGCTTCCGGCAGGCTTTACTGCAACTGTAACAGATAAGGATAATGCTACAACAACAATTCAAAATGTCGGCGTTTATACAATAGCAATTTCTATTGATAATGCCGGAACTTATGCAAACGGTTATAAAATCGGTGTACAGGATTCAACATTTGAAGTAACATCAGCAAAACTTACAGTAAATGTAGATCCTGATACTCAAAAACAAAAAGCCGGTTCATCTCGTAAGGACCCTGTTATCACTGTAGTTGATGCTACAGGCAATACAGTCGGAAAAAGCGAATATGACATTAAGTATTACACATGGACCGACGCAGGTGCTACTCCTGACGGAAATATTCAGAAGAGTGAATTAAGTGAAGTTACTGACATTACAAAGGTTGGTAAGTATGTAGTTGCTGTTGAATTAAAAGCTAATTCAAACTATGTTATTGATTCGGTTAAGTCAACAACAACAGAAGCGGTATTACTTTATGATGGTAAGACAACAGGCTATGCTGAATATACAGATGCCAAAGTTGGCGGAAACATTGTTTATGAAGTACTTGCAAATGACCCTTCGATTAAAGAAATAAAAGCTAATTCTGTCAAGGGTTCAACAGTTGATTCAACTGCATTACCGTTTAAGGATAGCCAGTATAAGAATGATGTAGCATTTGATAATGCTGAAACTCCTGCAATTAAGGATTATTATGTAAGAGTTCCGGATGTTGATGCTGATAGCATTCAGTTTAATGTAACACTTACAAATCCTGATACTACAACAATAACAGCATCAGACGGTACAACTCTTACACCTACAAAGAATGGTGACGGTACATACACAATTAAGGCTCCTCTTACAAATAAGGGACAAACTGAAAATACTATCACTATTACAACAAAAGCAGGTACAGATAAAGATGCACCTACATTGACATATACTTTCCATGTTCAGCAACTTGTAACACCTAAAATTACATTGAACTATGGTAACTCACCGGTTGGTGAAATTATGAAAGATACATCAATTACGGATAAAGATGCAGCAATAAATGATTTCAAATCAACACATGTATTTAGTGGTGTAACATCTAATTTGAATTATTATACAGAAGCTTGGTCATCTTATGTAACAGGTAATACAGTTTATAACGGAGACGAAGACCCAACAGCAATATTTGTATTCCAAAGAAGTGATTTTAGAGATGTTGGATTTACAGCGACAGACGCATTGGGACAAACTGTTAATTCTAATGATGTAAATATCACATTGACAATGACATCATTTAAGGGAGGATTTGTAAACTACGATAGTACAGACCAACCAAAAGATGTAACAGCAAACGTAAAAGGAAATAATTATTTATTTACTGAATTTACACAATATGATATCAGACCTGATATATATGATATGAAATATTCATTTATAGACTCTGTAACAGGTGATAAAGTAGAAGAAACAAGAAAAGTAATCGCTGTTTCAAATCGTGGTGATGTGTTCATGGATGCGAATAAGACCGTAAATAATATCGATGCTACTAATATTATTAGTAATAATTCATATTTCTTAAAGAGCAGTGTAAACTCTTTGTACAAGTTTAGAATTGCAGATACAGTAACTGATGCAAACAAGGTTGTAAATAATATCGATGCCACAGAGATTATTTCAAAGGTTGCAGTAGGTCTATCTCAATTTTATAATAGATTACAATCAAAATAATAAAAAGAGGGAGATTAGTTTATGAAGAATTTAAGAAAAATTATTTCAACTTTTTTGGCACTGTCAATGATTTTAACATTGATGGTACCAAATGTGTTGGCAACTGATACTTCAGAGTCCAGTACATCACGTGGCAAAATAAATATGGTGTATTTGGGAACTGGAACAGGAAAGAGCACAGATACATTATCTGAACAGGTAATTCCGGATACATCGGAATGGACTGCCGGAGCAACTGACGGAACTGTATTTTGGGTTGGTCTTTCATTGTCTGATATGAAGAAAATGGATACAACAGTTTCAGGTGATCCCGGAAGAACATCACATTTTTCAGATTATGCAAATGCAGATGCATATGATTGGACCGGAGCCGGTGGTATTTTTAATATCGCAGCAGGTATAGAGTATGCCAGTGAATATGTAAAGCCGGTATATGTCAGTGACGCTCAGATGAAAAATAATGCTTACGAACCGGCTGTTATGAAAAAATTAGATAACAGATATAACAATTATACATGGGACGTAACAAATATTGCGGCTGAGGTAGGAGGTTCAACAGGTAGAGAAACTTCTGCAATTAAGACTGAGGACAAGCCTAAGCTACTATACACAAGTATAACAACATCAGGAGATATAACTACGAATATATTCGGTTTCACGGATGACTTGAATAATGATCCTGTATATATCTTAGCAGTACCATTTAGATTAATAAAGAAACCGGCAGATGGAACAACAGTTGTTCAGGCTGCTTTGAATCCGGCAAACTTTGTTATTCAAACCGGTTCGAGTGTTGATCCTAATTGGTTGGCTCAATGGAATGTAGATAGAACAATTACACCGGAAAGTAACCTAAAGAATCACTTGGATTATACCGGAAATCTTAATTTATTCCCTGCAGGTGCAGCTAAGAAGACAGGTATTTCTATTAAGTCAGGTACAATGGCATCAACTCAATTTGTAGGTGATGTATTTAAACCGGGTGTGAATTTGCAATTCGATTATGACGATAGTTCACACGCAGACCTTGGTGAAAGTGATACTGTTACATATAAGTATGGTGCAGCAGGTATTACAGCAGCAGACAATGCAGGCTTGACTAATATTCCTGCAACACTAACAACTGATGTAAACGGTAAGCACATATATGCAATCGTTAAGAACTTTATATGCGACCTTGGTGCATTAACAGTTAGTGAAATTAAGACTACAGAGATTACAGTAAGCGGTGCTCCGACAACTGCTTATGACGGTACAGCAATTAACTTCAATGATTTGGTTGCTACGATTAAAAAGAACAATGGTACATCAGTTGGTGATCTTAAATTCACAAACTATGAAAATGTCAGTAATGGCTTGGCAATTTACAAATCTAATGCTGCTGGTACCGTTAATGATCAGGTAACAGCTGCTGACAAATATGCTCACGGCGACAACTACTTTGTAGTAGCACTTAAGTCTGATACAACAGTTAAGAGTGCACCATTTAAAGTAACATCAAATTATGATGATATTACAATTTCAGCATCAACAAACAATGCTGCTAAGACATCATACAACAAAGATGATAACTTCGACCCAACAGGTATCGTTGTAAAAGCTAAGAAAGCATCAGAAACAACAGGTGCTGATGTAGCATTTGATAACTTTGACAGCAATTACAAAGTTGTAATTGCAACAAGCGAAACAGAAGCTAAGACAGCAACAGCTGTAACAGCAAGCACAAAGATTACAGAACCTATGCTTGATGGTAATCACAATGTTTACGTTGTTTACACAAATGCAGGTAGCAAGACACAATCTGTAGTTTCAGTTGCTACACTTGGCGCAAAGAAGATTAAGAGTGCAACAATTAGCGGTGGAAAGACAGCTTATACATATGGCGATAAGCTTAAGACAGATGACCTTGAGTTGAATGTTACATATGATGATAACTCAACAGGCAAAATCTCATATGCTGATTTGGCAGCAGCCGGTATTACAGTTAAAATCGGTGAAACAGTAGTTAATGCTGACACTGTTATCACACTTGATATGAAAGATAAGACAGTTAACTTTATCTATGACGGTAAAACACTTACTTCATCAGCTAAGATTACTGTAGCTGCAAAGACAGTTTACTACACAGTATCAGACGCAACAATTACAAAGGCATATGATGGCGGATTAACTATTCCTGCAGATCAAACACTACCTACAATTTCAATTAAGGATTCAGCTACAGCATTTGTAGGTACTGACTCATACACAGTTACAGGTACATTTGCATATACAGATAAAAATGTAGGCACAGATAAGAAGATTAAACTAACAACTACACTACCGGAAACAAACGGTAAGTACACATTTGCACCGGATACAGATAAGATTAATGCTGACGGTACACTTAAGACAGCTGCAACAATTACAGCAAAGGCTCTTACAGTTAGTGCTGATGCTATAAAAGTTCCTGCAGTTAAGGCTAACCCTAAGGCTACAGCTGATGTAACTGCTGATAGCTCATTGGTACTAACTAAGGATAATTCATCTATAGTTGATGGAGATAACGTAACACTTCCATTTACATATAAATATGCAGCTAATGATGTAATGACACCGGGTACTCCTGATGTAACAGTTACAGAAAAGGCTCTTACAGGTACAGATGCAGCTAACTATTCATTCACTCCTGCAACAGTAACTGTTAAGGGTAGCGTAACTCAAGACGCTATGTCAGATATCGAAGTAACAGGTCCTGACAATGTAACATACACATATCCTAATTTGACACCTAACTTTAGCGGTTTGGTAGTTAATGCAGTATATGGTACAGATGCTTCGAAAACAACGGCTCCTGTTACAAACTACAAGCTATTGGATAAAGACGGTAACGAATTTGATAAGACTGCCAAGCTTCCTTATGGAAAGACAACAATAACAGTATCATACACAGAAGGCTCAGTAACAAAGACTAAGACAATTACTCTAACAGCAAAGAAAAAACCAATCAAACTTTCAGAAATCCAATTTGAGGCATCAAAAGCATATGGTGATGATAATGTAAATGCATCAGCAACATTACCAACAGGTGCTATTGAAGCAGCTGACGCTGATAAGGTTAAGCTAACATTCAAAGCTGAATTTGCAACACCAGAACAAGTTGGTGACGCTCAAAAGGTAACATTCTCAGACTTTAAGTTCGCTAAGGTCGGAGAAGGTACAGAAGATGTATCAGGCAACTATGTATTGGTTAATGATGAAGGTACAGAAATAGCTGCTGATAAGACAGTTGAAGGAACAGGTAAGATTACTCAAGGTACACAAGTGGCTCCTGTAGCTCCAACAGTAAGTGTTAACCAAAAGACAAACAACATTGTTGTAGCAGGTCCTTTGGGTGATAATATTGAATATTCAATTAACGGAACAGATTGGCAGACAGGAACAACATTTACAGGTCTTGAAAATGGTAAGGCATATACTGTTTCTGCAAGATATAAGGCTACAGAAACACTTGCAGCATCTCCTGCATCAACAGCAGACGCTACAACATACAAGAACCACCTTGTAGTTTACAAAGTAAATACTTCAACAAGCCCACTTGCTGAAATCTATACAAACGAGACATCAGCAACAAGTGATAACGATATTAATACAAAGATTCTTACAGCTAAGCCAAGCAAGTTCAAGGCATACTTCACAGATCTTGCAGGTAAGACAGCTATTACATATCCATTCACACTTTCAACAGAAACTACACTTTATATGTCTCAAACAGCCGGCGGCGGTGGCGGCGGCGGCGGACGCAGCGTATCAATTAAACTTGATAAGGATACTGTTTCCGGTGTTGTAGGTGATAAGATTAAAGTTACAGCTACTGTAACAGGCTCAACAGCTAAACCAACATGGACATCATCAAATGAAGATGTAGCAACTGTTGACGAAAACGGTAACATCACATTTGTTGGTAAGGGTACAGCAACTGTTAAGGTTAAGGTCAACGGCGTAGTTAAGAATATTCCTGTAACTGTTAAAGAAGCTACAGCAACACCAACACCTGTACCAACAGTTAAGCCGACAGAAGCACCTGTAATCAACACAGAATATACAAAGCCATACGCTTCAGGTTATGATGACGGTTCATTCCTACCAAATAACAACATCACAAGAGGCGAACTTGCAGCTATGATTGCAAGACTAAGCTATGGTGACGATCTACCTGACGGTATATATCAAGCATCATTCCCTGACGTTGATTCAGACGCTTGGTTCAACAAGTACATCGGTTATCTTGAAGATAAGGATGTATTAAGCGGTTATGAAGACGGTACATTCAGACCTATGGATACAATCACAAGAGGCGAAATCAGTGCAGTTATCGCAAGAGCTCAAAGATATGATTTGATTTCATACAATGGCATCTTCACAGATGTAACTGAAAATGATTGGGCTAAGGATTACATTGAAACTCTTGCTGACAAGAATATCGTTTCAGGTTATGAAGACGGTACATTCGGTCCATATTCACCGCTAACAAGAGCTGAAGCTGTTGCAATTATCAACAGAGTTCTTGTAGAATCAACACCAATCGTAACATTTACTCCTAATGACATTGCAGGTCACTGGGCAGAGGCAGACATTCTTCTTGCAGTAAATGAAAGAATGGTTGGCGCAAATGCAGTAGTTCCTACAGTAACACCGGAAGAAACAGCAGCTCCCGAAGAAACTGTTGCTCCTGAAACAACAGTAACTCCTGAAGCAACTGTTGCTCCTGAAAAGACAACAGCTCCTGAAGCAACTCCTGCTGCTTAATAAATATCGAATTATAATAAATGCGATAAATAAAGCAATGTAATGACACAGGGCGGTTATCGCCCTGTGTTATTGCATTTCCAATGGCATTGTCCGTATCTTTGGACAATGCTTTCGGAAATGCAATAACAATTAAAATAATAAGCTGTGTAATTGATTTAACGGAAAAGAGGTGTAATAAATGAAAAAAATATCTGCATTTTTGATTATAATGATAGCAATGCTTATGGCAGGTGTATGTGCTCATGCGGCTGACTTTAGTGTAGATACAACGTTGCTTCCTATGGGTGAGGCATATAAGCCGTACTCAGCACAAATAACAATGAGCGGCGGAAGCAATGACGGATATAGTTTTGAATTTATATCGGGTTTTAAACCAACAGGTCTTACTGTCAACGAGGACGGTTCAATAACGGGTACTCCGACAAGTGCCGGATATTATGCTAATATGAATATCCGTATAAGTAATGTAGACGGTACATACAGAGATGTTACATTTAAGATTAATATAAGAGCGAGATCTATCAAGATTCATGTAACTGCTCCCAAGAATATTATATATGACGGAAACAGTTATACAGCGACAGTTAAATGTTATGATTTGAACGGTGGCGAACTGACAGACGCTGTACCGATTATAAGATACGGTAAAGATAATCTTTCGTCTGTAACAGATGCCGGAACATATTATATTGATGTTTATGTATCGGGTTGTATCATATCGGAACGTGAGGGTGATACGCATATTCAAATTGAACGTCAAGGTGCGTCAATTTCATTAAGCGGTGACAAAGAATATCAATATGACCAATTACCTCACCCGCTTACGGCAGCTGACGTAACGGTAACACCGCCTGCGGCAGGATATGTTATTGAGTATAGCAGAAACGGCGGTGAATACACAACCGATGTGCCTGTTTCAAGCGGTATATATACTGCAAGGGTGCATACAACAAACCCTAACTATGAAACGGTATATGACGAATGTACAATTAAAATCATAGGTGAAAATGTAAACTTTACGGTAACAAATACATCATTTACATATGACGGAAACAGTCATAAGGCAACTGTTTCTTCTGATCCCGCAGATGTTGGATATAAAGTTACATATACTAATTCAAAGGGTGAAACTGTAGAAAATCCGACCGATGCAGATGTTTATACGATAAAAATTACACTTGATAATGATATAGTGTATTCAATCGGAAATGATTATGATAATAAACTTACAATAAGTCCGCAATCGGGTCACTTTACAACGGATGAAAGCTGGGTATATGACGGAAAGACGCACAAACCGAATATGACGGTTGACGCACCGTATGATGACAGTAAATATACAATAACATACCGTAAGCAAGGTACAGAAACTGACTTGACTGAAATTACGGATGTCGGTGTATATGATATAATAATTACTTTCCCGAACGGCAACTATATTGCAGATGAAACATCATCGAAAACAATAACGGTTACGCCGAAAACAGTTAATTTTACGGTTACAGACAATGTAGTTGATTATGACGGTAAGGAACATACCGCAAAGGTTACACCGACCGAGGCTTTGGCATCGGATTTGTATTCCGTAAAATACGTTAAACGTGATACAGAAACAAAACTTAACAGTGTTACAAATGCAGGTGTGTATGATATAGTAATTGAACTTGCAAACAGCAACTATACTTTAGACAATTCTTTCAGTGCAACAATGACTGTTAATGTTACATATACATTTAATTTGGGTAATTCACCGGCTGCTATGATTTATAAGGATACGACGCATGATGCGGAATGGCAGAAAGAAGCGTTGGATTACCTAAAGGCAAATCACAAATTCAGTGAAAACTATTTGCCGAAGGACTGCATTGCCGATATTACATATAATCCTATAAATAACATTGATGCAGACGGTAACGAATATACTGTAATAACAAGCGGTCTTGATAAATTTGTTGATCCAGGCGTGAATATAAATGACGGTTCGACATCTGATACTATAAAAGGGACGGTCAGTGCCGTATCCGGAGTAGAAGGCTTGTATAAGGTTACATATCAAATCAACGATTCAACTATGGAGAGATATTTGTTAGTTGTGGACAGAAGAATAGGTGATGTCAACAGTGACGGCGCAGTAAACGGTATTGATGCAAATAATCTTGTTGGTAAGGATGCTGATGCGAACGGCGTAAAACAAGCGCGTATTTGGGATGTAAACAAGGATCGCAGGATTGACAATAATGATGTTAATGCAATCAGAAACAGATTCTCTGTAAGATTGGAAGCTTATTATCCTTGGTTATAATTTGACATTGGAGTTATGATGAAACAATTTTGGAGTTGATTCGTCATAACTCTTTTTTGTTAAAAATATTGAGAAACGGTGTTAAAAACAGTCGTTTTCAGTGTATAATATTGACAATTTCAAGTGCTTTGTGGTATTATAAAATATATAATAAGGATAACTATACATTGTTAAGATATATGAAAAGAGGAATTAAAATGAAAAGAAAAGCGGTTTCTATAATATTGGCTTTATCAATGCTTTTACCGACATTGAATTTTGCGGTGTCGGCTGATGAAATCAAAACAGAAATCAATTCGGAGCAGACTGAGGTTTTGGCAACTTCATCTCCGAATGAAAAAAGTACGGAAGAAAATATAGCGGCTACAAACGTACCGTTGGATAATTCAACGGATACTGTAAATATAAATAAAAATGATGTTGCACCTATGACAGACGGAACAGACCTAAGTTCAGATTTACAAAACGGTGATGTGACAATTAATACAGACGGTACATATTATATCGGTTCTGTTGATGTTACAAATATTGTGACGGTAAAAACAGGTGTAAAGGCGGATTTGACGGTTGAAAATGTAACGATGACGTCTGCAACAAGTTCGCCTATTATAATTGAATCCGGTGCAGTTGTTAATTTGCACATAAACGGCACAAATACCGTTATTGCTAAAAAAAACGGTAAGGCAGGTATTAATGTTGCAGCAAATAGTATAGAGTCGGATTATTCGATTTTGACTGTTGACGGTGATGGTATTCTTAATGTAACAGGTACTGCACAAGCATCGGGAATCGGTGCGAATCTAAATCAATTACATGGTAAGATTATAATAAACGGCGGTACTATTAATGCTGTCGGAGGAATGAAAGGTACAGCTATAGGCGGAGGTGTAAAAACATCTGGTAATGTCAGCGGATGTACAATAGAAATAAACGGCGGTATCATAAATGCGAGTGCAGGACGATACGGAATAGCCATAGGCGGTGTGGAGCGTCAGTCTAATGCGGAGATTATCGTAAATGGCGGATATATTAAAGCAACAGCCGGTGCTTCGGTGACTTATTCCATAGGACCGGGAAGAATGACTCCCACAACAGAACAATTTGGTGTAAATAATATATACATAAACGGCGGCAGTGTAGATGGTACGTTCAGAAGCACAGATTATGACAAAGTTCAAGATAAGTATGGAAATAAACTTAAACAAGTAGTTCTGACAATGCCGGATGCAGTTGAAATGGCAAATAAAGAAGTTACTGTCGGCTCATGGAAAACAGTAACAGACAGCGAAGCAAAGCTGTATGTATATGTAACAGAAGATACAACAGGCTATGCCGTAACATATGCCGGTAAAATATATCGTACAGACGATATAGAAAACCAAACAACACTGACAGAATATTCGGGTTCAGACTGTACATGTACAGATGCAAATTCATCAATTAAATTATCTGTACCTGATGAAATAACTGTAAATAAAATTGTCGGACAGACAAAAATCAAATTAACAACTGATTTTGAAAAATCAAGTGACTGTACTTATCCTACTCATATTCTTAATTGTACATATACATTAACAACAGCTGACGAAAATGAAACAGCAATAAGCAGTGATTTGGCAGAAGTTGTGGACGGATATATAGTTGCACATTATAAGCAGGGAACTCATAAAATTCGTGTTAAGGTAACAGCAACTTTAAATGGATATATTTTTAATAATTCAAAAGATATTTCTTTGACGGGTGATGATAAATCGCAGTTTGATATTTCAAAAGGAAATATCAAAATAACAAAAAATAATGATAATAACGATATGGTAACAGTTACGGTTGGTACAACAAGCTATGATATTCCAAAGAATATGGAAATATATATAGTTCAATCAACAAGTCAAACAAGTAATGTAATTGAAGTGGTACAGGGTGCAAATCCTACCATTGTTTTAGATAATATTAATATTTTATCTCGTTCATCTATAAACAATGCATTGACGATAGGTGACTATGTTGAGCTGACCCTTAGACTGAAAGGCACAAATAAAATTGAGTCACAATCTGTAAATCTTGCGGCGGTAAGAGGTATAACGGCTACTTCAAAACTTATTGTTGAAGATTCGGGTGATAATGACGGTGCTATAACATTTAAGTCTGCAAACGGCGCCGGTATAGGCGATATGAAGCAATTTACTGTAAACAGCGGTACTGTATATGCTTATGGCGGAAATGGCGGTGCCGGTATCGGAGGCGGTAAGGACGGTTCGGGTATCAACGTACTTATAAACGGCGGTAATGTTTACGCATATGCCGATGATGATTCTGAAAGTAATGCGGCAGGTATCGGAGGCGGTACAGGCAGTGCATCGGGAACAAGCGGCCGAGGCGGAAATGTCATTGTAAACGGCGGTTATGTTAAAGCTGTCGGTAACGGCTCAGGTTACGGCATCGGTAACGGTGGAAATAAGACTCCGTACGGCACTATTACAATCAATGGCGGAAGTGTAGACGCAACTCTTGGATCAACACCAAATAATGACCCATCATTTGATGCGTTTAATAGTTCCGGAACAATTCCTGCAACTAAGTATAATCAGTATTTGGTAGAAACAACGATTGACGGAATAACAGATGAGCAAGATGTTGAATACTCACTTGTTTCAGATAATGATACAGGTGCAGAAAAGAAAATAAAAACACGTACAGACAAAAACGGTAAGTTGTATTTGTATGCAAATGCCGGAAATCAATGGATTCGTGTATATAAAAACGGTATAACATATTACAGATATTCAAAAGTTGATTCGATGTCAAAGAATACATTTAATTGTACAAACAATACAGAGATAAGTGTTTCTTCTTTCAAAATTCCGGGTCAAATCGGGGATACTGTTATAGATAATGAGAACAGAGTAATCTCTGTAAAAGTACCTTATAACATTATATTGAAAAATATTACACCTAACATAGAATTTATCGGTGCATTTACTCAAAAAGATGCAATGAAATTTAATAATACAACATCAGCAACGTATAAAATAACGGGTAACGATAAGAGTGAAGTGACGTATACTGTAAATCTTACTTTGGATTCAGAACATACCGAAAAGCAAGCCGATGTTTATGATGTTTCAAATGGCAGTGTTTATGTAACTGATCTTTATGTAACCTATGGCGGTGTACAATATAAAACCAACGATTTAGGATATGTAATAACGGGAACATCAACAGAAAATATAGTTAACCTTGATTCGGCAACGAAACTTCCGCCTGTTACATTGAAGAATCTTGACATAAAAATGTCTAATTCGGCTACTCCGATAAATATTATGGGAAATGTTGATATAACAATAGACGGTAACTGTACATTAAGATCAATGATGGGTAATGCCATTTCTGTAAAAAATTCATATTCAAACAATCCACAGCCTACTATAAAATCAACAGAAACAAATCCACTTGCCAATCTGCTTGATGTTCAAGGCGGAATAGGTGCAAATGCAGTAAATACCGAGGCGAATACGAAGCTGACAATAACAGGTGTACCGACAAATCTTACTGCTGTTACCGGAACTGCAGTCGGTGGTGACGGTGAATTTATTACAGACAGCAAGACGTATATTAATATTGCCGAAAACAGTACATCAACAGTTAAAAATGCGAACGGAGATAATCTTTATCAAGTAAAAGCAACATTGAATGGTGCAAAGGGAACAGAAAATATTTGTACATATGAAGATACAGATTATTATATTGGCGACGACCATATATTGTGCTTAATGGTTCCTAACGGTTCATATAATATGAGTGTAGGCTATAGCGAAGATGATTATTCAGGTACAATAGAAGTTGACAGTGCAATGGCAGAAGGAATTTTATATTCCGTATATGTAGAGTCGGTTACTTATGACAGCTCGCAAAAAGACAATAAAGGCGGTAAAGTTGACTTTACTGTTAAAGGTGTGTCAATTATAGGCAACGTTAAAATAAGAGTAAAGAGCCTGGAGGATATTCCTCTTGTTTTGGAAAGTGACGTTATTAAAGACTCAGACGGCAATTATGTTGCGTCGATAACTCTTCCGGAAAACCAAAGTGCAGAAAAACCTGTTGTATATGAAGTATATTATGTTGTTAAGAATAAAGAAACAAAACTTAAAAATAACTTAATAGTCGATTATGATAAAAGTGTGTGCAGTATAACGGATTTTGAAATAGACGGTCAGCTTGGTCAAAGTACAATTTATGAATCGGAAGACAGTCATACAATCACGGTTTATATGCCATATGATCATGAGTATCAAGATTATTATACGCCTTCAAAACTTACATATATCGGCGGAAGAATTTCAAATGACCAAGGTAAACCGATACAATATACTGTTGATATAAACGGCTATGCGAGAACAAAATATACGGTAACTGCTCAAGACGGTACAACGACTGCCGATTATATGATTAAGATATATAAAGAGGCAACTCCGGTGATTACATCTCTGAGCCTTAGAAACCCAACATCAAGTGCGGCTTCTACCGTTACGGTAAAAATAATCGGACGTGCATTGAGCAGTATAAAGAATGCGGAAAACGAGAATAACAGAAAGGTATATATTTATTCTGATGACGGACTTGATCCTGTCGAGGCAACATATGACCTTGTAAACGGTGTTGATACATATACGGCAGAAATCAATATTCCTGAAAATACAAGCGATACAGAGGATAAAATATATACATTGAAAGCTAAAATCGGCGATACCGAACAAACAAGTGTTAATTCAACTATACGAGTCCCGAGAAAAGAGCGCGGACTTATCGGTATAAATGATTTTACAATCAATAATCAAATAGGCGATACAAAAATATCGGGTGAACAAGGTAAAAATATAAGCATTACAATGCCTTTTGACGCGGATATTACATCATTGCTGCCGAATGTTGAGCTTGAAGATATGTATGCGACATATTCGCCGGCTACAGAGCAGGACTTTACATCTGATGTAGTTTATACGGTTACAGCGGAGGATAAGGTTACAACTAAGGATTATACTGTTCATGTTGAAAAACAGGCAGCACCTCAAGTGAACAGCATAACGTTTGAAGACCCTGAACAAAACTCGGAAAGCAGAGTACAGGTTCGGATTAACGGCGATAATCTTGATAATGCGGCAAATGCACTAAACCATGAAAAAACAATTACCGTAAGTGCAAAACTTGTAAGCGGTGAATCTGAAGGAAGCAGTATATCAACTGCAATCGCACAGGTTGACGAAACCGGTAATTATATTGCTACGCTTAATGTTCCGAAGAATGATAATGATACAAAGAGAGTTTATGAATTATCTGTAAGTGCTTGCGGTGAAAAACAGGATTTGTCTGGAAATACAACGCTTACCATTCCGGAAAGAAAGTCGAACAGAAAAGAATTGACAGATTTTGTTGTTTCGGAAAACCAAAGTGAAATTTCAAGAAACGGAAATAAGTTGTACTTGTATGTACCGTACAACACGAATTTAAACAATGTAATACCTAAAGTAAGTCATACAGGTGTATCATATACACCTACAGACGCACAGGATTTGAACAGTACAAAAGAATACACCGTCATTGCAGAGGACGGAACAAAAAATGTATATCAAATCAATGTATTGAGAGAAGGCGTTGCAAAGGTAAACAACGTAAACATAAATCAACCTAAAACATTTAATGATACTGATATAACAGTTGATATAACAGGTCAGTTTATACCGTATTTAAGAGATGATGAGGTTAAGGATACAATGGAGGTTGTTGCAGTACCTCGCGGTGACGGAAAAACTCAAAAGGTAATGCTTGAATATGACGGCTACGGAGGTCATGCAATCGGTAAAGTTACATTACCTCAAAATGATACAAGTGAGGATAAGAAATATGACTTTAAAATAACGATTAACGGCAGAGAACAGCAAATCGGTTTGTCGGGAATTGTTACAGTACCGCGTAAAGAAAGCTGTAGAATTACAGGCTTTAGAATTAACAACCAGACTAAGGACGCCGAAATCAATGATGACGACAATACAATAACATTGTATATGCCTTATACGACTGATTTAACGGCGTTGACGCCTAAAGTTGATATAGACGGTAAGGATTACACACCAAAGGGAACACAGGATTTCACAAATCCTGTACAATATACCGTGACAGGTGACGGAGGTGTTTCAAAAACATATACTGTAACAGTTAAGCGTTCGGGTATGCCGACAATAACAAGTGTATCGGTTTCAAATGCTCCCGAAACATTTAAGGGCAGTGATGTTAAGGTTGAAATGTCAGGTATTTTCAACGAAAGTATGAAAGTTTATGCCGTATCGGAGGACGGAAATAGCAAGATTGAATGCCATGATGCAGTTGTCGGCGATGTAACGGACGGTTTCAGAAGTGCGTCTGCAAGTATAACAATGCCTGAAAATGATGATACTGAAAATTCAAAGAATTATACATTGGTATTTGATGTTGACGGATTTGAAAATGTATCGTATGTTCCGCTAAAAACTGTTACAGTTCCGAGACGTAAGACGAGGACTATAACTAATTTCTATGTTCAAAATCAAGTTGGCAGTGCTGATATACAGGATAAGGATGTTTATGTAAAAGTACAGTATGATACTGACATAAGCAAGCTTACACCGAATCTCAGAATTGACGGTGACAGTTATGCGCCGGAAGGGGAGCAGAACTTTGATAACGAAACAAAGTCACTTGTATACAAGGTATCGGCGGCGGATGATGTGGACAGAGAATACACTGTACATATTTCAAGAGATGGTAAACCGACTATTAACGAGGTGAGTTATACTTCACCGGTAACGTTTAAGGGCGGACTTGTAACAGTAGGCTTGAACGGTATATTCTTTGAAGATGTAAAGGTGTATGCAGTGCCTATAAGCGGTGGTGCAAAGATAGAAGGAAAAACAATTTCATTTGAAGATAAATCAGCAACAGCAACTCTTAATATTCCTACTAACTACAGTACTGAAAGTGAGCAGGAATACAAAATTGAATTTGTTATAGATGGTTTTGATACAAATTATTCAAGTGAAACAAAAATCACAGTTCCAAGACGTACGACTCGTAAGATAACTGAATTTACATTGCCTGATGTGCAAGAGGGTGAAACGAAGATAGATGGTACGGATATATATATATCATCACCGTATATCTATGATTTATCATCTGTGACACCGCAAATCACGTTTGACGCTGATGAAATATCACCGAGTGCCGATACCGCACAGGATTTCAGTAATTTGGACAATCCTGTTAAGTATACGCTTTCATCGGCAGCCGATGAAGATGTAACTTATACGGTACATATTGAACGTGGTGGTGATGATCCGTATTTGGAGAGCTTGACTGTTGACGGACAGTACGGTGAAACAGAGTATGAAGACGATAATGTAAAATTGGTGTTGAAGTCAAGTGCAAAGCTTAACAGTGTTGAACCTGTTTTGCAAATACACGGTGACGATTATTCGCCAAAAGGTGCGCAGGACTTTACAGATTCAGAAAAAAATCCTGTTGTCTACACAGTGAAAAATAAATATGGTGTAGAACATAAGTATTATGTAACGATAACAAAGAAGAGATCAAGCGGCGGAAATAAAGGATCATCAGCTACTCCTACACCGACTCCAACCGAAACGCCGATAACGACAGTTGAACCGACGAATTCGCCTAAACCGAATGACGGAAATCAAACACCAAATCCAACGGAAATACCGATAACCAAGCATGAACCGTATATAAGCGGTTATGAAGAAAACGGCGTGGTACAATTCAGACCGGATAATACAATTACTCGTGCGGAAGTGGCGAAGATATTGACGGTGCTTGACGGTGACTTTGATGTAAATAAAACATATGCTAATAAGTTCAGCGATGTAC
>OLOJ01001826.1_pt1 | contig 18786 bp, 16 predicted proteins | sample 1672251 | NCBI WGS metagenome assembly OLOJ01 (sample SAMEA3136664, study PRJEB25190) | human gut metagenome | biome: human gut; feature: human-associated habitat; material: faeces | place: Austria | collected 2013 | reverse complement strand
GTACCTGTTGTGTATAAATGACTGAAATCATGCGCAAAGAAAGCGCACTTCCCCTCCCCCATAAATCCTGCGTTGGCAAGAAAGCCAAAAACGAGATTCGGAAAATGGCAGACAAAGCCTCCAACTATGCTACTCACAAGGCCATGACAAGAGAGGAATTAGGGGATTCCACGAAATGCGTGAAGATCATCAGCAAAGATAAGGACGGGGAAAAGATAAAACCTGTGGTAGAGATTGATAAAGAAAAAATCAACGAGGACCTGAAGTATGCCGGATACAACCTCATGGTCACCTCTGAACTGGATATGAAACCACTTCAAGTCTACCAAACCTACCATTGTTTATGGAAGATTGAAGAATCCTTCCGCATTACAAACTCTTATTTGGATGCACGTCCGGTTTATGTGCAAAAAAAGGAACAATCTATGGCATTTTTTAATTTATGTAAGGCTTTGTGATCTTTCGGCGTTAATACTATACCTTCCATACTATTTATCAGTGTCCGCAGTGCTGGATTTTCGTCCACAATTTTCATTGCTTTCACCTGGAGTTCACGATATTCTGGGTGATTCTTTTTCAGATACTTAGTCACCCATTTCTCCACCGATTCCCATAGTGTACTTTGCTTCCATATGATATCCTGTTTTTTTCGCATATTGCATTTCTCCCTTCTGAAGTTCTCTTTTCAGTTACATGACTATACCAGAAGTCGGGGAAATAGCAATTCATCAGATGTAACGAAAATGCGTGGAGGAGATTGGGGATAGTAGACAATATGGGGATGTTGGGGTAAAAGAAAGGTCATGGCTTGTGCCATGGCCTTTCAGAAATTTGTATTATTTTGCAACACCAGCAAGATTAACCGTTACATTATATGTAGACATATCATCTTCTTCGCCATTTGTATTGATACAATCCGCATCTGTACCTTCAAGCCAAATGTAAACACGCATTGCAACACCATTGTAACCTACATTAGTTGCAATTGTTGCACCATTTGAAGCAGGAGCTAAATAGCTGTCTTCCTCTTTGGTAGCAACATATGTTTTCCCGTCTGAGGCTGTTGTCTCTGTACCATAAATGTAAGTATACGGAACAGTCATCAGACTTGTAGCATCCTTTACACAAGTCCAGCCATCAATAGCTCCGAAGTCATTACCTTTTCCCGTTTCGTCTTGCGGTGCATATACTAAAACAAGTTTCTCCTGCTGAGTGGTGTCTACTCCTGTTCCGTCAGATTTCATGGGCTGGGTTGTTATTCCAATACGAATAGAACCCGGAACCGTCGTACTTGTTTCTTCACCTGCTGTTTGAGTTACTGTAATATATTTATTCAAGTCATCAGAACCTAAATATACATCACAGGTTCCCGTCTCAGTAATTGTATATAATACATATTCGCCACACAGGAAAGCATAATGCTCACCATCTGTTCCTTCATACCTTCCTTTGCTGTCAATTCCTGTCGGAACCATATATGAGTGAACCAGTCCATCGGTCTTCCATTCATCGCAGACATACCAGTCCTTTATATTTTGAGTTGACGAAGGGGTTATCTTCCCACCAAGTGATTCTGCCTGTAAAGACTGGCTGTTATCTCCATGCTGAGCGCCATTTTCGAGCAAACCTATCTGTAAAACAAAGTTATTTGCCTTGGCACTGATAGTGCTTGTCGTTCCTTCAACCGTTGTATTTGAAACATACCATGCATAAGTCGCTGATGTCAGTGCCACTGCCGAAACCATTACCGACAGCGCCGCACCTGCCAGCTGCATTTTCATTTTCTTAATATCTGCCATAGCATTTCCCTCTCTGAGTATATTTCATTGATGTGCTTAAGATAAGCTTTCCCTCTGATATACCAAAAAACAGAAAATCTTTTCTGACCTTTGGTATATCTCCCACGCCACAACCGTGGGAGACAGATAGCTTTATCTAAAAATATAATGTTAAAATTATGCGCCTGCCTGTGCACCTGTCTGTGTTGTTGTTGCAGTTGCATCAAACTGTACCGTAATGTTCTTAGATGCTTTTTTGAGATCTGGTAAGTTGTTTGTCTTTATCTCACTGTCATCTCCATCATAGAATACATAAATGTCGACCTCAGTTTCTGCTGCAGAAACAGTATCTGCAAGTTTATGAGTTGTGTTGCCCTCGTTAGATGCAAGGATATTGCTCTTATCGCAAAGCACCCAATTATTACCACAAGTAACAAGAATGCGAAGTGCATTGTCGAGATCAGCATTATCACTTGTTGAATCGGAGCCATCTTCATTCTTAAGAGATGCAGCAGTTACAACAAGATCACTAAGCTCTGTTCCTTTGGAACCAATAAAGAAAGTATTCTTAACAGCGTATTGTGCTGTTACTGCATCAGCTGGGGAACCCTTAGTTGTTGAGTCAGCATTTGCCTCAACAATTTTCAAAGTTTTCGCTACCATTGTTCCATCATCTGCTGTAGTACCATAGGCTGTATAAAACTTTCCTATATCAGCAGTTGCGTAATTACCTTCTTTTGCAGTTACCCAATGTGCTGGATAAAGAGCAGTAGATGTAACAGACGATGTGTCGGCTGTAAGATTTGTTGATTTTTCATCCTTATCACGAATGTACATAAATGCTGCATTTGACTGTGCACTAATTGTACTTGTTGTAGCAGTTACTTTGTTATTACTTACAAACCAAGCATATGTACTTGATCCGAGCGCTACAGCGGCAACGCATACCATGGCAACAGCTGCTGCCATCTGTTTTTTCAGCGCTTTTACGCTGTTGTTTTTTGTTTCGTTCATGTCATTCTCTCCTTCGTACAGTTTTGGGAATTTCCTGCAGTTAGAATTCTTTTTTGTATTTAGATCAAACTCCCACCGGGCCCGGTTAGGAGAGTTTCCCTCTACCGTTTCCGGTGAGGCTTTCAGCTAACTACAAAATCGCTTCCCTGCCACGGGAATTCCCTCTGTAATATATATAATCGGCGGTTGTGGCACCGGTTATAACGTTTTTATTTGTTTCTTCTGGTCTTCCAGGTAACTTCCTTATCTGTGTAATAACTGTCATTCGGAGCTTCATTACCGGCTGCATTGATCGGCTTGTCTCCGTTAAGGGTATCTTTGATATCCTGTATAAACTTCGACAGAAGACTGGTGTCATCGTCAAAGTCCGTATCGATGTGCATGCTCATCTCCACACTGCCTCCGATAATAGAGTCTACACATTCCGAATCATCACCCTCCATCCAGATGACAATGGTATATTTATCAACATTTCCTACAAGGAAGCTATCTTCCTTATACTCGCATACGACATCGTCTGACAAGAAATTTGTGCAGTCTTTCTCAGGTTTTCCATCTTTTGCCGGTTCTGCATAGATCATTTTGTCTCCGTTTCGCCATACTGCGATACGGACAGCGTTCTCGGCTCCCTTGGAACAGGAATCCAGAGTGATCCTGGCCTTATAACTCAGGTCGATCTTTCCTGCATTTCTGACAAAATATGTATATGCCATATAGTTCTTGCCATTGTGTGCACCTTCATGATCGTCCAGGTCATCTGGAAGATCTTCGATCGAAATATTCGTGGCATCTTTGACCATGGCTGCGGTAAGTCTCGCAGTTGCACCCTTGAAATCACCATTGTCAGCAATGCTGATACCTCTTCTGTACATTTCCAGACGGTCAAGGTTAATCGTGAAGTTACCCATTTTTTCCTGCATAAATGCGGCAGCAAACAAAATACCGACTGTAACAAGCATTGCAAGCAGGGCAAGGCTCAGTTTATCCAGTCGAAGCAGTGCCGCTCCGATCTGGCGCCGTTTCCTGTGAGGCCGGTACATACTGACGATCTTTTCCGGATCGACATCTCCGCCCTCCTGCTCCATCAGGGCTTCCAGTTCCTCAATTCGGATGATCTGGTCCGTCTTTGATTTTTTCTTTTTGAAAAAATGTCGTTTGTTCTTTTTTTCTGCCTTGTTTTCGAGCTTTTTTATCTTTTTTTCGGTTTTCTTTTTCACAGTTTATACCTTTTCTTTACGTATGCCACGTAATCCTGCATATCCTGACATTCCTGCTGGTCTGCAAATCTTAACTGGATACCTGCTACGAAGCGGAACGGGCTGCCTTTCGGCATTTCCCTCGTCCAGCAGATGACTCCCACGACTTCTCTGGAAGGCTGTCCTTCGGCTGCCGTTCCAAGTCTTGGAAGGGTGAAGATACAGGACTCTCCTACTTCAAACCAACGGTTCATGTATACCGCAAGACCGTTGTTGGAGATATCCATGGTCTGTCCTTTTTCCTTATCCACTTCTCCCTCGGAATTCAGTTCCCAGGTATCCTGCATATAGGTAATCGGAAGCTCAACTTTCATACGGACATCCATACGTTTGATGAACTGTCTCTGTTCTGCCACACGTCTGACTTTGAGATAATGTCGGATTCCTTCTTTTACAACATCATCCACGTATCCGGCAAGAATGTTGCTTTCCTCTCCTTCGGTATATTTAAACAATAATTTCTGGCTTTCATCCGGCACAAGCCTCTTGCCGTCCACCATTGGGGCAGATACCAGAAATGCTGATTCGTCCAGTGCTTTATTAAATGTGCAGAGCATATTGAACTGAGGCTCCTGCCCTACCGGTACGTCAAATGCAAGCTGCATTTTGGTACCTTTCTTCAGTTGTATACTTCCTGCCATGTTATTTTCCTCCTAATAAATCCTGTTTTATTGTTCTTTATCTGAAGAATTTTCTTTTTCTTTCTGTCTTTTTTCCTGGATCTCACGGATTGCTTCTCTGACCGCTGCCTCTTCCTCATCTTTGGCAATCTTACCTGCCAGTCTGATAGTCCGAACCAGATTACTGATGAGGATCACTGCGAGTGGTATGAGGATCACTGGTATGAAAACAAGCGGATTCGCTACCAGACGTGCGAGTTTTCCAAGTGCCAGGGACGACGCGACTACCTTTCCGATCAGAGCCTCGGAATCGGTTCCGTACTGGTCAGGGATATTGTTCGCATCTCCCTGTGTTGTGTATTTCCATTCCGTTCCATCCTCCTCTATTGCTATGACTCTGTGCGTATTTACAGCACCATCCAGCGCCGGGTCTGCGGAATAAAAGGAAATAACATCTCCGACCTGGATCTGTGACGGATCGGTTTTCTTTACAAGGATCAGGGTGTCTGTATCATAAGAAGGCCGCATACTTCCTGTCGTGATACGAAAGACCGTATACCCTCCAAGATTCGGAGCCTCCCCCTGTTTTGTAAAGACTACCAGGCACAGAACCACGACTGCCGCCGCAATGATCATTACGGAAATAATATTTATCAATGTCAGGAAAAATTTCTTTATCATGAGTTGCTGTCATCCTCGTCTGTGTTTTTGCGGTCACGGCGTTCCTGTAAACGCTTTACAATATAATGGGAAAGGCTGGCAGACTCTGCTTTTTGCAGGGCTTTCTGCATCGCTGCCTCGGCTTCTTTCTGCTTGCGTCTGGCTTCTTCGATCGCTTTGGCTGCCTCGCGCTGTGCTGCGGCAACGGCTGCCCGTGATTCTTTCTTTGATCTCGCTGCCGCGTCTGCTGCTTCTTTTCGGATCCTGTCGATTTCTTCTGATGCAGCTTTCTGTTTCTTTTCTTTTTCTTTGCGGGAGTTTTTTGCATCCTTTTCTGCTTTTTCTGCACGATCCAGTGCTGCTGTCAGCTCCCGTTCTTTCTCTTTTCGCACAGTGTCAAGTATCGTCTGGAGATTCTCGACAGAACGCTTTGCCTCTGCCTGCGCAATCTCTATTGAATTTTTCGCCTCAATATCTGCTGCTGCCATCGCAGCTTCTGTTTCCTGGCGGACTTTCTGTTCGTTGTGGAGTTGTTCTTCCAGTTCTGCCCGCTCCTGCTCCATCTGCATTCTGGTCTGCTCCAGGAATTCCATCTGCTGGTTCAGGGAGTCCATCTGAAATTCCATTTCTGAGAGGGAACGTTCCAGTTCTTCTCTTCGATTCGTTTCTTCTTCCAGTTTCGCCTCTGCATCCAGCTGCGCCTGTGTGACTTCTTCTACAAACACCTGTCGGATCTCAACATCCGGAATGTTTCTGTCCTCTACGATCTGTTCCTTGATCTCTTTGACAAATTTCGGCTTAACAGGTTCCCGCTTCTCTTTGGCAAGCTCTGTCACATTTCTCTGGTCAGATTCCAGAAGACTCTTGAATACGGTGTAATTTGTGATAAAGTTGATGTACATCTGCAGGAGATATTCTTCATCGAACTGTAACGCAGAATCCTGTTCCTCAATGGTATATCCCACTTCATCATAGCTCTCAATGAAGTGCCATAGTTTGTAACAGGTGCGGTAATCCGGATCTTTCATCATAAGGTTGGTTCTCTGGATCGGGCTTCGCACCTTGGCACAGCCATTCATGATATCGCAGAAAGAACTTGTCCGCAAAGTCCTTGACAGTCTTCGTACACGGTCGATCCTTTTGAAGAGATCCATATGGTCGGTGTCGTTTTCGACATAGCTCTGGCGGTTTTTGATCGTCATTTCTACCCTATAGGAAATTTCTTCGTAAGCATCATCGATCTTACTCTCCATGCTCATGACGTTGCAGGTTTCGTCTCCTGTTGACCAGAAGATTACATCCGTTCGTTTGTCAACGAATGCAAAAAGCCGCTGAATCAGATGGTATACGAAACGGTTTTCATACAGATCATAGCTTTCTTCGGTCGTGACATTGAGGATCCTGGTCGGCTGGATCTCTCCTGCTGCATTTTCTGTGATGAACTGCGTATGCTGGCTTAAGTGCCGCACACTGTCAGCCGTAATCTTCTTGGCAAGTGCCACCGGTACTACTTCTTCTGAGGTGGCAATAAAACGACGTGGTTTATCCACAATGTTAAAAATAGCTTCGATTCCTTCCTCTACTACGGTGAGCCATTGCTCATCGATCACTTTGTGGAGAATCCTGTTTTTCTGCTCGAGGGTATTGTCACCTGCCTGAACCATCTCAAACAGATATTGGAAGTACCGGTCATCCTCAAGAGCCTCGCCAACCTGATTCGTATATTTCTCATATAAATCACTGATTGTTGTTTCTGCCATCGTTTTATCCCCTTACTGCGATTAATACAAATTCTGGATTCTTCTCAGATATGACTTGCTGTCTTCCATCTCTGCTTTTCCAAATGTTTTGTCAATGTAGTTGATCAGACCTGTGATCTCATCTCTTACAAAGGTAACGTTCATACTTTCAAATTTCTTGAGTACTTTACGTGCAATGATGTAGTCCATACCGCCAAGTTCTGTGCCACCACAGGCAACATAGACCGGGATAAAGTCGTACATCTGCTTCATAATACGGTTTCCGAAAGAAAGCTTGAACCTGGTAACCAGGTAATTGTCCATCTTCTGCAGCTTCTCCAGGGATTCCTCGCTGATCGGATGTTCTGTTTTTGCTTTCTGGAACAGGTACTGAAGATGCTCTGCTGTGATATCGCAGCGAGGCTGAAGTTCACATTCAAAAGCATCTGCTCTTTCATTCAGCTCAATCGGCATAGCACGGTCATAAACCTTATCCGTGATCGTAAAGGTGGAGTCATCGTTGTTCGCGGTTCCGACAAACCAGGTAGCGGTGCTTACATGGATCTTGCCGCCTTCCATTTTGACAGGATCTCCCTCCCATGCCGTCGGCACAAGGTCAAGTACCCACTCATCCTCGTTCGGCATTTCCAGTACAGAAAGCATCTCTGCAAAATAATACTCGATACGTGCAAGGTTCATCTCGTCGAGTACGATCAGAGTCGGGTCCGGACGATAATTTGCCTCATACAGTGCACGGAGAAATTCTGTCTCATTAAATCTCTTTGAAAATTCGTTAAAATAACCAAGGATCTCTGTACGGTCACGATAGGACGGCTGTACAGATACGATCGTTGCCGGGTTTTCCATATATCGGCTGAAGGAATATGGAAGACTTGTTTTACCGGTACCGGAAATACCTTCGAGGATCAGAAGCTTACTTGCTGCCATACCTGCAACAAATCGCCGGATGATCTCAGGTGTATAATACAGTTTCATCTGGCTTGCGGCAAAAAGTCTGTAGCCCTCTACGAATTCTTCCAGTGTGATATCATTGTTATACTGCGGATACTGGAAAGCTGCATATTTCTGATCGACAAGTGTAAGTTTCGGGAACCGGTGTTCTACGGTTTCTCCCGGGTCAGAAGAAACTACTGCACGTACAACAGGTGCTTTCTTCGGATCGTCAGTTCCCGAGATGATCGCAGCAGCTCCTGCTTTTGCTGCCGCTCCCTGTACAGCCTTGCCTGGATCAGTAACGTTTCCAACACTTGGAATCACATCATCAGTCAGTGCAGAAGCTCCCATATATGGAATTCTCTCTGTGCCTCCCATGGCATTTACCTTGAGGGCAAGGATGCTGTTCTTCTCTTCCATCAGATCCAGCACCTGCTTGTTCAGTCTTCCGATTTCTCTGTACAATGCCGCATTGTCTGATTTGTCAGCCTTTAACTGGTAATTCAGAATCGCCCTGCGGATCAGAAGCAGAATGATCACGATCGGAATTGCCGCAAGAAGGATCATTAGCAGAACCGAAAGAACTTTGCCTACAATGCTCAGCGTCGGGAAGTAAGTTTTGAAAATCACAAAATATTCAAACCAGCCGGTAACGAACACTTTGGCAAAAGCCACCAGCCAGGTTACGATGTTGTAAACGACCTGTGAAAGAACCTCAAATGCAAACTTCAGGAATTCGCTCAAGACTCTGTACCCTCCTCTTTGGTCTGGTCATCGCCGGAATCGCTCTGACCCTGCTGTTTTCTGGCATCTGCAAGTTCTTTTTCTGCTTTGGCACGGATCGCTTCTGCTTCTTCACGCATTTTTCTTGCTTCTTCCAGTGCTGCTTTGGCTGCTTCTGCCTCATTCTGAGCTTCAGAAGGTTCCGGTCTCTGTGCTGCTGCTTTCTGTGCGGCCTCTTCCTGTGCGATTGCTGTTTCTCTGGCAGTCTCTACTGCAACTGCTTTTTTGAGGCGGATAGCGATCATGATCAGATTGTAAACCTGATAGATAAAGAACAAAAGCATCGGAAGTACGATCACGATCAAAAATCCCATGCTGCTGGAAAGGAAATCCATGACTTTTCCTGCCTTTGGCAGATCTCCGACATATTTACCTACAATATCACCATCGGAAATGATATGTGCATCTGCTATACCATTGTTGTTATCACCGAGTGTTGTATAGCTTCTTGCGTCTCCAACTGTATCGATTTTCTGGATACGGTGGGTATTCAGTGCATATTCGTTATCAATGATCGTATGGAAACAGATGATATCGCCTTCTTTGAGGGTGGATGTGTCACATTTTTTGATAAAGATCAGGTCTCCTGCACTGAATGTCGGTGCCATGGAATCTGATTTTACGACAAGCGGGGTATACCCCAGAAGGCTTGATACATTCTGATTGTCTCTTGTTGCTATTGTTGTGAAGGCATACAGCGCGGCTACCAGTATTACCAGCCACAGCAATACGCTGATCACAATTGTTCCCGTTTTCTTTAATACTTTCATAGTTTCTTCTCCCTGGTTATTTTATTTATTTTGATCATCTGTTTTATCCCCGGTAAATCTCAGCCGGATTGAATAATCAGATCCTCTCAGTTCATCTGTACACGCCTCATCAGTTCCTTCCATCCAGATATGGACTGTTACTGCTTTGTCCACTCCTTCTTTCAGAGAAAACATGGCATTGTCTTCGTTTATCTGCATTGTGGAAGCTTCCGGAAGCCCGAATGTCTTTGCTGTACCTTCTGTGCTGCTTGCGCTTCCCATGCCCGGATCGTAATTCCATATCGTTCCGTCTGCGGAAAAAGCAATTCGCATGGATTCCGGCAGTGCTGCATTCTCTGACATGACCAGCGTTCCATCCTCTGCACCGGAGCTGCTGTTGGCACTTGTAAGGTGGACGACCATATCCTTGGCTGCCATAAAATGAAGCGTAAATTCAAGATATGCTCCGCTGGTGTTTTCGACTGTTGTGCCATTCTCATAGGTAAAAGTCTCATAATCGGTTGTTGTCACCGGTTCCAGCTGGGTTGTTTCCATGGAAAATCCCTTTTCCTGCTGGATCCTCGCTGCGATCTGCTCAAACGAAAGAGTCTTTACATATTGGTCGATCGTGCTGTGCGGATCAAGATCCATTCTCAGATCGGCATCTGTCACGATATCCAGGCTCATGGTCTTTACTTTTGCCCTGTCCGCAATGGAAAACCAGGCTACCGTGGCTGCTGTAACTGCGACCAGCGCCAGCAGAACCAGCAAAACTGATGTATACAGCCTGCTCCGGACTGTTTTGTTGTTTTCTTTTTTGTTCATGCTCATGCCCCTTCCTGGCTAAGCACGCCATAAAATCCAAGCTGCAGGTCTACCGTACTGTACTGTATACTGTTGGAACAGTCCGGGTCGCAGCCTTCCAGATAAAAATAAATATCTACGGTATATATTTTGTTAAGCTGCATTGTCAGAAGCGCATTCTGCGGAACATCTACAGAATCGTCTGAAAAACTGATGGTATATCCATCTGCCGATACAGACGGGTCGGAAGCCGCCCGTACTGTCCCGTTTGTGTATGACAGTACCTGATTGTTCCCAAGTGTCTGCCCGTTAATGACTGTATTGTATGTCTGCTGACCTGATGCATTCTGACTTTCACTCAACTTAAAAATCACTTCTGAAGAATAATTCTCGTCAAATACAAGCCCAAGTCTTGCCGCATTCAGCATCTGACCGGATACTTTCTGTCCCAGAATGCCATCGCTCTGGTCCAGATACAGCTTCATCGTACTTCCATCGTCCATTCCTTCGCCAACCGCACGGATATAAACCCGTCCGTGGTAATAATATTCTTCATTCTGGACTCTTTCGAAAGAAGATGCCATTCCGGAATCTGTAAACGGTGAATAAACAAAGTTCTGAAGGTCATTTGTCGAAACCGGAATCAGATACTCTGCATCAGTCTTATTGACCTGCGTAATGGATGCCGGCTGTGAATCCCGAAAACTGCTGCCTCCTGTGCTGCTGAGCTGCAGTTCCAGATTTTCTTCATCGGTTCTTGCTGTTACAGTGTTGGTCGAAACTGCCCTGTTGGAAGTAAACCATGCATAAGTGAAAAATACCACTACAAACAAAATTAAAATGATTGTTACTGTCAGGAACCATGTCCTGAAACTACGCTTCATGGCTGTTCTCCCTTCTCACTTTCTTCCAGATCAACACCTGCAAAAGCAAGCTGTATCTCAGAATCTCTGTTCTGTACCGGGTTGGAACACTGTTCATCACAGCCCTCCAGATACAGCCAGTATTCTACGGAAGCCACTTCATCTGCATTTAACTGCACCAGAATCTGGCTTCCATCTTTGTATTCATTTTCGGCCTCGCCATTCTCTGCCATATAGGCTGTGATGTCCTGTGCCGGATCATCTGCATAAGAAGCCTGTCCATTATCAGAAACAGAGGAAACAACTGTTGAGCTTCGTGGAACAGTCAGTACAGACTGTGCACCTGATGTGCTGCCCATTTCATCCAGTCTCCAGATAAAGGTACTGGTTCCCTCATGTGATGTGATTTTCATTCCAAGTCTCATTGCTGCCAGTGCCTGCGCATCGCTTCCAAGGCTCAGTTTCTCTCTGTCAAAATATACCTTACATGGTGCATTCTGGCATTGCAGATAAACCGTTCCATGCACTGCATCCTGATCTACTCTGCTGTCTGCATTGCTGTAAAGTACTGCAATTCCATTCTTGTTCTGAGCAGTCGATCTGTAAAAATGTTCCAGATTTTCTGTTGAAAGTGGTTTCAGTGAATCCGGATTTCCATTCAGAACCAGATCGCAGGTCTTGTCAAAAGGACCGCTCTCACTTGTCGATATCAGTAAAACGGTATCACCCTTACTCACAGTTCCTGCCATTGGAGTAACATTGGTAGAATTGATTCCTGTAAGTGTAAACCAGGCATATGTAGTACCGGTTGCTGCTGCCAGAAGAAGCAGAATCCACAGCACAGCTTTTGAAAATGATTTTTTTAACTGATCAACTTCTGTATTCAAAGCCTTGCCTCCTTATTTTCAGGATTCTTTTACGACTCCTGCAAAAGACACAGAAAGGTTCTTAAGTGTCTGGCTGCAAAGATTTCTGGTACAGTCCTCGTCACAGCCTTCCAGCCAGATATAGAGATCGATCTGTACCGGATCTCCTGCAGAACCATTCTTTCCGGTTGTTGTACATAATTTCAGTGAGCCTGACTTCAGACTGACAGTTCCTGTATTTTTGTCATATGTACAATAAGCCGCTGAGGTATATGGCGTAAAGGAGACGGTTGTTCCGTCTGTTTTGGTGCAGTCCAGTACATCTCCTTCCTTACCTGTTGCTGTATTGTATTCTGCCTCGGGGTTTTTCTTATCGCTGATTGCAAAAATATATTCTGCTTCTGTCGGCTGGTTCCTGCCTGCTTTGTGTACTACAAAACCTGCACGGATCGCGGAAGAAATCGGATTCTTCTCATCGCTATCCTCAAAGCCGATATCCGCAATATAAATATCGGTTGACTCCCCGTTGCTTTTAAGAAAAAGGCTTGTCTTGTAATAATCAGTATATGCACCCTTTCCAAACAGATTTGCCACCAGATTGGACTGATTCTCGGTTCCATTGGTAAAGCCAAGTACTTTCTGGAAACCGCCGCTGATCCTGTTGGTAGAAACCGGATTCAGCTGTCCGGAAAAGCTGTCCAGGACTGCGGCTGAACCATAGGTGCCATTATATGAATTGCTGATCTGCAGGTTTACGCCTGCGCCTGCTGCCATACGGACTTTTGTTGTATGGCGGCTGGTATTATATATATACCAGGCATATGTTGCTGATGCGGCTGCAAGCAATGCGATAAGCAGCGCAACTGTGCCTGTTCTTAATTTGCCTTTGAGCTGTTTTTTGTCTGATTTATTTACCTGTTCCATAACATTGGAAATTATGGACACCTCCCCTTCTTTCTACATGATAATCCCATTTATACACTATAATAGCACATTGATTTCCATTCAGCAATGCGTCAAGGCTACAGATTTTCGCATTTGTAGCGACAAAATTGAAAATTTTATTTGTTTTCCCGTATAAGAGAAAGAAAGACCTGGGTTCCACTGCTGAACAGAACTCAGGTCTTTCTTTATTTTTTATTTGATTAATTAACTATTACTTTACATCTGACAGATTTTCTGCCGGATGTAACGGTGATTGTTGCTGTGCCTTTACTTCTGGCAGTGATCTGTCCTTTACTGTTTACAATGGCTATTTTGGTATTACTGGATTTATAAGTGATTTTTTCTCCGCTGGTCAGTGGCTGAAGGACCGGTTTGAGTGTTGCTTTTTGATTTCTTTTTAGTTTCAGAGAAGTGGCAACGCCTGTGATCTTCGTGGTTTTTACAGTTGTTTTCTGTACTGTCACAGTGATATTCTTCTTCAGTCCGCTTCTCAGTGCTATGGTTATTACGGCCTTTCCACTTCTGGTTCCTGCCTGGATCGTGCAGGTTCCGTTGCTTCTTCCGTAAACTTTTGCAATATTCGTATTGCTGGATTTCCAGGATACGATGGAATCTCCTTTTGCAAGTCCTGAAACTCTCAGAAGTGTTGTTTTCTGTCTGGTTTTCAGGAGGATGCTGCTTATGTTTACTTTTATGGATGGTTTCAGTTTATTTCCGTAATTTCTTGTCTCTGTTTTGCCACAGGTGCTGCATTTGTGGGTCTGTTTTGCCGGTGCCAGGGCAGTAGCCGCTGTTGTCGTTTTCCATGTTGTAAATTTATGTGCCACAACCGATACTTCCTGGTTCCTGGTTTTTCCGCATACCGTACAGGTAAATGTTTTTGTACCTTTCTTTGTACAGGTGCTTGCTTTTGTGATCTTTCCTTCATCCCAGGTGTGTGTATGTTCAACCTCAAGGGTCTTTGTGGCTCTGCAGACGTAAATTCTGCTCTGACTTGAGGAACTGTAGTACACAGAAATATATTCTCCTGCATCGTCCAGCGTCACACCCGATTTCTTATATATGTGTGTTGCAGAATATACCGACGCATCCGATGCTTCCTTGTCAAATTCCGGTGATTCTGAGGAATCGTATTTCTTTACTGCGGAATAGGTTCCGTCTTCTTTTGCGGTAAGTTTATAGATCTGGCTGGTGTCTGTAGAAATATTGGTTCTGTATACCCCCAGTTCGATGTTTTCTCCCTCCTTGACCTTCTGCGGAGAAATATACAGCGTATTATAGGAATCATAGTAATCATCCGAGATTTTGTACGGAACCTTAACTTCATCCAGCAGATGATTTTTGTCGGTTATGTTTTCCGGAAGTCCGGATGGATCTGCAGAGTTTACAAAGCATTTATCTGCTTCATTTATTTCCCATTCTCCTTTTACAGATACTCTGATCTTCTTTCCGGATTCTGCTGTTGCCCATACCTGTTTCGGCAGAATTGCTGCAACTTTTTTGATGCTTTCTATGTTATCCATCGTCTTATAAATAACATATTCTCTGGCATCTGCCGTCACACTCGTCACATAAGATGGCATTTCCTCTGTGATGTCCGCAAATCTGGTTGTATAACTGATCTGTGCCTCTGAACCTGTTGCTGCATCCTGAAGTCCCGTAATCTGCACCCGATAGCTGTCTGTATATCTGGAACCAGAATAATCAGAAGGCTGTACCATGTCGATCTCGACTCCTGATACTCTCAGTTTCCCGTTCTCCTTCGTGCATTCATAGGAATTTCCGGTGTTAAGGTTTGTGATCACTGCGGTTACTTTCGTGGAATCCGCAATTTTCAGTGTGTTTTTGTTTATTCGTACGGACCAGGCACTTGAAGACGGTGACACCAGCCGGGACGGCATATATCCTGGTGCCGGAAACGCACTGAACGGCAGGTCTGAAGTATTTCCAGATGCTACATCTGCTCCGATTGCAATGCCTCCGGAGAATCCGTACTGAACATCTGACAGAGAAGCTTCGATCAATGCATATCTGTGTCCTGTTGTATCCCATGACTGGGATCTGAGAGAATATCCCTCGTTCATCCAGCCTGTGATAGCTCCCTGAGGAGTATATCCTCTCGCAAGAATGTTATGTCTGCACGGAGCACCTGCATTCCACATCTCGTCACTCATATCAGCCGGCTTGCTGGAATCACTCACCCAATGGCTGAATTCAAAATTACGAACGAGAGCCTGCACCTGAAGAGAATCCGAATGTGTGGAACTATTCTTCAGTGAATTCAGACCTGACAGCCAGCGATAGAAATTTGTCATTGCTGTCATCGCTGTATGTGTATCCTGGGTCAGCACTCCTGCCGCATATGGCGCGGAAGTAGAGCACGGTTCCTGATACCATGTGGAACTGTCTGAATTTGAATAAGTTGCTCCGGCATATCTTGCCTTTGCATATTCATCAGCAACCTCTTTTAAGGTTCTGCTTTTGAACGGTTCCATTTCGTCTGCATCGTATACGATTGTGTCCCCGGAAGAAAAAAGTTCTCCTACGCCATCTGAAAATAAGCTTTCTTCTTCACTGACAGGTGATTCTTCGGTTTCTGTATTTGTTTCCTCCACGACCGCTTCTGTGTCCTCTTCGGTCACTTCCACCTGTTCTTCATCATCTTCGGTTTCTGAGATTTCTGATTCTCCATCCCAGGCCACATCCGCTTCAGGAGTTTCTGATTCATCCGCTTCATCCATCTGCGTAAATTCATCTTCCCAGGTTACATCTTCTGCATAAACAACAATTCCTGCCTGTGATACAGTCAATGTAACTGCCAGCAAAATCCCTATTATTTTTTTCTTCATTTTCACCCCTCCTGATGTTCTTTTTATCATTTTATCGTATTTTTTTATTTTCGTAAATTTAATGACAGATTTTTTTATTTTCGACAACTTTCACAATTCCGATTTTTCACATTTGTAAAAATTTACGATAAACTTTTACATAAAAAGTATCCAACCAAAAAGTTTCTGATTGAGTGCCTGCCATTATACCTGGATAAATTTTCAGTTTCGTTTCATGAAATGATAAATTATAACTCCGACTGCTGCAAGTACCGCAATTCCAGCAATCCAGAGGAGGGGATTCTGGCTTTTGGAAGATTTGCTGGTGGTTACAGTCTGGCCTGAAGTCTGAACATCGTCCTTCTCTGGCTGTCCGGTGGTCTCTGGATCTGGTGCATCGGTTGACTCTGGGCTCTCTGTCGATGCCGGTGTATTTGTTGGCTCCGGAGTTTCCGTCGGTGCTGATGTCTCTGTCGGTACCGGTGTGTCGGTTGCCTCTGGTATATCAGTCACTTCCTGTGCTTCCGTTGGTGTAACTGAATCTGCTGCTCCTGTTACGGACGGTACTGCTGTCACCTGTGGATTCTCTGTCGTTGAAGGTGCTGTCGATGGTGTGGCAGTATTTTCGGAAATTGCTGCCGCTGTGCCGGAATTTTCCGGTACCGGTGTCATATCCAGCAATTCTGTCCCGTCAGAGTTCTCATAAGTACCATGTTCCTTCGCCCATTCTTCTGTCTTCTCAAGATCTACCCAGCCTTCCTGGTCGTCGATCGTTGTAACACCCCAGTGACTTCCATCGACAAGTTCTGCATCCTCTGTGATATGAAAAGTCTCTCCATTCTGGATATCACGAACTCCTGGAACTTCACCGTATTTGATTCCCGGACCCTGATAGAGTTTCTGACTTCCGTCCTCAGAGTAAGCTTTGACATCGTAATCTGCATTGTAATCCACATTGTCACTTCCTGCGATATACAGTTCGGAATCTATTGCTTCCTTGCGGGACTGTGCCGGCTTACAGTCATCGAGCGGCACGTATCCATGCATGCCATGGTATTCTGTATAGCCCCAGGTTCTGTTATTCTCCTTATCCTCTGTCTCGCCCTCGATATGTAAGGCTGTACCGTTCGGGATCTGACTGTCATTCAGCTTCGAAGAACTCAGATCCGGCAGAGAATATATGTCGATCCCTCCCGCTTTAGATTCTACGATCATGTAATAATCTGTCGTATAATCAGGATTTTGCTTCTCCTGCTGTACATCTGCCATAACATTTACGCTCATCAGGAATCCCATCAGAACGACCAGAAAACTCTTTATTATCTTTTTCATTTTATCTTCTCCTGTATGGTTTGGCTTTATCCACAAATTCTGTTTCTATCATACCATAGTGAAGTTCTAATGATAATCCTTTTTATCATAAAAAATGGGAATTTTTTCGACTTTTACAGGAAACTCTGTGGATAAAAAGGGACATCCCCGAAGAAATCCTCGGGGATGTCGTTTAATCATGGCATTTGATTAAAATCAGTTTAACAGTTTAATTTATTTATACAGAGGTCCGTAGTTCTTGCAAGCACGGAAGTCTGCACCTTCTTTATCCATTCCGAATGCATTCCATGCTGCCGGACGATAGATATCTTTTTCCGGAACGTTGTGCATGGATACCGGAATACGAAGCATTGAGCACATTGTGATCAGGTCAGCTCCGATATGTCCATAGGAGATAGCACCGTGGTTAGCTCCCCAGTTATTCATTACATCATAAGCTGTCTTGAACGGTCCTTCTTTGCCATCGCATCTTGGTGCGAACCATGTACATGGCCATGTGTAGTCTGTACGTTTCCAAAGTTTGTCAGATACTTCTTCCGGAAGGGCTACTGTCCATCCTTCTGCGATCTGCAGAACCGGTCCAAGTCCTTTAACAAGGTTCAGACGGATCATTGTTGCAGGCATCTGAGCTTTTGTTTCATAACGGCTGGAGTATCCGCCTCCACGGAAGTATCCGTTGTCAGCCATACACCATTCTGTGTTTTCCATGATTGCTTTCTGGTCTTCTTCTGTGATATCCCACCACTGTTTCATAACAGCATTGCCGTTTTCGTCTTTTGCTTCGCCGTTAGCGTCAAGGCAGGCAGCACCGGAGTTGATCAGGTGAAGGAATCCGCCAGCTTCTTTGGCAACACCTTCAAGGTCATATCCTGTAGCTTTCTTAACTGCCTCAGGGCTCCAGTATGTACGAACGTCAGCAAAGATCTGAGCTCTGTTTGTAAGGAGTTTCATGAACATCATTCCAAGACCGTTGAGAACGTCGTTCTCTGTAGCAAGGATATACGGCTCACGAGCTCCGTTCCAGTCAAATGAAGTATTCAGCATTGCTTCTGCGAAGTCACCGTTCGGATAGAAGTCTGTCCACTGTCTCTGTCCCTGGAAACCAGCTGCCAGAGCGTTGTGTCCGATTGCTTCTTCAGAGAATGCAGGATCAAGGTTATCGCAGCCGTTCATCAGCTCTTTGATGATAACTGCCATCTTAACTACGAATTCAAACTGCTCTTCTTTCTTTTCTGGAGAGAACTGCAGTTCTTCCGGGTTCTTGTCCCAGCCGATCTTACATGTTTCTTTAGCCCATTTGAGAGCTTTTTCAAATTCTGCATGATCATAGATACCTTCTGTCATACGACGGATGATTTCTACCTCATCAACGGATTCAACACGCATTCCAAGATAGGATTCGATGAAATCGGAATCAATGATAGATCCGCCGATACCCATTGTAACGGAACCGATCTGCAGATAGGATTTGCCTCTCATGGAAGCAGCTGCAACTGCTGCACGTCCGAATCTGAGTAATTTCTCTTCAACGTCTGCCGGGATAGATGTGTCATCAGCTTCCTGAACATCATGTCCATAGATACCGAATGCCGGAA
>OLOJ01001821.1_pt1 | contig 18822 bp, 18 predicted proteins | sample 1672251 | NCBI WGS metagenome assembly OLOJ01 (sample SAMEA3136664, study PRJEB25190) | human gut metagenome | biome: human gut; feature: human-associated habitat; material: faeces | place: Austria | collected 2013 | reverse complement strand
CGCGAGCTGGGTTCAGAACGTCGTGAGACAGTTCGGTCCCTATCTGTTGCGGGCGTAAGAGATTTGAAGGGGGCTGTCCTTAGTACGAGAGGACCGGGATGGACGCACCTCTGGTGCACCTGTTGTCGTGCCAACGGCATAGCAGGGTAGCTACGTGCGGACGAGATAAACGCTGAAAGCATCTAAGCGTGAAACTTTCCCTAAGATAAGATCTCTCATCCTTTATGGAGTAAGGCACGATGTAGACTATATCGTAGATAGGCCGGAGGTGGAAGTGCAGTAATGTATGGAGCTGACCGGTACTAATAAGCCGAGGGCTTGACCTGAAGTCTCAGGTTGAGAGCTAGAAATGGAATGCAGGCGCTTGCGAAGCGTATGGCGGTTACTTTGTTCGGTTTTGAGGGTGTGGTAATTGAATCGCAACCCTTCTTCTTGGAAGAAAAAAGCGTAGAGTTCTTTTTGCTTGCTTTTTCTTTCAAGAAAAAGTAAGTTGGTGTTGATTGCAGTGAGGGTCCACCCGTTCCCATCCCGAACACGGAAGTTAAGCTCACTCGCGCCGAAGATACTTGCCTGGAGACGGGCCGGAAAAATAGGTAACGCCAACATAAAAGAGACAACCACTTCGGTTGTCTCTTTTTGTTGTATAAGTTACAATACAAGGTAAGACCGCCGCAAGAATTTCTCTGCGGCGGTCTTTCTGCTCATCTATGCAGCTTTTGAAGAAAGGGCAAGGGCTTTTCGTTGGGAACAAACTCAGCAAGAGGGAGTCGATTCCAATAGACAGAGGAGAGAATAGCACAGACAAGACATATCATACTAAAAGGCACAGATGATTTGCAAAGCTACGCTCTCTTCGCTACCATCAGAAAACTCATTTAATATAGGAAGAAGATCCTTTGCAATCAGTGCCCCTTCTACAGGAGTGATTTTCCCGTTTAGAAGATAGCCAACAGAGTGGGCTGCGCTGGAAGTTCTGTTTGATTCTTATGATATCCAAATGGATATCACATGACCATAATAACAGATAGAGGAAGTAAAGTCAAGATATCCAATTGGATATCGGAGGAGATTCTATGGCACAATACCAGAGGATTCGTGACTTACGAGAAGACCATGACTTGACCCAGCGGGCTTTGGCGGAGATCTTGGGGATGCCGCAGCCGCAGTACAACCGCTATGAACGAGGTCTGCGGGACATTCCAACAGATATTTTGATTCAACTTGCAGACCTTTATCATACGTCTACGGATTATTTGTTGGGGCGGACCAACGACATACGCCCGCCGAAGCCTTGTATTCCTCAAAAAAAGTAGAAAAACACCCCGTATGGCATGATTGAATTTGCCATACGGGGTCTTACGCTCTTTTTCCAAAAGATTTATTTTTCTGCCTTCTTCATGGCCTCCAGCCACAGAGCGGCGAACTGGGTCATGCCCTTTTTGTTGGGGTGCAGGCCGTTGACGGTCTCATAGGAGCTGTGCAGCTCGGCCAGGTCTACGACGTTCACGCCGAACTTTTTGGCGCAGTCACGAATGACGGCGTTGTAGTCCTGCAAGGTCTCGAAGCACTCCGGCTCGATGTAGTAGGGGCGGCCGCCGGTGGGGGCGTCGCCGACCATCAGGGTGCCGACCCAGACTTTGGCTTCCGGGAAAAACTTCTGCACGCGGCTCAGCATCTCCTCATAGTCCCGCTGGAACAGATCAGTGGGGACAGCATTGGCGGCGTCGTTCAGGCCGGTGTAAATGAAGATCACATCGGGCTTCTCCGTCTCGGTGGCCAGGGTGCGGATACGACCCGGCAGTGCGGCGGAATAGTGGCCCGTGTAGCAGACATAAGAGCCGGTAAAGGAATTGTTGCACAGGAACCGCCCCCCCAGCTGCTCAATGGCCTGCATCCACCAAGTTCCCTCGGCGGTGTTGAACCCGGAGTAAGACGCGTAGCTGGGCGAATAGAAGCTGCCCACCTTGGGGGTGTAGCCTTCAAAGGTGCTGATGCCATCTCCTAAAATAGAGATCTTAGGCGCTGTGGCTTGAGACATGAGAACTCCTCCTTTTATCCAAACAGGGTAAATGAAACAGACCGTCGGCCTGCTGCTGACCCTATCCTATCAAACTTTCTACAAAATAGATGTTGCAGCGGCATCCTTTTTTAGGATTTCCCGCCTATCTTGTTATATCACAGTCTGCCAGGGAGCGCAAGGAAAAGCTTTCAGAAACAATTAAATTTATGTTCAAAACTTGCTTATTTCATGGCTTGCAGCCAGAGCTGCGCCAACTGGGCCATGCCGTTCCGGTCGGGATGGAAGGCATCCAGCGCATGATACCGTCCTCTCAGCGCGGCCAGGTCCACCAGATGATAGCCTGTTTCAGCGACCGCCTGGCGGATGATGGCATTGTACGGTTCGGCCCGCTGGATGATCCCCCGCAGACTGTTGACGGTGCCGGGGATCTCGCCCAGGATCAGGGTGCCGCAGTGGACTTGAGCCTTGGGATAGATCTGCTTCAGGTTGGTCAGCAGCTGTAGGTACTCCGCCTGGAAGACGGCCGGGGGAATATAAAACATCACGTCATTCAGCCCGGCATAGAGTAGGATGTGGTCCGGCGTTTTGCCCTCTGTGGTGAGCTGGCGCAGGCGTTGGGGCGGGAAACCGCCCATCTTGCCCTCGGTGCAGATGGTGTTGCCGGAAATAGAAATGTTGGAGAGATACGCTCCCCCCAAAGTCCGTATGACCTGCATCCACCAGGTGTCCTCTACGGACGCCACGCCGCTGGCACCGGCTAAGTCCGGGGCATAGTGTTCCGCCCCCACGGGGGAATAGGCCTGGAAGGTGCTGATGGAGTCACCCACCACGGAAAAATAGGGTCGTGCAAGGTCCATACTGTCCGCCTCCTAACGACAAAAATCCTAGCATTGCATACCTTTTTAGTATATCAAAAAGACAGGAAAAAGAAAAGCACGAAAAGAGACGGGGAAAAGGACGGAAATTTGCATATTCCAGAAAATTTATTTGGAAAAGCACTGGACAATTCTCGCCGTTGGCTTTATTATATATAATGTTTTAGTCTCCCTGCGGACTGAGACACTTTTTTGGGGAAAAAGAGAACTAGGCAAGGAAAAACAGAGGTGATGCTATGAAGCAACTATTTTACGGCGGCGTCCACCCCGCCGAACACAAGGAAGCTACTGAGCAGAAACCGATCCAACCGCTCGCCAAAGCACCGGCCCAGGTCGTGATCCCGATGTCTATGCACATCGGTGCGCCCTGTAAGCCCACGGTGCAGAAGGGCGACACGGTTTTGGTCGGTCAGATGATCGGTGCTACCGCGGGTCTCGGCGCTCCCATCCACGCCAGTGTTTCTGGCACGGTTGTGGCAGTAGAACCCCGTCCCGGTACCGGAGGCGTCCCTACGCTCTCCGTTGTGATCGAGAACGACTTCCAAAACACCCTTAGCCCGGACTGCAAGCCGCGGGAAAATGTGGATGCCCTGAGCTCTCAGGAGATCATCGACATCATCCGCGACGCTGGCTGTACCGGTATGGGCGGCGCGGGCTTCCCCACCCACGTCAAGATCAGTTCCGCAGTCGGCAAAGCCGACACCATTATCGTCAATGGTGCTGAATGTGAGCCCTACATTACCGCTGACCACCGCCTGATGCTTGAGCACGGCGAGAAGATCATCGGCGGTGTCCGGTTCATCATGAAGGCCCTTCAGCTCGACCACGCATTCATCGGCATTGAAGACAACAAGATGAACGCCGTGAACCACCTGAAGGAGCTGGTTGGCGACGCCAAGGACATCACCGTCCAGGCGCTGCGCACCCGTTACCCCCAGGGCGCTGAGAAGCAGCTCATCCAGGCCATCACCGGCCGTGAGGTGCCTCCCGGAAAGCTGCCCGCCGATGTGGGCTGCTGCGTATTCAACGCAGCCACCACTGCTGCCATCTACGACGCTGTTGCCCTTGGTCAGCCCGTCTATCAGCGGGTCATCACCATCACCGGCAGCGCCGTGAAGAACCCTGTGAACCTGCTGGCTCCCGTTGGCACCCCCTTCTCCCACCTCATCGAGGAAGCAGGCGGCTTCAACGGTACCCCCGCCCGTGTCATCTCCGGCGGCCCCATGATGGGTTTTGCCCAGTATGACATGTCCGTCACCATGGGTAAGGCCAGCAACTGCGTGCTCTGCCTGAGCAAGGAGGATATGCCCGCTGTCAGCGCCAATCCCACCTGCATCCGCTGCGCACGCTGCGTCAATGTCTGCCCCATGCACCTGACCCCCCTGTTCATGAACATGTTCGCCAAGGCCCGCCGCTGGAGCGAGGTCGAGGAGTACCGGATCATGGATTGTATGGAATGCGGCAGCTGCCAGTACATCTGCCCGGCCAGAATCCCTCTGGTGCAGCAGTTCCGTACCGCAAAATTCGCCATCCGCCAGCAGGCGGCAAAAAAGTAAGGAGGGGAGAGCATGGAAGAATACAAACTGAGCGTAGCCTCCTCGCCGCACGCATCGTCTCCTGTCGGAACGAAGAATCTGATGCGGGATGTCCTCATCGCCCTCATTCCCGCTCTGGCGATGGGCATTTATGTGTTTGGGCCTCGCGCATTGACCATGACCCTCGTGTCTGTGGTTTTCTGTGAAATTTTTGAGTGGCTGTACTGTAAGATCATGCACAAGCCGATCCCCTGCGGGGACCTGTCTGCTGCCATCACTGGCGTGCTGCTGGTTTTCGTATGTCCGGTCACGCTGCCTTATTGGACCATCATCATCGGCGATGCCTTCGCCATCATCGTGGTCAAGCAGCTCTTCGGCGGCTTGGGCACCAACTTCCTCAACCCCGCACTGGGCGGCCGTGCGTTCCTGATGCTCTGCTACCCCGTGCCTATGACCACCTGGGTGCTGCCCGGCAAGGCAAACTGGGCCTCTATCGTGTCCGCTGCCGACGCTGTGACTGGCTCCACCCCCCTGGCCAACGACTTTATGAAGAAGGGACTCCTGCCTGACGGCGTGTCTCTGTCCGATATGTTCATCGGCAACATCGGCGGCTGCGTGGGCGAGATCTCTGCCATCGCTCTGCTCATCGGCGGCATCTACATGCTGGCCAAGGGCGTCATCCGCATCCGCATCCCCGCCGCTTACATCATCACGGTGGCGGTGCTGTCTCTGATCTTCCCCAGATCTCATGAGGTCAACCGCTTTGTCTGGATGCTGTATGAGGTCTTCGGCGGCGGCCTGTTCCTGGGTGCTTTCTTCATGGCTACCGACTATGTAACCAGCCCCAACACCCCCAAGGGCGAAGTGATCTTCGGCATTGGTGCCGGCCTGCTGGTGGTCTTCATCCGCCGGTTCGGTGGCTATCCTGAGGGCGTTTGCTACTCCATCCTGATCATGAACATCTGCGTGTGGCTGATCGATAAGGCAACCCTGCCTCACCGCTTCGGCGTCTCCGCGGAGATGCGCAAGGCCGAGAAGGAAAAGGCAAAGGCCGCGAAAAAAGCAGCAAAGGAGGGCGCATAATCATGAGCACGACGAAAAAAGAACCCGGCGTAGCCGCAATGATCATCGTCCTATCTGTGATCTGCTTGGTCGTGGCTGCCCTGCTGGGCATCATCAACGGCATCACGGCCCCCCTGATCGCTGAGAACAATCAGAAGACCATCCAGGAGTCCCTCCAGGTGGTCATGCCTGCCGACAGCTATGACGAGGTCGAATTCTCTGACGGAAGCGTAACAATTACCCATAATAACACGAAGGTAGATGTATTGGGTGTTTACAAGGCCGGCGAAGAAGGCTATGTCGTGGAGGTCAACTCCCCCAACGGCTTCGGCGGCGCCATCGACATGATGGCCGGCATCAATTCCGCCGGTGAAGTGACCGGGATCGCCATCATCAGCCAGTCCGAGACTTCCGGCCTGGGCTCCAAGGACACCGACCCCGATTGGCAGGCCCAGTTCCAGGGCGCTACGGACGTGGTCAGCGTGACCAAGGACGGCGGTACCATCAACGCCATCACTGGCTCCACCATTACCTCCCGCGCAGTTTGCGACGGCGTGAACGCCGCCCGTGCTGTTGTGGAAGCACTGGGTTAAGGAGGGACCGAGCATGAATGTAAAGAAACAATTTAGCGAGGGCCTCGTTACCCAGAACCCCGCTCTGGTCCAGCTGCTGGGCATGTGCCCCCTGCTGGCCATCACGACTTCGCTCTTCAACGGCCTGGGCATGGGCGTCATGGTCATCGCCGTTCTGACCTGCTCCAACGTCGTTATTTCCGCCCTGCGGAAGATCATCCCCAGCAAGGTCCGTATCGCCTGCTACATCGTCGTCATTGCCGGCTTTGTTACCATGGTGGACCTGCTGATCAAGGGCTTTGTGCCTGCACTGTCCTCCAGCCTGGGCCTGTTCATCCCCCTGATCGTGGTGAACTGTGTGGTGCTGGGCCGTGCAGAGGGCTTTGCCTCTAAGAACAGCATCGGCGCTTCCGCGCTGGACGGCATCTTCCAGGGCATCGGTTACACTGTGGCTCTGGTCATCATGTGTGTCATCCGTGAGTTCCTGGGCGCTGGTACCTTCGGTGCCGGCCTGCTGAATAACGGCGCTGGCTTCCAGATCCTGCCCACTGACGTGGTCGCTCTGGGTATGGTCCTGCCGGTGGGCGGCTTCCTGACCCTGGGCGTCGTCATCGCTGTGGTCCAGTACTTCATGAGCAAGCCCAAGAAGAATAAGGAGGTGGCGAAGTAATGGAAAGTATCACGAGCCTGCTGGCCATCGCCTTGGCTGCTATTCTGGTCAACAACTTCGTCCTGTCCCAGTTCCTGGGCATCTGCCCCTTCATGGGCGTGTCCAAGAAGGTCGAGACCGCACTGGGCATGGGCATGGCGGTTACCTTCGTTATGGGCGTGGCCTCCGCGGTCAACTGGCCCATCAACGAGCTGCTGAACAAGCTCAACCTGGGCTTTATGCAGACCGTCACCTTCATCCTGGTCATCGCCTCCCTGGTTCAGTTCGTGGAGATGTTCCTGCAGAAGTCCATGCCCGCTCTGTATGAGTCCCTGGGCGTGTTCCTGCCCCTGATCACCACCAACTGCGCCGTGCTGGGCGTGACCCTGCAGAACGCGCAGAAGGGCTACAACTTCGGCGAGAGCCTGACCTACGGTATCACCGGCGGTCTGGGCTTCCTGCTTGCCATTGTGCTCTTCGCCAGCGTGCGTGAGCGCCTGGAGTTCGCCAAGTGTCCCAAGTGCTTTGAGGGCTTCCCCATCGCACTGGTGGCCGCCAGCTTGATCTCCCTGGCGTTCCTGGGCTTCTCCGGCCTGAAAGTTTGGTAAGGGGGCGACGAAAGAATTATGAGTACAACTATTTTAGCCCCTATCGTCCTGACGGTACTGGGTATCATCTTTGGCACCATCCTGGCAGTGGCCTCTAAGGTCTTCGCCGTGGAAAAGGACCCCCGCGAGGACGCGATCGTTGAGATCCTGCCCGGCGCAAACTGCGGCGGCTGCGGCTATCCCGGCTGCGGCGGCTACGCCAGCGCTGTGGTGGCCGGCACCGCTCCCGTCAACGCCTGCTCTCCCGGCGGCGCAGCCACTGCTGCCAAGATCGGTGAGATCATGGGCGTGGCCGTGGAAGAGGGTGCCCGCAAGATCGCCCAGGTCATGTGTACCGGCGGCGGTCACGATAAGACCCGCTATGACTATGTTGGTCTGGAGAGCTGTCTGGCTGTCTCCCGTGTGTCTTCTGGCCCCCTGAAGTGCTCCTACGGGTGCTTGGGCGGCGGCGACTGCGTGGACGCCTGTAAGTTCGACGCCATCCACATCGTGGACGGCGTGGCCAAGGTGGACTTTGACAAGTGCGTGGCCTGCGGCGCCTGCGTGGATGCCTGTCCCAAGCACATCATCCGCATCGTGCCTCTCAACGCCAAGAAGTACACCGAGGTCGCCTGCTCCTCCCACGACAAGGGCGCTGCAGTGCGTCAGGCCTGCGACAACGGCTGTATCGGCTGTAAGATCTGCGTGAAGGCCTGTCCCAAGGAAGGTGCCATCGTGGTCGAGGACTTCCTGGCCAAGATCAACTATGACATCTGCATCGGCTGCGGCATGTGCTCCCGCGCTTGCCCCCGCCAGCTGATCACTGTGGACGGCAAGGTCCTGCCTCCCAAGCCCAAGAAGCCCGCGGCACCCAAGCCCGCAGCAGCGCCTGCTGCCGCGCCCGCCGCTGCGCCGAAGGCTGAGGCCGCTCCCGCTGCTGAGGCCCCCAAGGCCGAGGCTCCTAAGGCAGAAGCTGCTCCCGCCCCTGAGGCAAAGGCAGAGGCTCCCAAGGCCGACGAAGCCCCTAAGGCGGAGTAATCCCGTTCCATAACAACGGCAAAAGCCGGGAGAGAATCTCAACCTTCTCTCCCGGCTTTTTTGTCCCGTTGGATCAGCTTAGAAGCCGGACTTCTGCTTGGACATCTCGTAGGAAGCACATTCCGTGCAGGCGCACTCCTTAGTGGCGGGGCCGCAGCAGCCCACCTGGATCGAGGAGAGGTTGCAGGCGCTCTGAGCGCTGTTGTGATGGGCGCAGCTGGAGACGGAGCACTTGATGCTGTTGTTTGCCTTGCTGTGGTTCATTTGAATTCATCCTCCTTTGGAAAGTCTGACGTTAGTATCGGCAGGGGAGAGAGCCATTATGCGGCACGATGCCGTCATTTTTTGCATAGGATAGGCTATCAGATCGGAGGTGAACCGTATGGATCTCAAAAACAATCAAATCACCATTCGGGAGCTGATGGCACACCCGCAGGCGCGGGCCGTGCTGGCCAAGCATTTCCCGCAGGTCATCCACTTACCTATCGTGACCAAGTCCGCAGGCATGACCTTAGAGCGGGCCATGAAGCTGGGTGCGGCCTTTGTCCCGGCCCGCTCCATCCGCGCGGCCCTGGAAGAGCTGAAGCAGCTATAAGAGCTGAAGCAGGGATAAGAGTTGAAGCAAGGATAAGAGAAGCATGAGTCAGGGCCGGATCTTCCGGCCCTACATAGTTTCCAGCAAAAAAATTGAAAAAATCGAAAAAATCCGTTGACAAATCGGGCCATACGTGGTATTATAACCAAGCTATCGGTTTCGGAATCCATACCTTATGCGGGTGTAGTTCAATGGTAGAATCCCAGCCTTCCAAGCTGGTCGCGTGGGTTCGATTCCCATCACCCGCTCCACCTGCAAAGCTGGCAGCAAAGGGTGCCGGTTTTGCAGATGGCAGTGGTCTTGAGTCTACTGATATGCGCCTGTAGCTCAGCTGGATAGAGCAACTGCCTTCTAAGCAGTGGGTCAGGGGTTCGAGTCCCTTCAGGCGTGCCATTTTTTCTAAACTGCTTTACAATTGATTTGGTGGGTGTAGCTCAGTTGGTTAGAGCACCGGATTGTGGTTCCGGGTGTCGAGGGTTCGAGTCCCTTTACCCACCCCAGCTCGAGGGAGAGTCGGAGCATCGGCTCCGGCTCTCTTCTCCGTTCACCCAACCCGCTCCCGTACACATTGGGGTGTCGCCAAGTGGTAAGGCACGGGACTTTGACTCCCGCATTCGCTGGTTCGAGTCCGGCCACCCCAGCCATTTTTTGACCCGTTAGCTCAGTTGGCAGAGCACCTGCCTTTTAAGCAGGGTGTCCGGGGTTCGAATCCCCGACGAGGCACCAAAAAAGAGAGACAGCTTTTGAGCTGTCTCTTTTCATTTGCTCTTTCCCGGGGCCGTACGAATTGACGCGCTCTGAAAATCATGGTAAAATTCTCTTATCAATACTCAGGAGGAATGCCGTATGAAACGCTGCAAGTTTTTGACTCTTATGCTCGCCTTGCTTTTGCTGCTGCAGAGCTCCGCGCTGGCGGCGGACAAGGGCAAAACCGTCACTGTCACGCTCCCGACGTTTGCCGTTACGCTCAACGATACCAAGATCGACAGCGCGCACAGCGAATATCCGCTGATCGTCTACCGCGATATTACGTATTTCCCCATGACCTACCACGCCTCGCGCTTCCTGCACCTCAAGAGCAACTGGTATCAGACCGAGCCCAAGGGCACGCTGTTTGTCGGCTACAGCGACGCGAGCGAGGGCACGTGGACCGACACGCCTGCGACCAGTAAAAATACCGTGACCGCCAAGGCGACCGTCGCTGACTATCAGATCGCCGTCAACACGGTGGACAAGGGCAAATGCCTCGACAATTCCGCCGAGCCGTACCCGCTGCTTAACTTCCGCGGCGTGACCTATTTCCCACTCACGTGGCGCTTTGCCGTGGAGGAGTTTGGCTGGGAGTATCACTTTGACGCCAAAAGCGGCCTGAGCATCCGTTCGGCCGAGCAGTTCCGGCCCGAGCTCGAGGACGCGCTGCTTGCAAGCTCCGCGCCGTCTGCCGCGCTGGTGCAGAAGACGTATTTTTACGGCGCGGACAAGTCTGAGTACGCGGGCGTTCCCTATTCCAATCTGGCCGGTGCGACCTTCGTCTACCGCAGAAGCGGCGGGGCGGCGGTGACGATCAAGGCACAAGAGCTCTTTTCTGACGGCGAATACTACTTTGACTGTCAGGACAGCGAGAACGCGCCCATGCTCAGCGGCGGTGTGCTGACGCTCTCCGCCCGCCGGACGGACAGTGCCGGTCAGGCGACCGTCACGCTCAAGATCGACCTGCGCAGCGGAACGCTGCTGCCGTAATTTACCCCTAAGGAGACTCGCATTGAACATCACGACCATTTTATTCGACCTGGACGGGACGCTGCTGCCGATGGATCAGGAGGCGTTCACGACCGGATACTTCAAGCTCCTCGCCAAAAAGCTCGCGCCCTACGGCTACGAGCCCAAATCCCTCGTCGACGCCATTTGGGCGGGCACGGCGGCCATGGTCAAAAACGACGGCAGCTGCACGAACGAGCAGGCCTTCTGGAAGAAGTTCGCGGCGATCTACGGCGAGGAAAAGTGCCAAAGCGACCAGGGCCTTTTCGAGGATTTCTACGCCAATGAGTTCAACGCCGCGCGCGACATCTGCGGCTTTAATCCCGCGTCGGTGGAGACGGTCCATAAGCTCAAAGAGTGCGGCTACCGCGTTGCGCTGGCGACGAATCCGATCTTTCCCCACATGGCGACGGAGAACCGCATCCGCTGGGCGGGCCTTGTGCCGGAGGATTTTGAAATTTACACGACCTACGAGGCCTCGACCTTCTGCAAGCCGAATCCTGCTTACTACCTCGAGGTCGCGCGCACGCTCGGCGTCAAGCCGGAGGAGTGCCTGATGGTCGGCAACGACGCGACCGAGGACATGGCTGCACGCGAGGTCGGGATGGATGTCTTTCTTTTGACCGACTGTCTCATCAACGCGAAAAACCGCGACCTGAACGCCTATCCCCGCGGCGATTTTGCCGCGCTGAACGCTTACATTGACGCACTGCAATAAAAAACTGCCGCCCGTTTGGGCGGCAGTTTTTACTTTTCGAACACTACTTTCTGCTTTTCCCGTTCTGCGCGGTGACGAGGCGGAAGATCGTGGACACCAGCAGGATCGCCACGGCGATGCTGCCCGCGACGCCCGCGGTCTCAAGTCCTTTGTGCACCGCGGCCTGCACATCGCCGCCCAGGCCGAGGCTCATCGTGTAGTAAATGCCCGCGCCCGGCACCAGCGGCAGGAGCGAGATGACGAGGTACGACGTGACGGGGTATTTGCGCGAGCGCGCCATGAGCTCAGAATACAGCGCCGAGACGACGGCGGCGAAGAAATTCATGCTGTAAATGCTCATGCCCAGATCACGGCAGAGCAGGTACGTCATCCATGTGAACACGCCGCCGAGCGCGCAGAGAATGCTGCCCCAGTCGTGCACATTGAAGAGGATGAAAAAGCCCGTACAGGCGACGAAGATCATCACGGCCTGTGCCCAGGCGGGATAGCTCGCTGAGCCGGACGCGACCGTCAGCCCGTATACGCCGGACGTGACGCGCCATGCCGCCGCCGTGCCGAGCGCGATGGCGAACGCCGAGAGAAGCACCTGCACGATGCGGTTGATGCCGGAGTTCGTATCGCCGTAAATGATGTCGCGCATGGAGGTCGTGATGAGAAGGCCGGGAACCAAGATCATTAAGGTGCCGATGATGACAAAGTCGATATAGTCGACCAGATGGAAGCCCGCGGCGAGATACGCCGGCACCGCCATGGCGAACGCCTCGACGATGGTGCTGAAAAACGGGTTCGTCTCGCGCCTGTCCATCTGGCGCGAGACAAAGCCGATGATGAGGCCAAGAAGGCCCGCGAACAGGCTGTCGCGCAGCGTGCCGCCAAACACCGGGCAAAAGCCCGCCGCGGCGCAGAAATTGCCCAGGTAATAAACGGGCACCGAGTAGTGCCGCCGCCCCTTGAGCGTTTCGTCGAGCCACTGCGCGGCGACGCTCGGGTCAGGCGTTTCGGCGCAGATGCGGCGCGAGAGCGCGTTGAGCTTTTCCACCGACTCGAGGTCATTGCCGTGAAAGCCGACGCGCTTCATCACCATCAAAGGCTTGCCGTTGGCCGCCTCGAGGCTGACCATCACGCAGTTGGGGATGGAAAAGGCCTCGCATTCAATGCCGTAGGCGCCGATGATGCGGCGTATCGTCTCTTCGACGCGGAACGTCTCCGCCCCGCTGAGCGCCAGATGATAGCCGACGCGCGCGGCCAGATCGGTCAAAAGGTAATAATCCATAAAAAATCCTCATATTTTTGGGAAATTTGCCGTCAGCGGGCCTTATATTACAGCGAAACGACCGTCCTGTCAATGCTGACAGGGCGGTCACGCAAAAAACATTTGCCATTTTGCCGCGGCGGCACTATACTGATGCTCGGTCAAGCGGAAAACAGAAAGAAATGAGAGAGATCATGGGAACTACAGTCAAAAAGCATGAGATCGACATGCTGCACGGCTCCATCTGGAATAAGCTGCCGCTCTTTGCCCTGCCGGTCGCGGCCACGGCGATCTTGGAGCAGCTCTTCCACGCCTCGGACGTCGCCATCGTCGGCAACTTCACGGGCGATGCGCGCACAGTCGCCGTCGCGGCGGTGGGCGCAAACGGCCCGATCATCGGCCTCATCGTCAACCTTTTCATCGGCATCGCGCTCGGCGCGAACGTCGTCATCGCGAACGCCATCGGCTGCCGCGACGACAATGCCGTCAAGCGCGCGGTGCACACGGCCATTGTGTTCGCTGTGTGCGGCGGCGCGGCGGTCGCGCTGCTTGGTCAGCTCATCGCCTCGCCGCTTTTGAGTATTCTCAATGTGCCGGAGGACGTGTTCCCCTATGCGCTTTTGTATCTGCGCATTTATCTTCTCGGCATGCCGGTGATATTGCTCTACAACTTTGAGGCCGCGGTCTTCCGCAGCATCGGCGACACAAAGGTGCCGCTCGCGGCGCTTGCGGTCTCCGGTGTGCTGAACGTGCTGCTGAACCTCTTTTTCGTCATTGTGCTGCATATGACGGTCAACGGCGTCGCCATCGCCACGGTGGCGGCCAACGCCGTGAGCGCGGCACTGCTCTACGTCCGCCTGACGCGCACGGATAAATGCGTGCGCGTGGAGCGGAAAGCGCTGCGCATCGACGGCGCGAGCTTGAAGCGCATTTTGAGCATCGGCCTTCCCGCGGGCGTGCAGAGCGCGGTGTTCTCGTTCGCCAACATCGTCATCCAGTCGGCCATCAACACCCTCGGCACGGTGGCGATCGCGGCGTCGAGCGCGGCGTTCAATGTGGAAATTCTCGCCTACGACGTGCTCAACTCGTTTTCGCAGGCCTGCACGACCTTTGTCGGCCAGAACTACGGCGCAGGGCAGATCAAGCGCTGCAAGAAGACGATGCAGCTCAGCTTTTTGGAGGGAGCCATCGCGACATTTGTCTCGGTCGTTGTCCTGCTGCTGAGCGCAAGGTCACTGCTCGCCATTTTCAACAGCGATCCCGAGGTCATTGCCATCGGCTATATTCGCCTTGCGACGATCCTGCCGGCGTATGTTTTCTGCCTGATCTACGAAATACTCTCCGGGTATCTGCGCGGCTTCGGCATTTCGCTCGCGCCCGCACTTTTGACGATGCTCGGCGTGTGCGGTATCCGCATCGCGTGGGTCAAGTTCGTCTTCCCGACGAGCATGACGTTCCAGACCGTCATGTGGGTCTATCCCATCAGCCTTGGCGCGACGGCGATGCTGATCCTCTGCGCCGTGCTGATCTACCGCCCGTCCAGACGCTTTGCGGGCCTTGAAACGGAAGAAGCGGACAAGTGAGGGGGGAACCCTCACTTGTCAAAATGCTCCCAGAAGGCGCGCATCGCGGCCTCGTACGCGCCGCGGCCCATGTAATAGCTCATCGCGTGGTCCGCACCGGGCACGACGAGCAGCTTGCAGGGCGCGGCGCAGGCGTCGCGGTTTTCAAACGCCATTTTGAGCGGGACGAAGTGGTCGTCCTCGCCGTGGATCAGTAAAATCGGAACATCGGTATTTTTGAGCGCCTCGACGGTGGAGTAGCTGCCGGACGAGGCGTTCAGCCTCTTCTGGCACAGAAGATCGGCGATGACGGTTGCTGCGCGGACAGGAAGATGCAGGTTCTTCCCCATCACGTGCTGCCAGATCGCACGCGGCGAGGTGTAGGCCGAGTCGGCGATCACGCCGTGCACCGCGGCGGGGAGAATATCGCCTGCGGCCATGAGCACCGTCGCCCCGCCGAGCGACACGCCCATAAGGTAAACGGGCAGGCCGGGGAAGCGTTCGGCTGCCCAGTTTGCCCAGTCGACGCAGTCGTAGCGCTCGGTCAGGCCGAAGCCGATGTAGTCGCCCTCGCTCTCGTTCTGCGCGCGCTGCTCCACATAGAGCACGCTGCACTGCTCGCGGCTTAAAAAGTCCGCGAGCAGGCCGAAATCGCGGTACCACGCTGAGCGCCAGCCGTGAAACGCGATCACAAGGCGCTTGGCCTTTTCGCATTCACGAAGATGGCCCACGAGCGTCAAGCCCTCGCGGTTTTCGAGCAGCACTGTCTCCGTTTCCGAAGACGCAAGCTTTTTCGCGGCGGCGCGCTGCGCCTCACGGTAGGGCTCGTCGCGCTTTTCGCCCGTGAGCTGGGCGCTGCCCTTATTTTTGAGCGCCTTGGGCGCTTCGCGCTTCATCGCGACGTCCATCAGCGTTCTCGTCACGCCGTAGGCCGCCGCGCCGTAGAGTGCCGCCGCAGCCGTGACGAATATAGCCGCCTTTGTCGCTTTTTTCATAACTGTGACCTCCTTGTAGCCAAACTGTAAACTCTTATCTTGGGTACTGGACAGGGATATTTTCCCGTGTTATACTCCAAACTAATCTAAGTTCCGGGCGGTTTCGACCGCCCATCTCTTCTTTCAGCGTAGCAAAAACTCCGGCTTTTTGCTACGTTCAGTTTTTCCCGTTTGTATGCATTTCCTGCCGGAAATTTCAATGATCGGAGGAACGCATTTTCATGAACGAAGTCAAGTCCCCGAAAAAGCCGCTGCTGTACTACTACTTTGTGGCGATGCTGCTTGTGATGCTCTTCAACTTCATCGCCATGCCGTGGCTGGCCGAGCATCAGATCAAAGAGGTGGATTACAACACCTTTGTCACCATGACGGAGCAGGGCGAGGTCGGCCGGGTCGAGATCCAGGAGCAGTCCAACCGCATTCTCTTCACCAGCAGCGATGAAAAGACCGTCTACAAGACGGCAATGGTGCCTGACGACGGTTTGGTGCAGCGCCTTTTGGACGCGGGCGTCTCCACCACGGGTGAGGAGATCGAGCAGACGTCCACACTTGTCAGCATTCTCGCCTGGGTGCTGCCCATCATCATCTTTGTCGCGCTGGGACAGTATATGTCGCGCAAGATGATGGAGAAGATGGGCGGCGGAGGCAACTCCATGATGTTCAACATGGGCAGGTCCAACGCCAAGGTGTATGTCAAGTCCGCCGAGGGCATCAAGTTTGACGATGTCGCGGGCGAGGACGAGGCCAAGGAGAACCTCACCGAGGTCGTCAACTACCTGCACGACCCCAGCAAATATCAGGAGATCGGCGCGTCGATGCCCAAGGGCATCCTGCTCGTCGGCCCTCCGGGAACCGGTAAAACGATGCTCGCCAAGGCGGTCGCCGGCGAGGCGAATGTGCCGTTCTTCTCGATGTCGGGCTCTGAATTTGTCGAAATGTTCGTCGGCATGGGCGCGAGCAAGGTGCGCGACCTCTTCAAGCAGGCCAAGGAGAAGGCCCCCTGCATCGTCTTCATCGACGAGATCGACGCCATCGGCCAGAAGCGCAGCGGCGGCCAGTACGGCGGCAACGACGAGCGCGAGCAGACCTTGAACCAACTGCTCACCGAAATGGACGGCTTTGAGGGCAACAACGGCGTCATCATTCTCGCTGCCACGAACCGCCCCGAATCCCTCGACCCCGCGCTCACGCGCCCGGGCCGCTTCGACCGCCGCGTGCCGGTCGAGCTCCCCGACCTCAAGGGACGCGAGGCTATCTTGCAGGTCCACGCGAAGAAGATCAAGGTCGCCGAGGACGTCGACTTCAACAAGATCGCGCGCATGGCCTCCGGCGCTTCCGGCGCGGAGCTTGCCAACATTGTGAACGAAGCGGCGCTGCGCGCCGTGCGCGACGGCCGCCGCTTTGCCACGCAGGCAGACCTTGAGGAAAGCATCGAGGTCGTCATCGCGGGCTACCAGAAGAAGAACGCCATCATGACCGACGAGGAGAAGAAGATCGTCTCCTACCACGAGATCGGCCACGCGCTCGTGGCGGCGATGCAGACGCACTCCGCCCCCGTGCAGAAGATCACCATTGTGCCGCGCACCTCGGGCGCGCTGGGCTACACGATGCAGGTCGAAGAGGGCAACCATTATCTCATGAGCAAAACCGAGATGGAGAACAAGATCGCCACGCTGACCGGCGGCCGCGCCGCGGAGGAGGTCGTGTTCCACTCCGTCACGACCGGCGCGTCGAACGATATTGAGCAGGCGACGAAGCTCGCCCGCGCGATGATCACGCGCTACGGCATGAGCGACGACTTCGACATGGTCGCGCTTGAGACGGTCAACAATCAGTACCTCGGCGGCGACGCATCGCTCGCTTGCTCTGCCGAGACGCAGACGAAGATCGACCAGCGCGTTGTGGAGCTGGTGAAAAAACAGCACGAAAAGGCCATCCATATCCTCACCGAGAACCGCGCGAAGCTCGATGAGCTGGCGCAGACGCTGGAGGACGGCGCGGCAAAACGCGCGCTGAAAAAGCGAATCGGTCAAATCGCGCTCAGCGTCGGAAAAAATATTCCCGCGTATCATCTGCCGCAGGCGGTTGCGCGGGAAGCGATGGAGTTTTTGAAAAAGAATCGGCGGGAATTGGCAGGGTATGCGCTGCACAGCGGCGATGCGGTCGTTGCGGCGCAGGGCGTTCTGCTGAGATTATCGCCTGAGGCATTTGTGGCGAGTTATGACAAGGCGGCGGGAAGGTGAATAAACTGCATGTCTACACCGGAAACGGCAAGGGAAAGACGACGGCGGCTATGGGGCTGGCGGTTCGCAGCGCGGGGCACGGACGGCGCGTATTGATTGCGCAGTTTTTGAAGGACGGAAGGAGCGGTGAACTGAACGCTTTCAAAATGCTGCCGAGCGTAGAGGTTTACCCGATGAAACCGGTCAACGGCTTTGTCTTTGCGATGAATGAAGAAGAAAAGAGGCAGACAGAGAAAGAGCAGCGTGCGCAGGCGTTGGCTCTTCGGACGCATATCGAACAGAGCCGTCCGGAGCTGATTGTATTGGATGAACTGAACGTTGCGCTTTCGACGGGCATGCTGGATAGAGAAACAGCCGACGCGCTGCTGGAAACCGCGCTGCAATGCGGCGACACCGTGGCAACGGGACGCAATGCGCCGGAATGGCTCATTCAGCGGGCAGACTATGTTTCTGAAATATGCGCCGAAAAGCACCCGTTTCAAACGGAAGGCTTAAAGGCAAGAGCGGGAATTGAGTATTGAGCTTGCTAAAACGGGTTTGCGTCGGAAGGCGTGACTGCGGCATGCGGAAGGATGCAGCGGACGCTCCCGATTATAAAAGAATACATGAACAGCCCGCCCTCAGGGATGTACGAGAGCATCCTTGGGAGCGGGCTGTTTGTGATAGAAAATCCTGCGGGAAACAGAAATCAGCGGTCTGCCTCGTCGGTTTCCGCGGCGTCAGCCAATGCCTGCGCATAGCGGCGGGACATGACGCCCTCAGCAAACAGGTAAGGCACCTTTTCGCGCTCGGTTTCCAGCTGCATGTCCGCGTAATCCGGATTGCGTTTCATCATTTCGATGGCTTGCTTGACCTGCACCCTGGTCATGTAATACGGATGATGCTCGAAGTAGGAGGTCGGCGTCGGGGTGGGGTAGGTCTTGCAGTTGAAGCGAACCATATGCGCAATTGTGCGGCAAGCGTCCTTTTCTTCTACCAACGCGGCTATCATGGCATAGTTATTTGCCATGTTCTCTTCAGAATAATAGTAAATATCCTTCTGACCGTCAACGTGGCGGATATCCTTGCAATCCTCGTCCTCGTTCATCGCGGCAATCAGCTCCTCCATGTCGTCGGCTTCTTCCATCAGCGATTTTCGCGAGGTCAATGCCGCGGCGGCACTGCGCCTGCGGATGTAGTCGGCAAGAATCTGCCCGGGACGCTTGGGCCTTTCCTCAACGGGAGCTTCTTCCTCCGGCTCGCTCGGCGGGAACGGATCTTCGACATCCGGCAGAGATTCCAGATAATCCAGAATATCCTGATTATCGCCATCGGGCGCGCCTTTTTCGCCGTTGATGACTTTTTCAGCACTTTCCTGAAGA